>Ga0256840_1004544_pt1 | contig 10331 bp, 9 predicted proteins | sample 355202metaG_FD_185969 | JGI IMG/M metagenome (GOLD analysis project Ga0256840, IMG submission 185969) | Hydrothermal vent microbial communities from Mid Atlantic Ridge, Atlantic Ocean - 355-202 | ecosystem: Environmental > Aquatic > Marine > Hydrothermal vents | place: Atlantic Ocean: Mid...
ACAGGCATTGCTATTTTTCCAAAAGGAGACAGGTTTCAGGCGGAAATCGCCCAGGCAAAGGCGAATTGGCACTTTGATCTAGAGGAAATTCCCAGTAGAACGAATCCTACCGGCGCAATTCTGAAAATTGGAGGCATATCGCGTGTCTGATCTGACCCGCCCCAAGGGGCCACGCATTATCGCAATCGCAAACCAGAAAGGCGGAGTCGGGAAAACCACGACTACGATAAATCTGGGGTCAGCTTTAGCTGCCGAAGGTTTCAATGTGCTTCTGGTGGATCTTGATCCGCAGGGAAATGCCTCGACAGGTTTGGGAATTGAAAACGAACAGCGCGACTATAACACCTACGACTTGTTGATAGGTGATGTGCCACTACAAGATATTGTGCAAGAATCGGAAGTTGAGGGTTTGTTGATTGTTCCGGCAACGACGGACCTTAGTTCGGCAGATATTGAATTACTGTCGAATGAAAAGCGCAGTTTCCTTTTGCATAAGGCATTGCGTCAACCGGACATAGACAGGTTTGGCCTTGATTTTATCCTGATTGATTGCCCCCCTTCCCTGAACCTTTTGACAGTAAACGCGATGGTTTCGGCCCATTCCGTTCTGGTGCCATTACAAAGCGAGTTTTTTGCGCTGGAAGGTCTATCGCAACTGGTTCTGTCTGTGCGCGAGGTTCGGCAGACCGCAAATGAAGATTTGCGGATCGAAGGGATTGTGTTGACGATGTATGACAGCCGCAATCGCTTGTCGCAGCAGGTGGAAAAAGACGCGCGCGATAATCTGGGCGAGCTGGTGTTCAAAACCATTATCCCGCGCAATGTGCGTGTATCCGAAGCCCCGTCATTCGGGATGCCGGTGATCGAATATGATCCGATGTCAAAAGGCGCGATGGCCTATGTTGAACTGGCGCATGAGCTGGCGCGGAAAAACACCGTAACCCCGAGCAGAAAAGGAAGCTGAGATGGCGAGCAAAAGACATGAACGGCGCGGTTTGGGGCGCGGGCTATCGGCGCTGATGTCGGACGTGGCGGCGGATACGGCACCGGCATCTGAAGGCGGGTCAGCAGTGCGGGCCGAACAGATTGTTCCGATCGAAAAGATTGCCCCGAATCCGGACCAGCCGCGGCGCGATTTTCCGGCACAGGATATGGATGATCTGGCAGCCTCGATCAAGGAAAAAGGTGTTATCCAGCCTTTGATTGTTCGTGAAAAATCAAACGGTTACGAGATTGTAGCGGGCGAAAGGCGCTGGCGTGCCGCGCAAATGGCCAAGCTGCATGAACTGCCGGTTATTATCCGTGATTACACCGATACCGAAGTGCTGGAAATCGCGATTATCGAGAATATCCAGCGCGCCGATCTAAATCCGGTGGAAGAGGCGGCTGGTTATCAGCAGTTGATGGATAAATTCGGCCACACACAGGAAAAACTGGCGGCTGCTTTGGGGAAAAGCCGCAGTCATATCGCCAATCTGATGCGTCTGTTGCAACTGCCCAAAGAGGTGCTGGATTTGCTGAAAGAAGGCAAGCTGACTGCCGGTCATGCGCGGGCGCTGATCACCACAGAAAACCCCGTTGTGCTGGCGCGGCAGGTGGTGAAACAGGGGCTATCGGTTCGCGAAACCGAGCGGCTGGCGAAGGGGCCGACAACCCGACCGGAAAAGGTGAAATTGCAGCCTGAGAAAGATGCGGATACCCGTGCGCTGGAGGGGGATTTGTCTGCCAATCTGGGGATGAAAGTTTCGGTGGATCACAAGCCGGGCAAGGAATCGGGTAAACTGACCATCAGTTATAAAACACTCGAGGAGTTGGACGACCTGTGCCGCTTGCTTTCGGCTACGACGTAGGGCGCGTCCAGATATACAGCAGAACACCGGATAAAACGACGCCTTGAATGGCAATGATATAGGCCTTCAGGCCAATGATGAACGGGATCGCAAAGGCGACAAGGATTGACGCGGTTGCGTAAATTTTGACCCGTTTGCTCATCCCGCCGTTTTCGCGCCACTCACGGATCCAAGGGCCAAAAACAGCGTGATCCAGCATCCAGTCGTGCAGCCTGTCGGACGATTTGGAAAAGAAAAACGCCGAAAGCAGCACCAGCGGTACCGTAGGCAACAGCGGTAGAAAGGCACCGATGATGCCTAACGCAAGCGAGGCAAGGCCAAGCAGTAACCAAACCAGTTTCATGCGCTTACTCCGTTAACAGTTCTTTGATGATGGCATTCAGTACGGGGCGGCCCTGCGGGGTGGCAATCAGACGGTCATTTTGTAGGTTAACAAGGCCGTAGTCAGATAACATATTGATACTATTAGTATTTAATTGTTTACCCGCTAGATTTTCATATCGCAACAGGTCTATCCCGTCTGTTACCCGCAACCCCATCATCAGATATTCGTCGGCGCGCTCATTCGGACTCTGGGCGTGGCGCGGCAGTTCTCCACTGCCGGATTTCAGAACGGATTCCAGCCAGAGTTGCGGCGACTTCGGGCATTCTGTGGCATAGCGAACCCCATTCAAAGTCAGCCGCCCATGCGCCCCCGGACCGATTCCTGCGTAATCTCCTGCCTGCCAGTAGATCAGGTTGTGGCGCGATTGCGAACCGGTTTTGGCGTGGTTCGAAATTTCATAGGCGTCAAAACCGGCGGCCGAGGTTAATTCCTGAGTCAATTCGTACATATCCGCCGCCAGATCTTCTTGCGGCAGGCCATGCAGGCCGCCCGCAGCATGGCGGGCGCCAAAGGCGGTGCCGGATTCGATGGTCAGTTGATAAAGCGACAGGTGGTCAGCGGCCATATTCAACGCTTCGGTCAGTTCCGCGTGCCATTCTGGTAAGGTTTGGTCTTGGCGGGCATAGATCAGATCGAAATTGATCCGCTCGAACAGGTTGGCAGCGGTGTCAAAGGCGGCGCGGGCCTCGGCCACGGTATGTAGACGGCCAAGGCGGCGCAGATCGGGATCATTCAACGCCTGAATGCCAATAGAAACGCGGTTCACACCGGCGTCTTTGTAACCGGCAAAGCGGCTGGCCTCGACCGAGGTCGGGTTGGCCTCAAGCGTGATTTCAATGTCGTTGCCAAGCGTCCAGCATTCCCGCACCTTCGCAAGGATGGCATCCACGGTTTCGGGCAGCATCAGACTGGGCGTGCCGCCGCCGAAAAACACGCTTTTCAGCGGTTTAGAGCCTGTTTCTGCTGCGATACGGCCAATTCCGGAAACATAGGCCTGTGCCCATTTCTGCTGGTCTATTTCCGCCGCTACATGGGAATTGAAGTCGCAATAGGGGCATTTTGACTGGCAAAAAGGCCAGTGGATATAAAGGCCAAAGCCCCCCTGCTGCCAATCCTCAGGCAAAACAGCCCTGAACCAGTTTGGCAAAGGCATCGGCGCGGTGGCTGATCGCCTTTTTGTCTGCCGGATCCATTTCGCCAAAGGTCAGATCATGGCCGCCTGGCAGGAATATCGGGTCAAACCCGAAACCGTTTTCCCCGCGCATCGGCCAAACCAGCCGCCCTTCAACGCGACCTTCGAAGATTTCGTCATACCCGTCCGGCCATGCCAGACAAAGGGTGCAGTTAAAGGCGGCTGTGCGAGGCTCGGGGGCGTTTTTGCTTTCCAGCAAATCCCAGACCTTTTTCATCGCCATCGGAAAATCGCGCCCCGTCGGGGTTTCGGCCCAATCGGCAGTATAAACCCCCGGCGCACCGTCCAGCGCATCAACTGTGATGCCGCTGTCATCGGACAAGGCAGGTAAACCGCTGGCTTTGGCGGCGAAATGCGCCTTTATACGGGCGTTGCCGTCAAAGGTGTCTTCAGTTTCCTCGGGTTCTTCCAGCCCCAGTTCGCCGGCCGATGTCACCGAAATCCCGTAGGGTTTCAGCAACTCGGCAATTTCCACCAGTTTCCCGGTGTTATGCGTGGCGATCACCAACCTATCCCCGTCAAACCGGCGCATATCAGGCAACTGCCGCCTGTTGCGCGGCCATCAGTTCGGCAACGCCCTTGTCGGCCAGATCCAGCAGCGTGTTCATCTGCTCGCGGGAATAGGTTGATCCCTCGGCCGACATCTGCACTTCTATCATCTGCCCGTTGCCCAGCAGAACAAAGTTCCCGTCCACGCCCGCTTCGGAATCCTCGGGGTAATCCAGATCCAGCACCGGCTGGCCCGCGTAAATGCCACAGCTAACGGCGGCAACCGGATCAACTAGTGGATCGGAAATAACATCACCCGCTTTCATCAGTTTGTTCACCGCCAGCCGCAGCGCCACCCAACCGCCGGTGATCGAGGCACAGCGCGTGCCGCCATCGGCCTGAATTACATCGCAATCCACCGTGATCTGGCGTTCGCCCAAGGCAACCCGATCAACGCCGGCACGCAAACTGCGCCCGATCAGCCGCTGGATTTCCTGTGTGCGTCCGGATTGCCCGTTTTTGGCCTCGCGGCGCATCCGGGTGTTGGTAGCGCGGGGCAACATGCCGTATTCCGCCGTGACCCACCCCAGACCGGACCCCTTCAAAAACCGCGGCACACCCGGGTCAATCGTGGCGGTGCACAAAACATGGGTATCGCCGCATTTTATCAGGCACGACCCTTCGGCGTGTTTTGTGATGCCGGTCTCGATTGAAATCGGGCGCATTTCGTCTACATTTCTACCAGAGGGGCGCATGGTGTGTCCTTTATCTATAAGCTATGCTGAGATACCTGTGCTAACAGCGCAAAAGCAACCTGAAAGTGCCCGATGAGTGATGGCAGCGAAATATTTGCCGAAATGAACGCCCGCAGTCGCGAGGTGTTCCGGCTGGTGGTGGAAAGCTATCTGGAAACAGGTGGCCCGATCGGCTCGCGCACGCTTACCCGTTCGTTAAGCGAAAAGGTAAGTGCAGCGACCATTCGCAACGTGATGCAGGATCTGGAACATCTTGGCCTGCTGGATTCACCGCATGTGTCGGCGGGGCGTATCCCGACGCAACATGGCTTGCGGATGTTTGTGGATGGATTGCTGGAAGTGGGCGATTTGCAATCGGACGACCGCCAGAAAATCGACGCGACGGTGGGCGAAGCAAGCGATGTGAATTCCCTGCTGGACCGTGTTGGCTCGGCCCTGTCCGGCATGACCCATGGCGCGTCACTGGTTTTGGCCCCCAAACACGAAGCCCCGATCAAGCATATCGAATTTGTCAGCCTTGCCCCCGATCGCGCCCTTGTGGTTCTGGTGTTCGCTGATGGCAACGTGGAAAACCGCGTTTTTACCCCGCCGGTCGGTCAAACCCCGTCTTCCCTGCGCGAGGCGGCGAATTTCCTGAATGCCTTGGCCGAGGGGCGCACCCTGTCCGAACTGCGCCAGACCATCGGGCAGGAAATCCGGAACAGGCGTCAAGAGATTGACAGTCTTGCCCGCGCGCTGGTCGAAAGCGGCTTTGCCCTGTGGGACAATGACGATGACAGCTATGAACGGCTGCTTGTTCGCGGGCGTTCAAACCTGCTGGATGATGCCGAATCTGTTGATCTGGAGCGCATCCGTTCCCTGTTTGACGATCTGGAACGCAAACGCGACATCGCCGAATTTCTGGAATTGACCGAAGAAGGCGAAGGTGTGCGCATTTTTATTGGCTCCGAGAACAAATTATTCTCACTTTCGGGTTCATCTTTGGTCGTTTCCCCTTATATGAACTCTGACCGAAAGATTATCGGTGCGGTCGGGGTCATTGGCCCTACGCGTCTGAATTACGGGCGGATCGTGCCGATTGTCGATTACACAGCGCAACTGGTTGGAAAACTGATTTCGGATCAGGGGTAAGGAAAAGAAAATGGCAAACGAAAACAAAGACGAATTTCTGGACGATATCGAGTCGCTCGAAGCAGAGCAGGACCGGATCGAAGAAGAAGACGCAGCCGCCGAGGTAGACGAGCTGGAGCAAATGCGCGCCGAGCGGGACGAGATGAAAGACCGTTTCATGCGGGCGCTTGCCGATGCTGAAAATTCGCGTAAACGCAGCGAGCGTGACCGCCGCGAAGCCGAGCAATATGGCGGATCCAAAATGGCCCGCGATATGTTGCCGGTATATGACAGCCTGAAGCGGGCGCTGGAAACGGTGACGGACGAACAGCGTGCAACATCAGGTGCGTTGATCGAAGGGATCGAGCTGACCATGCGTGAACTGCTGCATGTGTTTGAAAAGCACGGGATTGTGCGGATTGCACCCAAGGTTGGTGACCGGTTCGATCCGAATTTTCACGAATCCATGTTCGAGGCGCCCCTGCCCGACACCAAATCCGGGGACATCATTCAGGTATCCGCCGAAGGCTTCATGCTGCATGACCGCCTGCTGCGCCCCGCGCAAGTTGGCGTTTCGTCTACGCCCAAGGGCTAGGTTTCCAGCTCTTTTAACTCATACAACAGGGCGAGCGCCTCTTTCGGGGTTAGCTCGTCCGGCAGTATGTTCTTCAAGCGGTTTTCAATTTCCGACTCTTTCGCCTGCATCGGTGCTGTCGGCGCGGGTGTCGCTGAAAACAGCGGCAAATCGTCGATCAACGCCTTTTGCCCGACTTTGCCTTCGCGCTCGCCTTTCTCCAACATTTCCAGAACCACCCGCGCGCGGGCAACCACGGTTTCCGGCAATCCCGCCAATCGTGCCACCTGCACCCCGTATGACCGGTCCGCCGCACCCTTTTTGACCTCGTGCAGGAAGATCACGTCGCCATCCCATTCCTTGACCGTCACGGTGGCGTTTTCCACCCCGTCCAGTTTGTCGGAAAGGGCGGTCATCTCGTGGTAATGCGTGGCGAACAGGGCGCGGCTTTGGTTTACATCGTGCAGATGTTCCAGCGTGGCCCATGCGATAGACAGCCCGTCATAAGTGGCTGTTCCGCGCCCGATTTCATCCAGAATAACAAGCGCGCGGTCGTCTGCCTGATTCAGGATCGCGGCGGTTTCGACCATTTCCACCATAAAGGTTGATCGCCCCCGCGCCAGATCATCCGACGCCCCGACACGGCTGAATAATTGTGACACCAGCCCGATATGGGCATGATCCGCCGGCACATAGGATCCGATCTGCGCCAGCAGGGCAATCAGTGCGTTCTGGCGCAGGAAGGTCGACTTACCCGACATATTCGGGCCAGTCAGCAACCATATATCGGCCCCGTCCGACCCGTCGGCCAGATCGCAATCATTGGCAATAAACTGCGCACCCCCCTGCTGGCGCAAGGCTCGCTCCACCACCGGATGCCGCCCGCCGGAAATTTCAAAGGCTCGGCTGCCATCAACCACGGGTTTGCACCAGTTTTCGCCGGTTGCCAGATCGGCAAAGGCACAGGCCAGATCAATTTCCGCCAGTGCGGCAGCGGCCTGGTTAACCGGGCCGGATTGGGCCAGAATTGCGTCTTTCAGCGTGGAATAGAGCCGCTTTTCAATTTCCAGCGCCCTGTTGCCCGCATTCAGGATTTTGGTTTCCATTTCCGACAAAGGCACCGTGGTGAACCGCACCGCATTGGCCGTAGTTTGCCGGTGGATGAATGTTTCGGACAGGGGCGCGGATAGCATGGCATCGGCGTGTTTCGCGGTGGTTTCGATGAAATAGCCCAACACATTGTTGTGCTTGATCTTCAGCGCCTGAATGCCGGTTTGTTCGATATATTCGGCCTGCATTCCGGCAATCACGCTGCGCCCCTCGTCACGCAGGGTGCGGGCCTCGTCCAGATCAGCGTTATATCCGGGTGCGATGAACCCGCCATCGCGCGCCAGCAGGGGCGGATCGGCAACCAGCGCCTGTTCCAGCAGGTCCAGCAATTCGTCATGCCCGCGCAGGGCCTCCACCGCATCGGCCAGAATTGCAGGCAATTCCAACCCGTCCGCCCGCGCCGCAATACTGCCGGCCTGTGCCAGACCGTCACGCACCGCCGTCAAATCCCGCGGCCCGCCCCGATCCAGCCCCAAACGCGAAACCGCGCGGTCCATATCGGGGGCCTTGCGTAGATCGTCGCGCAGGGCATCGGCAAAGGCGCTGTTTTCGATCATAAAGGAAACGGCATCCTGTCGCGCATGGATTGCCGGCAGGTTTCGCGACGGACTGGACAACCGCCGTTCCAGCAACCGCCCGCCGCCCGCTGTGATGGTCCGGTCAATCACCGCAATCAGCGATCCGTCCCGCCCACCGCTTAAACTGCGGGTCAGCTCCAGATTTCGGCGTGTGGCGGCATCAATCTGCATCGCCCCGTCAGCACTTTCGCGCACCGGTGGGCGCAACAGGGGCAACTGCCCCTTCTGGGTAATATCCAGCCATTCGACAATCGCCCCCATCGCCGAGTTTTCCGCGCGGGAGAACTGACCGAAGGCCTCCATCGTGCCGACCTTGAACAGCCCCGTCAGCCGTTTTTCTGCCGCTGTGCTATCAAAACTGGCTGGAGATAAAGCGGTCAGGGACGCGCCAATATCAGTCACTAACTCGGCCAAATCCGCTTCCATCTGCTCGGACACCACCAGTTCGCGCGGGGACAATCGCGCCAGTTCCGGCCCCAGTTTCACACGGGGGCAAGGCATCACATGAAACACGCCGGTGGATATATCGACCCAGGCCAAAGCCCCCTCGCCGCGCACCTCGGAATAGGCGGCCAGAAAATTGTGCCGCCGCGCGTCCAGCAATGAATCCTCGGTCAAGGTGCCCGGTGTCACCAGCCGCACGACCTCGCGTTTCACAACCGCCTTGTAGCCGCGCTTTTTTGCTTCGGCAGGGTCTTCCATCTGTTCGCAAACCGCAACGCGAAACCCCTTGCGGATCAGCGTCAGAAAATAGCCCTCGGCCGCGCGCACCGGCACGCCGCACATTGGTATATCCTCGCCCAGATGCTTGCCGCGTTTGGTCAGGGCGATATCCAAGGCTTGCGCCGCTGCGACAGCATCGTCAAAGAACATCTCGTAAAAATCGCCCATCCGGTAAAACAAAAGCGCATCCCTGTATTCGGCTTTGATTTCCAGATATTGCGCCATCATTGGTGTGACGGATGTTTTGGCGATATTCATTTAACCCCCCGGTTCAGACTGCGGCGATACTACAAATTCGCCGCCCGATGTGGAACCCGCAAAAGGCCGATGTTGTGACCGGCCCAAATCGGCGTTATTGGGGTATAAACGAAAACAGAAAGTCCGACGATGTCCAACAATAAATTCACCGACGAAGAGGCGCTGGCCTATCACCTGAACCCCGTTCCGGGCAAGTTCGAGATAACACCAACCAAACCGATGACCACCCAGCGCGACCTGTCGCTGGCCTATAGCCCCGGTGTTGCGGTTCCGGTCGAGGCAATCGCGGAAAACCCCGAAACCGCATATGACTATACCAACAAAGGGAATATGGTCGCGGTCATCACAAATGGTTCGGCCATTTTGGGTATGGGCAATCTGGGCGCGCTTGCCTCGAAACCGGTGATGGAGGGCAAGGCGGTGCTGTTCAAGCGCTTTGCCGATGTGAATTCGATCGACATTGAATTGGACACCCAAGACCCTGATGAAATTATCAATGCGGTGCGTCTGATGGGGCCGGCTTTTGGCGGGATTAACCTTGAGGATATCAAAGCGCCGGAATGTTTTATCATCGAGCAGCGCCTGAAAGAGGAAATGGACATTCCCGTCTTTCACGATGATCAGCACGGCACGGCAGTGATTTGCGCCGCCGGTTTGATCAATGCGCTTCACTTGTCGGGCAAAAAGATTGAGGATTGCCGCATTGTTGTAAACGGGGCCGGTGCTGCCGGTATCGCCTGTATCGAGCTGATTAAATCCATGGGTGCACAGCATGACAACTGTCTGCTGTGCGACACCAAAGGCGTGATTTATCAGGGCCGCAAAGAGGGCATGAACCAGTGGAAATCGGCCCATGCCGCCAACACCGATCTGCGCACACTGGAAGAGGCGATGAGTGGTGCGGATGTGTTTCTGGGCGTTTCCGTTAAGGGGGCTGTGACGCAGGAAATGGTTTCCGAAATGGCCAAAGATCCGGTTATTTTCGCCATGGCCAACCCTGATCCGGAAATCACACCGGAAGAGGCCCACGCGGTGCGCGAGGATGCCATCGTAGCCACGGGACGTTCGGATTACCCCAATCAGGTAAACAACGTGCTGGGCTTTCCCTACCTGTTTCGCGGCGCGCTTGATATCCATGCCCGCGCCATCAATGACGATATGAAAATTGCCTGCGCCAGCGCCTTGGCCGAACTGGCCCGCGAAGATGTGCCGGACGAAGTGGCGATGGCCTATGGTCGCGCGCTGAGTTTCGGGCGTGACTACATTATCCCCGCTCCGTTTGACCCGCGTCTGATTTACACAATCCC
>Ga0256840_1004545_pt1 | contig 10329 bp, 11 predicted proteins | sample 355202metaG_FD_185969 | JGI IMG/M metagenome (GOLD analysis project Ga0256840, IMG submission 185969) | Hydrothermal vent microbial communities from Mid Atlantic Ridge, Atlantic Ocean - 355-202 | ecosystem: Environmental > Aquatic > Marine > Hydrothermal vents | place: Atlantic Ocean: Mid...
TTTTATATCTACCTCAATAATTCTTGATTTGTATAAATTTGAAAAAACTATTTGCTTGGCTTCTGAAACTGAAATCATAATTCTGTATGTTAAAATTCTACTGCGAAACTAGAGAATATTATCATTGATTTATAATAATTTACTCAACACACAATAAATTCTAGCAATTTTCAATTAATTTTGGGCATGAGTAAAAAATTCACACACCTAGATGCAACTGGAAATCCAACCATGGTAGATGTTGGCGAAAAGCAGGCAACCAAAAGAGTGGCAAGGGCCCGAGCCATTGTCAAGTTAAATGATGAAATATTATCTCACCTAAAAAATGATGACATCCATACCAAGAAAGGTCCTGTATTTCAAATAGCCATTACAGCGGGCATTATGGCAGCCAAACAAACGGGAACCCTCATTCCCCTTTGTCATCCCCTGGGCTTAGAAAACTGTAACGTATCTATAAAAATAAATACTCAAAATGAAGTTGAAATCACTTCTATAGCAAGCCTAACAGGAAAGACTGGTGTAGAAATGGAAGCATTAATGGCAGTTAATATTGCGGCACTAACTGTGTATGATATGTGCAAGGCATTTTCGCACGACATCGTTATCAAAGAAGTGAGACTTATCGAAAAAACTGGAGGAAAAAGTGATTTTAAACTTACCTAAAAAGAAAAACTGCCTTTAAAATCCACCATCTCTTCCTTAAAATTCCCATCATGTGGTATGGTTAGATAATACTCCAACTTTGATTTTGCGTCAATATTAATTTCTCTAAGTTTCAGGTGTTGATTAATAAATATAAACTCTAAATCAGGGTAAATCTCTTTTAACACATCAACAATATCCAGTATAGTCATGGTTTGCCCAACAACGTTATAAACTCCTGAAGGAGCCTTGCTAAACGATAAATCTTTTAATACTGACGCTACTTTATTGACATGAATAAATGGTCTGCTTTGCTTGCCATTCCCATGAATGGATATTTTATTATTGAAGTTGGCATCAAACATGAATTTATTGATTACTGCATCAAAACGCATACTATGACTGTACCCAAAAACATTGCCACACCGGAGAATATAGGTGTCCATTTTATCCATCAAGCGCATCACATGCTCCTCTCCTCGTAGTTTAGAAATACCATAAAAAGTTCGTGGGTTAGGAATTGTATCTTCATTAATTGCTTTGGAAGAAGCCCCATATACAGAAGCACTACTGACATAAATCAGTTTTTTGACATCACTACTTTCCAAAGCATAGGTCAACTCAGCTGTACCCCAATGATTCGTTTGTTCATAGAAATGTGAATCAGTATTTGAAAATGGTGTGGTTACTTTTGCTGCTAAGTGATACACAATATCAACATCCTTTAGTGCTGACTCTAAGCTTCGTGAATCTAACACATCACCCAATATAAACGTAAGTTTATCCTTGTGCTTAAATTTTTCGCCCAAAAATAAATTGTAATTTCCTCTACTGAGGTTATCATAAATTACAATTTCACTTACCTCGTCATTCAGAATAAGTTCTTTGGTTAGCTTTGTTCCGATATATCCTGCTCCTCCTGTGATTAATACCTTCATTCGTTTAAAATTTCAACCATCAATAAGAAATGTGCCACAAAATGCATGTATCTGTCGCAATAATTATCTCAGACATGGTCTGTTCATTATTTATTAATTAAATCTGTGTGCAAGCCACACTCTGTTTTATTCATACCATACCACCTAGCCTCTCTTTCCTGCATTTCGGGATCAATTTTACGCGTGCATGGTTCACAACCTATACTCAAATAGCCCTCAGCATCCATGGGATGCTCTGGCAAATTATATTTTTTTCTATACTCATAAATCATCTTACTATTCCAATCCAGCATTGGATGAAAACGCATGGTATTATGTGGTGCCGCTTGCTCAACTTTCATTGCCTTACGAGCCGCACTTTGATCTGCCCGCACCCCATTAATCCATACATCATGTGTACCCAAAATATTTTCTAGCGGCTGCGTTTTATTTAAATAACAGCACCTATCCGGATCAGAGGTGAATAACAATCTCCCTTCTGAATCTCTTTGCATTGATTTTGGCACACATGAACTTAAATTAATAACATTAAGGTTCAATAGCTTCGCAATATCATCTCTATAGGCTAGCGTCTTCGGAAAAAGATAACCTGTATTAAGACAGTAAATAGGAATAGAATTATCAATGCGGCTCAATATATGGAGCAGCGCAATACTATGTGTTTGAAAAGAAGAGGTAGTGAATAACTTCTTGCCCTCCTTTTTATATGCTATTATTTTTTCTTCTATTTGCTCAAACTTCATTTTCTTTTTAAATCAATAATGAATCAACAGAACTTCAAAGTAAACATAAAAGTTCGGGAATCATTGCTAAAAATTTTTTTGATTGCCATGCTTAATAAATATATTGTTATTTTTACCAAACCAATAATTGAAACCAACGTTTTGTTTTAGAATGAAAGTTACCATCTGTAGAAAAGAAAGTTTTAATGCTGCCCATCGCTTGTTTCATCAGGCATGGAGTGATGAAAAAAATGACGAAGTATTTGGAAAGTGTAACAACCCAAGCTTTCATGGTCATAATTATGAACTCATTGTAAAAGTAACAGGTGAAGTGGATCCAATTACAGGCTTTGTAATTGATACAAAAGTACTCAGTGACCTCATTCAAAAATACATTATCAAGAAATTTGACCATAGGAATTTAAACTTAGACACCGCAGAATTCAAAAACTTAAATCCAACAGCAGAAAACATAGCCATAGTATGCTGGGATATTTTAAGAAAAAAAATTAACATAAAACACGACCTCAAAATAAAATTATATGAAACAGAACGAAACTTCGTCGAGTACCCAGCAGAATAGTGAAGAGCAATGCTATTCTATTTACAATACCCCGATTCGTCTGGATGCTTTTGAGGTAGATGATGATACCAAAATAGCGCAAATATCAGCGCATTTTGAAAAAATAATGGAGATATTAGGACTTGACCTGACGGATGACAGTCTCAAAGACACGCCACACAGGGTTGCCAAAATGTATGTTAAAGAAATATATAGTGGACTAAACCCGAAAAACAAACCTGCCATTACGTTATTTGATAATAAATACAAATACGATGAGATGCTAGTAGAAAAAGACATCACGTTCTACTCAAATTGTGAACATCATTTTATACCTTTCTATGGTAAGGTACATGTCGGTTATTTTGCTAACGAAGAAGTAGTAGGGCTTTCTAAAATTAATAGAATCGTGCAATACTTTAGCAAGAGACCACAAGTACAAGAGCGATTAACCCATCAAATAGCCAATGCACTAAGGAAAAATCTTAATACCGAAGATGTCGCAGTGGTCATAGATGCCACCCATATGTGTGTGGCGTCAAGAGGTGTAGGTGATACCAATAGCACCACCGGCACCGCCTATTTCAGTGGTAAATTTGACAAACAAAATATCAGGAAAGAATTCTTAAATTTTGTTAATAATTAATAAAAAGTCACTTCACAAGATGGCACCCGCTCTTTAAACTTATCTACCTTCTTTGTGGATAGTTTGGTATTATAACAAACCAGTTTCTCCAATCCATAGAGGTCAATAATTGGAGAAAGGCTTGATACTTTGGTATTATCAAATTCCAGACTTTTCAAATTGACTAAATTTGAAATAGACTTGATACTTTTTACTTGAGTACCAGAAATCTTCAGATCCCGCAGTTCAATAAGCGAAGTTATTGCTCCTAAATCAGTAATTGGCGTGTTTGAAACATCCAGTTTTAGTAAATTCTTGAGGTTTTTTACAGGAGCTAAATCATTCAAAGGAGACTTGTTTATCCGCAGTACTTTCAGTTTTTTTAAATTCCTAATTGGAAATACACTGCTAACATTTGTGTTTTCAACAACCAATTTTTCTAGCCCCACAATCTCTTCCAAAGGATCCAGTGAAGTAATCCTAGTATTATTTTTAATTACAATCTCATCAATTTTTGTGATTAAGTGAATTTGAATGTCATCAGGATCATTGGTTAGGGAAAGTTTGTCTCTAAAAATAGCTTTCCATTCTTCTGAGATATTCAGCCACCACTCATATAATTTCTCAGATTGAAAAAGCACTAAACACTCCGTATTATATGATGAAAACTGTGATATCTGATCATTTGTAATTGGTGTCCCTTCGCAATTAAGCTGAATTAAATGCTTTAATCCATAAATATCATTGAGTGAATCAGCCTCAGTATTACTAATATTTAAAGTAGTCAGACTCTTTAACGCCACCAAAGGTGTTAAAGAATTGATCGCATTATTAGACACATCTAGGTGCTCCAGTAAAGAAAATTTCTCCATCACTGCAAGCGACGTAATACCAGTATTATTGCAAAGCAGTGTTCGCAAATTTCTTAGTTGCATTAAAGGCTTCAATGATCGCACATTTTTTTCTGAAATATCCAAGGTTTGTGTTGCAAATATTTCAGCCAACTCTTCTTTACTTGGTTGCCCAGTAAAGTTATAACTTCTTCGGAAAATTGCCTTCCATAGGTCTGTCAGTTCTGCCCACCATTTTTGACGATTCTCTGATTGAAACGTGATAATGACATTTGGATTATTAAAAGAAAAAGCATTTACATTTTCTTCATCTAATTTAGCATTATCACAAAAAACCCGCTTTAAATGAGGCATAGATTTTAAAGGAGACAAGTCATCTATAAGCGTGTTTTCAGCAAACAAGAATTGAAGATACTTAAGTTTTTTCAATGGCAATAACTCATCGATACTTGTATTTGAGATGTCTAGTGACACCAAATTTTCCAGTGACTCTATACCTTGCAATTCTGTGATTCCTGTACTAGAAATATCCAAAATTTCTAGTTTCGCACAACCCATAATAGACTGAATTTCAGAAACTTCCAACCCTTTAGCCTTTAACTCAATAAGGTTAATCGCTTTTGACAGCGCAGAAAGAGAAGTAATCTTAGTATCACTAATATCTAAAGTTTCAAGATTGATTTTTTCGTATATAGGAGTTAAATCTGACACACTCGTATTGTATAACAAAACACTTTTAATGTTATCTGCATATTGAAGCGGTTTTAAATCTTCAATAATCGTATTTTCTGCATTCAATAATTCTAACTGAGACAAGCTACGCAATGGAGAAATATCGTTAATCTGTGTATTAGAGATATTCAACTCCTTTAGACCTACTAGTTTAGTCAGGGGTTTCAAATGCGTGACAAATCTATTATTAGAGAGGTATATTTTATCAAGCCTTACGATTTTTCTGAGTTGTTTGATGGTTAAAGAGTCATCAGTACTTACTATTGCCTTTTTAAAAATTGTTTGCCACTCATAGGAGAGTTCATTCCACCAATTCTGTAAATCCTCATCAGGGTTTAATTTCGTAGTGTAAATACTTACGACTTTCAAATCCTGCGTTTTCGAATCAAGATTTAATTCAATATATCGTTGTTTTTTATCATCTATTGGCTTGCCGTTAATCCCACTTCCTTTTAAATGCCTATTCAAGTTAACCTTAAAGTATAGCTGACCATTATCGGTATAATAATGTCCAATATCGTTGATTATAAAATCAAACTTCACATGCTTAAAAAAGAAGTCAATATCCTTCAGATATGCTTGAACATTTTTGTTTATAGGCACTTTCCTATTCAAGTCTAAATCATCTTCAATCTGAACTTCCCCATCTCTAAATACTTTAAGGAAACTCTGATTAATAATTGTTTGCCGCTCTTTCTGTGGCGTCTCGCTGTCACCAATAGTATTCATTGAGTACCTGAGAAAAGAAATTAATTGCGCTACTTCTTGTTCGAATTTATCAATTTCTGTTTTGGAATATTTTTCTTGCGCTACCACTTTAACTATCTGATTAGCAGATAGTAACATCAATATAATTATAGTTTTACATAAAGTATTTTTCATGTTTCATCTAGATAGTAAAACTAATTTTCAAAGTATATAAATTTTTTGTAGGACACTTTTTGTTGCTCATTCAATTTTGTCAAATTTGAAATCAACCAACCTGTATTATGACCTCCTCTATTAAATTCCGATAATTCAAAATACCAATTATCAACCTGAAAAAAATGAAACTTTACATTTTTAATTGATTGAAAAGTTAGGTTAGACTTCTTTACTTCCAACAAGAATAGTGTTAGATGATCTGGACGATAAGAACGTGACGTATATTTTTCTATCTCCTTTTTCTTACGAAATGCCTTATGCAAATTCATAAAATCAAGTTCATGGCTCATTGGGTGAATAAATGTTTTGGTATCTGTAGAATCAAAGTTAAACAACTTATTGAATGGCTCAAAATGCACCTTATCTATCACCCATTTAGATCCTACAGGCTCTTCTTGGATTTTCAAAAATAATATGGCTGTTTCTTTTTTTCCTTTGTAATTAAACACCGTATGCACTTCAGCAAACCATTTCCCTTTATGAAAACCTAAGAATTTTGAGTTTGACCCTGTCACATCATTTATAAAAATGCTTTTTAATGTATTGTCGAGGGCTGACGTTTCATTATCAAACAACACACGAATATATTTTTTCCTTAGCTTGGCATTTCTATACCGCTTATTCCCCTTGTATATTCTATCTCCTTTTGGATCTTCCTCAGCATTAAACCGTCGGAAAAATTGATTGATTTGCTTTGTAGAAGCATAAAAGCGAGACTCATCCCCTAAGTAATTTCCAACTTTTGACTGTGCAAAAGAAGTGGAAATCAAAAGTATAAAAAAGGCTAACAGGAAAACTATTTTCTTCATCAAAAAAATTATTCAGCAGTTTCTGTAACCCTAATATCACCTAGTAACACATCCCAAAAGCCTATAATTCTTCCTCCTATTTGGGTTTGTTTTCGCTCTACATATATGGTAATATCCTTTTTTGTAGTGTCCATGTATTTAAGTCCATCGTCTGATATACCTTGAAAACGTTGGTAGATAGTTATTACCCCCACGTACTTTCCATCGGGCTGTCGCTCTAAATCACTGATGTATTGGATGTTAAACCAATCAATTGTCACCCGATCATAGTTTAACGCCATCAATCGTTCAAAATATTCTCTAACCGTATAGTTTTTTACCGTCTGCCGGCTGAGGGATGACACACCCATTTCAGCATCCGCCACAAACAACTCTAGCGCCCTGTCAATCACACGTTTTGCTTCTGAAAATGGTGTGTTTTTATTACCTATAATGCTAATGTATTTCCCTAAGTCATTTACCTTTTCCAAAGCCAATGAATCTATTGCTTGCTTTCTTTCAGGTGTGATACTATCTTGAGCAAAAACTGCACAAGATAAAAATAATGTAAGCACTCCAGTCAATATATATTTGAATCTATACATCTCTTCTTCTATTTTTTAATAAGTTCTAACTCTTTGATTTTTCCGTTACTATCTAAAATAACTTTATGAATGGTATTATGGTTAACTTTTTGATCTTTCAGATAGTTTAAGTATTTCGTGATAGTGGTAGGTCTGTCATAATCCATCACGTTACCTGATTTGCTAATAATTATAAGTACCAATGCTTCAGGGGAACTGAACATTCCCAAAGTCTCTTCAATATTGTTATTTGCAGCATTCATATTATTAGAATTTGCTACGGCGTTAAAATAACTACCGAGTCTTTGCTCTCGTGTACCTCCAGCGTTTCCTTCGCCATTCTTAAGCGCTGCTCTTTCAGTTTTTAATTGGTCTTCAATTTGACTTATCAGCCCATTTACATTGGCATCACCAAGATTCATGGCTTTAATACGATCTACCGCTCTTTGTTTTTCTTCCAAAGTCATAGAATCATCATTTAAGATGTCATTTAGCTCTTTGGTAGAGCGAGTAACTTGCACCGCTCTCGCTTCAGCTTCTTTTTTGGCTTTTTCTTTTGCCAGTTTCTTTTGACTTTTACAGCCTGACCCGCCGAAAATGACAACGGCCATCAGCAACATCATGGATAATTTTGACAGTGATTTCATAGATATCTATTTGGTTATAGTTTTTAACATTCCAATACAAAAATAGTACCGATAGTTATCAGTTTTATTTTTCAAGCACAATTTAGCATAAAACAGGAAGTATTACTTAAAAATTGTATTAAATGAGTATAATATATTTTAGTTTATGACATTGTGTTAATCAACAACCATACTATGGGTATTTTCTCTACAGGTTTTAGGAAGCAGTTTGCCTAAAAACTGAGCGCTTTCTTTAATTTTGGGTAACCGCTACGACTCACCTTTAGTGTAGTGCCACCTTTTAAAATAACAATATAGGAATTTTTTTCCATCAATTCTAGCTTGTCAATTTCCTCTATGTTGACAATATAAGACCGATGAATTCTAACAAACTTATTAGACGTTAGTTTTTGCTCATAGTATTTCATAGTTCTCTGTTTCAAAAACTTCCGCCCTTCAGTATGAATATTAACATAGTCATCATTGGCCTCAAGGTATTTGATATCACCCACAGGAATTACTTCAATCTTTGCACCTGTCTTTACCACTATTCTATGTAGATAATCATCATTTACTTCTCCAATATGACCTATCAGGTTAGGAATATCAACTGTTTTTTCATCTGAATTTAACCTTATTATTGCTTTGTCAACCGCCTTAAGTAATCTTTCTTTTGAATAGGGCTTTAGTAAATAATCAACAGCATTCAACTCAAAAGCCTTGATTGCAAACTCATTATACGCTGTGCTAAAAATAATAACTGGGTGGTGTTCCAACAACTCTAACATTTCAAAACCATTTATTTTGGGCATTTGGATGTCAAGAATTACTAAATCAGGTTTTAGTGAATTAATAGCCTTAGTACCTTCAAAACCATTGATGTATTCTCCTAAAAGTTCTATCTCTGCATGCGTTTTTAAGTAGATTTTTAGTAAATCACGCGCAGGTGCTTCATCGTCAATAATGATGGTTTTAATAATCATGTTATTCTTGAGGAATTGTCAAATTAACAGTAAATATATCATTAGATGTTTCAATTTTCAACAAGCCAATCAGGTTATAAACTAAAGTCAACCGTTGCCTTATGTTTTTTAACCCAACTCCCTCTCCTGCTATTTTATTTGAAACATCAAAACTATTAGAAATAGAAATTAGCAATTGATTACTTTCACAACGTACACTTAGCGTTATTTTGACCTCATCAATACTTTCATTAACCCCATGTTTTATAACATTCTCAAACAGTGGCTGCAAAATCAAATTAGGTAATATCAAGCTCAGGCAATCTTCATTTATTTCTTTGTTATAATTTAACCTCTCCCCAAATCTAATTTTCTCAATAGCCAAATACCTATCTATATTTTCCAACTCCTCTTTTAAGGTTGTCTTTTGATTCACATCTTTATTGATTCCATAACGCAAAAAATCTGATAATTCGATGACCATTTTTTGTGCTTTTTCTGGATTTGTCAATGTTAATGAACTGATAGAATTTAAACTATTGAAAATGAAATGTGGGTTAATCTGTGCTTTCAGGCTTTTCAGTTCTGCCTGCTGCACCAGTGATTTGAGCTCCTGTTCTTCTTTAATTTTATCTTGCAGATTGGCGTAACTAATCATTAAGTAATAGTACAGCACAATTACAAAGTAATAAAACATGCCACTTATATACCGCCAAGGCAGTGTTTTTATTAAAAATTCAAGGTATTTCTCATTAAAAGAGAAAATAAGGGCTAGTAAAAATTTTCCTATCAGCAACCACACTCCAACAGAAATAAGTGCTGCTGCTAAGTGATTTGAAATTAGGCTTGAAAAGTTTTTAGTATTAATATTTGTATAGTTGACGGGATACCAAAATGCCAACCCAAACCCAACAAATAGCAAATTATATAACAATCCATCTACTAAGGCAAATTCAATTTCTAGCGCATAAAAAAAGTAAAGCACAAAAATATGAGCAACTGTCACCAGTGCCCATATCAAAATGTAATTGTATAAATTGCTTTTCTTTTTAAGAATTGGATTACCCATTATTTATATCATTTCAGGAAACCCTAAGTTACAATTAAATCAGTAACTATTAATCTACTCCATGGTTTGTGTCTCCACATACCATATCGCAATTTTGAAAAACAATCTGTGAGGACACAGACCATGCATGAGAAATCCGACCCATTAAAATAATAGTAGCCCAAATCAGTAACTATTAATCTCACCACCACCAAACAACGCCAATCCCTTAATAGTAATCGTTTTTCTTGGATCAGGAATTGCATTAGGATCAACTTTTCTATTGTCACTAAACCCTCCGAAAATTGGGGTTACTTCATTC
>Ga0256840_1004546_pt1 | contig 10329 bp, 6 predicted proteins | sample 355202metaG_FD_185969 | JGI IMG/M metagenome (GOLD analysis project Ga0256840, IMG submission 185969) | Hydrothermal vent microbial communities from Mid Atlantic Ridge, Atlantic Ocean - 355-202 | ecosystem: Environmental > Aquatic > Marine > Hydrothermal vents | place: Atlantic Ocean: Mid...
ATGGAAGCACACGATGAAAATGTAGAACTTCATAGAGAAGTAAAAAGATTAAAAAATGAACTTAAAGAAGTAAAAGAAGAACGTGATGAACTCAAAGAGGCTCTTTGTGAAATTAATCAAGATTTTGCAGATGTCGTCTCTGGTAGTGATAGAGGTTATGAAATGAGATATGACTAATATAGTAGCTATATCTTCAATAAAAAGTAGCCTCAAACAGGCTTACTATTGGGTATATGCCCATATAAATTGAGACATACCCATATCTACTGAGATATATTTTATTCGTTAGCCCCATATAACACCACCAACCTTATACTTATCGTACACACAGAGCTGCATTTTAGAAGGATGCACACGCACCCTTCTATGTGTATGTACCCCGTCGGGGTCAGACACATCTGGCATCCATCTCATCAATGATGTGAGTGCCAGAACAGACCCCCACATGAGTCTGTCTAACTTACTAAGCAGATGTATAACATCATGCAGTAAGCGAAGGAAGATAAACTCCCTCTCGACACCCACACGCATACGCTCTGTGTAGATAAAAATAAGGACACACACATGGGTGGTTATGTACAAGTAAGAATAGCAAGTGGTAAAAATATAGGAGGTCAAGTCTCACACGATGGTAGACGACGTAAGCCTGCGTATGTAGATTGTGATAGTCATGCCGTAATGATGGTATATAAGGCAGACTCAGGTGAATACATGGATAATGACGTGTATCATGTACTAAGCGATGAAGATTCCAATATCAAACACATACAAGAGCTTATAAAAGAAGAGATGCAAAGACGCATCAAATCACAACAGGAAGCCTATAGAGATATGCATAAAAGAGCTATGCCTAAAACATCAAATCATTTCTTCAAGGGCATTATCACCTTTAGTCATGAAAATACAGTGGATGAAGCTACAAATGACATGGATAGAAATCATTTAGACATGCAAGCAGAGATGTTTTTACGCTTTATAAACGATGACTATGGAGTGTACCCACTTTATTTGGCACGTCATGAAGATGAAACAACGGTACATTATCATTTTGTATGTGAGAACTTTGATTATGAAAAGGCTAGAACTGTACAGAGGGTACTGTCACGTGAGCAGTTTTCTAAGATGCAAGACCTTGTAGGTGAAGCGTTCTCTCCAGACAGATACCAAAGAGGAGAACCCAAGTTTAAAACTGGAGCAAAACATGTAAAGTTTCAAGAATGGGAACGTCAACAAATAGCTAAATCCAACAAAGAAGTAAAAGAAACAGCCCATATAGTCCAAAACACCAAGACAGACATAGCAGAACTTAAAACTATGTATGAGGAAGCTAAAAATGAACTTTTGGAGATACTAAAACTTATTGTAGTAAAGGAAGAAAAGATAGGTGAGTTTAAAGAGATACTACAAAAGTATAAAGAGATGAGAAGTCTGCACATAGAAGCTCATCCTGCTGGGTTAGATGAAGAAGCCGTTGTGCAATTGCGTCAAATAGAAGAGGGTACAGGCAAGTGTAGAAAGGTGTTGGGTGGTTTGAGGGGTGAGTTGAAAGAGCTGAAGGTTAAGAGAGATGAGATTTTGAGTGGAGTTGAGAGTAAGGGGATGGAGGTGAAGGCTGTGATTACTGAGAGTGATAGTAACTTAAAGGATATTGAGAGAAAAGGTAAGGTTCTGAGAGATAAGTAAATAGATTGATTGATATTGACAAGTATAATCTCTAAGTAAAATTTAAGTAGACTCTTTTAATGACTTAGTAAGAGGGAAGCTTATGGGGAAAAATGATATCAAATTTTTTGATATAAATAGGGATGATTTAGAAAACTTAAATAGTATTTTCAAATTAATATACGATATTCAAGAATGTATCAATTCAAAAAGTATAGTTGTGACATTCAATAAAGAAAATACTTTTATAAATCCACTTTTTTTTATTTTGCTGTTTAACATCTTTCATGCCCGTAAGGATCAAACTACACATTTAGCAATTGATTTAACAAAATTAAAAAATGATGATTCATCTGATAGTTTATCAACAAAATGTCAATATTATGCATTAAGGTTTTTAACACAATATATAGATACAAAAACACTATTATGGCATAAAAATGTATTACCAAAAGGTAACTTATATTATCAGAATATTGATGGAGAATTTTTATCTACTAGAGGCATAAAAAAGATACATTTATATTCTTCTGAACCATACAAAACAGCTAGTTTTATTGATACTGATTCAAGTAATGTACATACGTATAGTATGATTCCTATTTTGCAATTAACAAATATAGCTTATGATGATTTTGAAAATATTGATACTGAAAGAAAAAAAGACTATCAAAAATTTGATATTGAGAACTTAACTATATCAGAATTAAGATTTAGATTAAAAGAGGGAATTAATGAACTCTTAGTCTCTCTTGGATTCTCAAAAAATGATAATAATTATGTTACAAATCAATTATCTAATATATTTTTTGAAATGATTGACAATGTCAAAAAGCATACACAAAATGAACTTAGCAATTATGCTAATTCACATATTTGTTTCTATAAAAATACATCAAATTCTGAAAAAAATACTTATGAAATGATTATTGCAGATAGTTACTCAAAAGGATTTTTGTGGAAATATAAAAAAGTATTGACAAAAGAAAAAGATACTTTAATTTCAAACATATTAAAAGCAGGAAAAGAGCTAAAGGATGATGTCTTTAAAGAATATGAAGATGAAATAAACTTGTTAAACGTTCAAGATGAAGAAGGGATGAAAAGCTTTTTAGAGAAGTTATTTGATATTAATACCGTTTTTAGTACACACCAAATACCACGCATATCTATGCACTTTGGAATTCCTACTCTCATAAAGCTCGTAACTAAATTAAAAGGTAAGCTAGAAATTTTTCTACATGCAGAAGAAGCTAAGAAAGATTATTATTATAAAGTGACAATAGAAAATGGTATACCTTATGCTGAGATAATAAATAATGGAGTAAAAGGAACATATTTTTATATAGTATTTCCAGAGGAGATGGATACCTTACCTCAAGATTTTGATGTTAATGAACTAGAAGCAGTTTCCTTAAGCCTAGAAAGTTCTGATCACAAAAACTTTTTTAAACATAGAAAAGAGATTCAAAATGAAATTAATAAATTTAAATACACTTCGTTAATAAATCTTAAAAACAATGTGATTCCTACTGATAATACAGGAGCAATTACAGTTGTATATGATGACTTATGGAATGAGTCCATTAGTGATTTTTTAAGGTATTTATATAGATATACATTTAGTCATAATATACATGATGTACTTATAAGTAATTTCCCAATAGAAAAATTTGAAAATTACTTAGATATCCTAATTCATATTCTTTACCCTAACAACAGTCGAATATATGAAAATGACACATTAAATATAGCATTTTATGATGAGTTGTCAACAAGTATCGCATTTATAGGTGGAAAAAACAAAAGTATGTTTTGTGCGATAAATACAAAAATTTCAAAGATATACAATCATGATAAAAAAGACTTTTTTCATACAATATGTGAAGAAGATAATAATGAAGATTTTGAAACAACATCTCAGTTATTTTATAAACTTAATGGGGAATATATACTATTACCATTTGAAATATTTGAATTAACGGATAGTGAAAATAATGCCTATAATATTTTAAATAAAATAATTCAAAAGAAATTAGAAGATACTAAAATACCTATACATATTGATACAAAGCAGGGCTATCATATTAATGGATTTTACCAATTTAAAATATTTTTTGAGGATTCTCAATGGGTACATAGAATATCGTTTTTATTGGCTTCTAAAATTATGCAGAAGTCGAATGTAACATTTCTCGGTACAGACAATTATACAGGACTTGTAATTTCTTTTGCTAAATCTTTATTAGGATCAGAAGGATATAAAAAAGTACATAGTTATATTATTGAAGATTTTCAACAAGATGATTTCAATAAAATAAATCAATATATTACTAATGAAGAGAATGAAAAACAAAAGATTGTAATATTTTCACCAGTAACACTCGGTGGTCAGAAAATAATAAAAAATATATTACCATTTATATCACCAGGTAACTATGAATGGTTTTCTGCAATTAAAATTATACTTGATAACCCAAAATATAAATGTGATTCTAATTATTTTGCACAACTAAAATTAATTAAGGATAAAGATTATATAGATTTAAGTGATTCTAAAACATGTAAAGAATGTACAGGGATAGATGAAGATCCATTATATGAGTTAAGTGATTGCAATCCATATAATCTTAAAGATTATTATAAAAATAAATACGAACCTAAAGAACTTAATGGTGACGTGTCAATTAAAAATGTAAAATGGCTAAATGAAATTTATTTTACGCATGCTGTTAGAGGGATTAACCATTATACTTATTATACAAAGACAAAGTTATTTTTCGAGAGTAATTTAGAGCAAATAAGAGATAATTTCCTAGTATCGTTAAAAGCTAAAATTGATAAAAAGAAACAAAATATTATTTTTGCACCACGTCACAATACCAATAATGATTTTATAAGTTTAGTAAATCAAATTATATTTGATAGTAATGCCATCATATACCGTTTTGATAAATCTAGAGGGGAAGCAAATTATTATGATATCGAAAATCTAACAACTGAATTAAAGGAGATTGATACAACTTCAATTTATTTTATTGATGATGAAATATCATCAGGTAATACATTAGAATATTTTTATTCTTTATTGAAAGTAAAATTTCCTAGTAGAGCATTTGATGGGGTTATTGTATTAATAGATAGAACATCAATTAATGATGAAAAAATTATTAATAACTTTTTAAATATAAATGATAATGTATTCGCATTTACAAATTTGGAAATCAAGCCAATTAAAATAGCAAATGAAGTATGTTTTTTATGTAAGAGAAGAGAAGACTATTTTGAATTATTAGAAAAAAGTGTTCTAGATATGAATCGTTTTCAAATAGCAAATCGCATTGTAAAACTACAACCAAAAAACTATACAGAAATAGATAATAGAATAAATAGTAATTTTAACGAGAATTTTAAAAATAAAATTAAAATGTATGCTGTTGATTTTGTTTATAGAGAATATACTAAGTTTGAAAAATTGTCATCAATAAAAGACAGACATAAACTAGAAGAAGAATATACTAATGGTATAGAAAATGAATTTAAAGAAGAAATATTTTCTACAATGTATAATCATTATTTTCAAGAATATTTAAAAGATTTTTCTGAAGAAAATAAAGAAATAATTCTTATATCTTTAGAAAGTATTTGTTTTTATGAAGCAAATATCGCTTTAATTAAAGCCCTTTCTTTCCCAAAATTAGTGTATTTTCAAACAATACGGTATATCGCAACAAAAATTGTCATCAAGAGAATTGAAGATAAAACCATTTTAAAATCCCCAGATAACTCAGCACCTAAAATTATTGATGAAGTTGTTCATATAATTAAATTTCGTGATGCATTAGAATTATTTAATAAAAATGATATGGAGGATAATCTACTTAATGGTTTTATAGCGAAATATAGTAAAAAAATAAATTTTGACTATGTTAATTTCCTCTATATTATTGCAGGATATTTAAATATTAATTATCTTTTACATAAAAATAATATTAAATATTTTTACAACATGATTAATTATATAAAAGAACACTCATATTCTTATGAAGCTTCAATGTTTCATGCTTATCCTAGTGCAGTAAAAATGGTATATACTTATAGCAAAGATAAAGCAATATATTTTGAAAATCAGGTTAAGAAGTTTTTCCAAGAACAAATTAGTACAGGTGAAAAAATTAATCATTATAAAGAGGCATATTCTCTTGTGCATGCGTTAATTTTGGAAAGTAACTATACGATAAATAAAAGACTAAATAATACAGTATTTAAGAATAAGTTAACAAAATTATCATTGAATACAGAAATCACTTTAGAAAATAAAATTAATAGTTTATCTAGCTACTTAAAGAATCTTTTAGAAAATAACAAGATAGAAAAAAATTCTTTTAAAATAGAAAGTATATTTATTAATGAAAATTTAAATATTACATATGATAATTATCAAAAATATCTTCAACAATCTAAGCTCCGTGACTTGTTAAATAATTTTCAAGAATTAGATAATAATAAAAACATTACAAATCTTTATAATGGGTTTATTACAAAATCATATACTGCGATAAAAAAGAAGAAAATAAATAATACGTGGGCAAATAGATGTATAGATGAAAAATATACAATAATTAGACTTATTGATATTGACCCTAGTAAACTTAAAAATGTAAAAACAAAATCGATTAAATTTTTAAGACAGAATACAAATATTAATGAATCCATTAATGCATCAAAACATAAATATATATTAAAAAACAATCATTCATTTCATAATATTGTGGTTAAATTGGTTTCTATGAATCCTATTGAATTTAATATACCAATTTGGTTAAAACCTATTGGATGTATTGTAATCTCACATACCGAACAAAATGATTATACCTATCATATTGCATTAGCCAGAATAATTCTTTCACTTCAAAATGATATTGTATCATTTATAAAACATGAATTTAGTTTAGAAACTTTTCAAGAAAAAATACATACTAAAAAAATAGAAGAAGATAAAACAAAGATAGCAAAGGAATATGAAAAATTAGAAACTAGTTATAATGAATTTGCACAACAACAAAATTTAGAAAGGATAAAATTCAAACAGGATACAGAGAAGGCGTATCAAAAGCAAATCACACAAATTAATCACTCGGTAAAGGATTACATCAACCTATCTAATCCAATTAATGATAAATTAGATGATAGTAATAAGCAAGAGTATGAAACATTTTTAAAAGAACTAAAATATTATTCTTATGGTCTGCTACACTTATCATCAATTTCATCTGTTGCCAATTTACCTGATAATATTGTTCAAGATATTGATATATATAATTCTATTGCCGCAATAAAAACTACTGCAAGTTTTCAACAAAATATGCGTCATTTTATAGATGTGTCATACGATATAAATGATAATAATACTTTATGTAAATTTTGTAATGAAGATACACTGGATGTGTCTGAGCTAAATGAAGGTTCATTAATATTAAAACTTGGAAACCAAACGCACATGAATCATATTTGTTTTGAGTTTATTTTTAATGCACTAAAACATATGCCAACTATGGTGAAAGAACCAATAATTAAATTTTCTTCTTTAACATCAGATATTGGAATTCAAATTGAAAATAAAATAAAAAAAGGTACAACTGCTAAACAAATAAAAGATAAAGTTAAAAAAAGCAAGGGATTAGGCTTTAAAACTATAGAAACATTATTAAATAAACAAAACTATATAATAGATTTTGTTATAGTAGATGATATCCTTCAAATACAAATCAAAAAGGAAAGATTATGAATAATGACATACAGATTAATATATTAATCATTGATGATAAATCATCAAAGATAAAAGTATTAAAAAGAGTATTAACAAAATTTATTGATAAAGGTATATTAGATGCTAATATTTTTCCTGAAAAAGGTGATATAGATACTTTATCAGAAAAAATTTCAGAGTATGCAGAAAATCGTTCTATGTCAGAATTACAAGAATATATTAAAATACATATAATAAAAAATAATATTGATATTTTAATTTTAGATTTTGCATTAACTGATGATGAAAGCAAAGTAAAGGATTCAAGAGATACCAGTGGCTATAAAATATTAGACTTTTTACATTTAAATAAAGATGCTAGATTAAAATATCTCCCTGTAGTATCATATTCTATTATGCCAATTGATAAAATAGAAGGTGATCCTACCTCAAATATTATTGCACATATAAATAAAGAAAATAATGATACTGATTTAGAAGAATCTCTAGGTGATGATTTAAAGGATAAGAATATGAAGGCTATTCTTTCTAAAATTAGACACTTTGCGACTATTTATTCATTGCAAAAAATAGAGCAATATGATTTAGCGATTATATGTGCATTACAATCAGAATTGGACTACATTTTAAAACTAAAAAAGCCTCAAGATTGGAAAATAAAAGCTATAGGCAATGAAAAAGAAATGCACAAAACTATTTTTACAAATAAGAAAGGTAAAGAGCTTAAGGTTATTGCGGTAACAGAAGATATAATGGGAATGTCAGAAGCGGCATCTTTGACGACAAGGATTATTGAGCAATATAGACCTAAGTATATTGCAATGACTGGTATTTGTGGGGGCATACAAAGAAATAGTACAAATTTGGGTGATATTGTTATACCAAATAGTATTTGGAATTGGCAAGCTGGTAAACTGGATTCTGTTACAGAATCTAGCAATGAGAATAAAGATGAAGAAGAAACTGTATATGAAAGTGTATTTAAACGTTCTCCTAAATATTTAAATATGAGTCATTTTGATGCTAAACTAAACAAACTTAATGAAACATTCAAAACAGATATAATTAAAAATTTTAAAAATATTGCAATAAAACTTAATGAAGAAAGAGAAGAAGATAATAAAGTAGAAACACCCTCCAAAATTAATATTTTAAAAGGTCCAATGGTTTCTGGCTCGGCTGTTGTTGCTGATATATCTATTGTTGATAAAGAAATCACATCATCAGATAGAAAGATTGGAGGTATTGATATGGAAGCATATGGTGTAGCTTATGCATCAAGGAATGTTCCTGAAGAATATAGACCAAAAGCCCTTGTTATAAAATCAGTTTGTGATTTTGCAGATTCAGATAAGGGAGATACATATCATGATTTTTGCTCTTATGCAAGTGCTCAAGCATTATATAAACTTTTTACAGAATACATTGACATAGATGAAAACTAATGATTAACATCCTATTAGAAGAATACAAAGCCCTAAAATCAGAACAATTAGCAAGAATAAAGACTAGAGATACACTACTCTACATATCTCTGAGTATATTTGGAGCCATCTTCTCTTACGTTCTCTTCGGAGAAAGTAGTAATGATAAGTCTATTGTCCTATTGACTATACCTACAGTTAGTTTCATCTTGGGTTGGACATACGTAGCCAATGATGAAAAAATCTCTCAAATAGGCAGATACATACGAATAGACCTAACTCCTAAAATACAGAAGCTCATACCAATAACTGATAATCTAGATACAACAGTATTTGGATGGGAACCCTACCATAGAAGTGACCCTAAACGAAGAGCTAGAAAGATACTACAGGTATCTGTTGACCTAGTTGCATTTATAGTACCATCTATAGTAAGTGTAGTGATATATTTCTTTGTACTAAAACCTGATGATTCAACGATATTATTAAAATATTTAACATACTGGGATATGTTTTTACTTGGATTAACAATATGGTTTGTAGCATATTTTGACCACAGTGAACGAAGGAAAGATAGTAGAATAGAGCAAGAAACAAAGAAATAACACAACTTATTATTAAATACAAGAAAATAAATCGAAATATAGTTTTTGTTTAAGTTTTATTTTGCTGATGATAAGTTTATAAATAATAAATATATTTGATTAAAATTGAAAAGTTTTAAAATTAAATATATGTTTTTATTTTTTAAAAATGAAAATACCACATTAATTTCAAAACTAACGCTCATAGCGACAAATTATCCAAAAAATACAACTATGCTATCATGCTTTTATCTTAAAAATAGGAAAGAAAATGAATGATAAACGTAGCCAAGAACCGATATGGTTAAATCCAGAACAATTACATAGTAAATTCAATATAGCCATGCCCACACAGGCAAAGTACAGAATGGAAAAGAAAATACCGTATCATAAGATTGGAAGTAAGATTTTCTATAAATTATCTGAAATAAATGCTTGGATAGATAGTGCTAAGGTTAATTAATATTATCAGAATTGTGTGCAAGTAATCACAGTAATGGTTATTTGTTTTATGAATATGCCATGTTGGAAGGAAGACTACAGTGTTATCGTATATGATAAATCTTCCTATCTTAGTAGGAAAATATAGTGCCAATTATTAAAGACTATATGAATCAAAATTTTTGGCAAATGGATAAAGATGCTTTTAAAATACTAACACATAATGGCATTATAGTTTATCTAAATTTTGTATCTGTAAATAATAAATTTGACCCAACTGATAACTATATGGCAAAAAGGTGTAGTATGTCACCAAATACATATAAAAAAGCAAAAAAAGAATTAATTGACAATGGATATATCTATGTTGAACGAAAAGGAGCAAAGGGTGCAAAGATTGTTTACCACTTTGGAAAAAATGCAGTTAAATACTATTTTGAAGAACAAG
>Ga0256840_1004547_pt1 | contig 10328 bp, 6 predicted proteins | sample 355202metaG_FD_185969 | JGI IMG/M metagenome (GOLD analysis project Ga0256840, IMG submission 185969) | Hydrothermal vent microbial communities from Mid Atlantic Ridge, Atlantic Ocean - 355-202 | ecosystem: Environmental > Aquatic > Marine > Hydrothermal vents | place: Atlantic Ocean: Mid...
TGATGATGATGGGTGAACATTTTAATGGAAAACTTCCTTTTAAGCACATCTACCTGCATGCACTTGTCCGTGATGAACACGGGCAAAAAATGAGTAAATCCAAAGGCAATGTCATAGACCCGCTTGATATGGTTAACAAATACTCTGCCGATATCCTTCGTTTTACTCTTGCGGTTTCTGCTGCACAGGGTCGTGACATACGAATGAGCCAAGAAAAACTAGAGCTTAACCGTAACTTTACGAACAAGCTTTACAATGCAAGCAAATATCTGCAAATGAACGAAGAAATTTTTCCTGATTTAACCGGTTTTTGTATCAATACAGACCTTGGTCGTTATATGATGAGTCGCTTAAATTTTGCTACAAAAGAAGTGCGTACTTACCTTGATGAGTACAAATTCAATGATGCCGCGCTTACAATGTACCGCTTTTTATGGAATGAATTTTGTGACTGGGGAATTGAGCTGAGTAAAGCCGACAAAGCATCCATCGTAGAACTCGGTGCTATATTTAAAGAGGCTATGAAACTGCTCCATCCGTTTATGCCTTTCATTACAGAACATCTCTACCATGAACTCAGCGGTACTACCTTGGAGGACGGTGACTCAATTATGCTGAAAAAATTCCCGTCTAAAACAAAACAGCGTAAAGAAGAAAAAACATTTGCTATTATAATGGATGCTATTGTCTCTATTCGTCGTGCAAAAGTTTTGGTTGATTTGGCAAACCAAAAAATCCAAAAAGCCTATGTCAAAATCGACAATCTCAGTGAAAAAGAAAAAGCAATGATGCTACCTTTCATTGCAAAACTTGCAAAAGTAACTGATGTAGAATTTACCGATACAAAAATAGAAAATGCGGTAAGTGATATTGCAGATAACTGTGAAACTTTTATTCCGACAGATTCTATTGATTTGACGCCGATTATTAACAAATTAACAAAACAGGATGAAAAACTCCAAAAAGAGATAGCTAAACTAAACGGTATGCTAAACAATGAACGCTTTGTTGCCAATGCACCGGCAGATGTTTTAGAAAAAAATCGTGAAGCACTAGGCGATGCACAAATAAAGCGTGAAAAAGTTTTAGAACAACTAGGTTCATTAAAGGCATAATTTGTTTGACATAAAAAAATATACATCTCCAAATATCAAAAATGACCTTTTATCAGGTTTGGTTGTTGCAGTAGCACTCGTTCCAGAGGCAATAGCCTTTAGTTTTATAGCCGGTGTCAGTCCTATTGTCGGGCTTTACACTGCATTTATACTTGGTGTTATTACGGCACTTATCGGTGGCAAACCCGGAATGATTAGCGGAGCGACGGGAAGTGTTGCCGTTGTCATCATAGGGCTCGTCATTGAGGCGAACACTAAACTCTCTGCACAAGGATTCAGCGGAGATGAGCTTTACATACATATGCTTAATTATATTCTTCTTGCAACAATTATAGCAGGGCTTATTCAAGTAGCTGTAGGTGTCTTAAAGTTTGGAAAATTTATTCGTCTTGTTCCGCAACCTGCTTTGTATGGGTTTGTAAACGGCTTAGCTATTGTTATTGCTATGGCACAGTTTAAATTCTTTGACAATCAAGGCTTGAGTATGTATATTATTGTAGCCGTTACCATGCTTATTATGTACTTTTTACCAAAATATACAAAGGCTGTTCCCTCAGGACTTGTTGCCATTGTCCTTTTAACTCTTGTGGTGTATTTTACAAATTTAGACACACTTACTGTCGGAGCATTAGCCGACCTTTCAGAGTTTAAAGGAAAATTACCGCATCTTATTATTCCCGATACACTTTTTAGTATGGATGCTATTGTTATGGTACTTCCTTATGCTGTTATTATGGCGCTTGTCGGGCTTATAGAATCACTCTTGACCCTTGCGGTTTTAGACGAAATGAGCGGAACACGCGGAAGCGGTAACCAAGAGTGTATTGCCCTTGGATGTGGTAATATTGCTTCAGGATTTTTTGGCGGTATGGCAGGATGTGCCATGATTGGACAGAGTATCATCAACTACACCTCCGGTGGGCTTGGACGGCTTTCATCATTTACGGCAGCCGTCGGGCTTTTGATTTTAGTCGTATCTATGACGGATGTTTTAAATGCTATTCCTGTGGGTGTTCTTGTGGGCATTATGTTTATGGTGAGTATAGGAACATTTGAGTGGTCAAGTTTTTCGCATCTCAAACACATGCCTAGAGCTGATGTTTTTGTTATGGTTGTCGTCACCATTATAACAGTTGTCGAAGATTTGGCTGTCGCCGTTATAGCAGGGGTCATTATATCTGCACTAGTGTTTGCTTGGAAACACGCTCGTATCTGGGCAAAAACCTATACAGAAGCAGACGGAACAAAAGTGTATGAGCTTGAAGGCCCACTCTTTTTTGCCAGTGCCACAACATTTTCAGATAATTTTGATATTCCCAATGATCCGCCAAAGGTTGTCATAGACTTTAAAAATGCAAGAGTTTTGGATTTTTCCGGTGTTGAAGCTATAGATTCTTTAGTAAAAAAATACGAAGATGCAGGAAAGAACCTTCTCCTGCGTCATTTGAGCCAAGATTGTAAGAAGATTATGAAAAAAGCCGGACCGCATTGTACCTATGAAGAGGATGACCCAACATATAAAGTCGCTATTAATTATTAAATTATGTTTCATAACGAAACATGATTTTTATTTTCTAAGATTAATTTCACATTAACAAGACAATTTAATTAATATTTTTATATTATAAAGACATGAATTTAAAATCTTTACAAATAAAAATTATCCTTATTTTTTCTCTTCCTGCTCTTGCTTTACTCTATTTTTCATACTCTTTAGTTCATTCCAATTATATAAAATACCAAAAAAGTATTTCCTATGCATCATCAGCACAACACACTCACATACTCAGTAAACTCATTCATAATATACAACTAGAAAGAGGACTAAGCGCAGGCTATATAGTTTCAAAAGATGCTACCATCAAACACAATTTAGAAAAACAATACAAACTAACGGACAATTCATATAAAGATTTAATCAACTTCTCAAAGAAGCATCAAGCATTTTTAGAAAAATTCAAAAAAATCAATTTAATAAGAAAAAAAGTTCTTAACACTAAAATTAATTTTTCTGATGAAATAAAATATTATAATAACCTAAACAAAGAGTTGTTAAATAGTATCGCTACATTAATGTATAATTTAAAATCAAAATCATACAACGGCAAAGCATTAATAGAGCTTCAACAATTAAAAGAGTATTTAGGGCAAGAAAGAGCCTACACCTATAATCAAATTTTAGCTCAACACAGAAATGAAAAATATATACACTACATTCAGCTATTACAAACAAAAGAAAAAAATCTCAAAAATATTTTCTATGTTTGTGCTTCTCAAAAAAGTAAAAAACTTTTACAGCATATCATTCAAAAAGAAACACTCACAAAAGTAAACTACCTAAGAAAGATGTTTTTACTGAAAAAACTCTCATCAAAAAAAGATGCAAAAGTATGGTTTCAAACAACTTCTCAATATATTACACAAATATATAATGTCTCAAGTAAAATTCTCAATACAATTTTAGCCGAAGCCATAACAACACAAAAAGAAATAAAAAAAATATTTTTATTAACAGTTGTGTTTTGGGTTTTGTCACTCATATCTCTTTTTATACTAATCTACATTATTAACAGACTGATTAAAAAAGAAGATAAACTACTGAAAAAAATCCGAATAGCCTCATATACCTTCGATTCTCATGAAGCCATTGTTATAACTGATGAAAAAGGAATTGTACTTGAAGTCAATAAATCTTTTACCAAAATTACTGGTTATAAAGAAAATGAAATTATAGGGCGTACTACAAGAGTGCTCAAATCAGGTAAACACAGTAAAGAATTTTATGTTGACATGTGGAAGCAACTGCTTACATCAGGAAGATGGAACGGCGATATATACAATAAACGAAAAAATGGTGAAATTTATCCGGAGAGGCTTTCTATTACTGCCATTAAAAATGAAGATAATGAAATTATTAACTTCATCGCACAATTTTATGATATATCTGATTTAAGGAATGCCCAAGCAGAAGCGCTGTATCAAGCAAATCATGATTTTTTAACCGGACTGCTCAACAGAAAACTTCTTCTACAGAGATTGCACGAAGAAAATGCAAAAGCATTACGACACAATTTTATTCATGCTTTTTTATTTATAGACTTAGATAACTTTAAATATGTCAATGATACATTTGGACATCATGTAGGAGATATACTACTCGTTGAAGTTAGTCATAGAATAAAAAAAATACTCAGAGAAGAAGACATTCTTGCAAGAATGGGTGGAGATGAATTTGCAATTATTTTAACAAATATCGCACATTCAAAAGAAAAAGCAAGAGAATATGCAAGTAAAAAATGTGAAAATATTATAATAGCTCTCTCAAATGATTTTATCATAGAAAAACATACCATTCATATAGGTGCTAGTATTGGTATTAAAATTTTTCCTGATGAAAAGAACAATATAGAAGATATTATGAATGATGCGGACAAAGCTATGTATATTGCTAAAAAAAATGGTAAAAACAAATGTTCTTTATATAGCGAAATATAAATTTTTTATTTTACATATATAAAACTATCCGGAATAATAGATTTATATTTTGGTATAGATTGTCCTAATGAGGCATTAATGTATGTTGGATCTGCTATGACATACCTTTGCCCTCCTGCTTCCACACTCGCTCCTCTCATAGGTACATGTAAGGCTGTACTCATGTGGTTTTTATATTTAACCCCAACAACACCAATACCAAACAAATCTTTTACCAGTCGTGCGTACAGCACAGCTCTGTCTTCACAATCAGATTTGCTATAGTAGAGTGTTTCTTCTGCAAACATTACTTTTTCTTTACCAAATTGTTCATCATCGCGTTCATATTTAAATGCTTTTTGCACAAATCTAAGCACAAAATTTAAAGCTTCGCTTGCTTTTTTATTTTCAGTATATTGTTTTATATCTCCGGCAATATCTTTATATGTTTCATACTCCAAAGGTGCATTGAAAAAAACTTTATAATCTACTTGAGGATAACTGTTCATAAAGTCAATTAAATTTTGATTATAGCGATAAGAAAGATTATATACCTTTCCATACTCTTTAAAAGAAACAGTTTTTCTGTGAAGATTTTTTTCAAAATTTGGTAAAGTCCTCATCTCAAAATCAAGAGCTTTTGTTGCATCTGGATAATCATGAGCGTATGTATAAATATTTCCAATGTTCTCTTTATCATATTGAGCGATGACATAAAACTTTTCGTCATTCAATGTATAATTTGGAGTCGAATACATTTTGCCTTTTATTTTATACAGTAAAACTATATGCTTGTCTGCACCCAAGGCAACTTTAACTCTGTATCCAAGCTTATTAAATAAAAACCAGTCAAATAATTTTACCTCATCTTGCGTCGTAAAAAGATTATGTGCTAATTTGTCAACCAAAAGGTAAACGCCCCAATCATTCAAGTTCATATGCTTACATGTAAGCCTAATTTCATACAACATATCATCATAATTACTTGCAGCCATGACACTAAAAAAGTTTATTATACCTTTTTGAGTTCTAGGATAAAACTTAGCATTTTTCATTTGTTTATCAATATTAAATCCAAGAGAAGATCCGAAAAAGTCAAATGAAACATCATAAGCTTTTAACTTTTTTGCAAGAACTGGTAGCTTTTTTACTACAAATGGTTTTTTTATAATAATGACTAAATTTGGTCCTACATTTTTTGGGATTTTTGCCATAAGAGATGAAATAGATTTTGGTTTTGATTTTTTATACAGCGGAGGTGAAATATATGCGTTATACTCCTCCCACTGTGCTTGTAAATACTTATTGAACTCATTGTCTTTTTTGTCTCTAAATTTGCTAAAAGACTCTGCTTGTACATGTTTAAAATCTGCAAAACTCTGCGCAAAGACAGAAGTAAATGCGAGACTTATTATAAGGCTAAAAAGGCCAAATCGATTGTACAATTTTCGTTCCCCATCCTTGTTGTGTAGCACGATCCACATCTCCTTCTGTTTTGTAAAGTATTTTTGCATCACTGATTTGTGAAGAGTTAATTCTATTATATTGGTCTATATCAAAAGGGCGAATTACACCACTTAATTGTACTATCTGCTTTTGGTCATCTATCAATATTTCTCTTTTACCAGATATATAATAATTGCCATTACTTAAAACTTTTACTATTCTAGCAGAAATTGTAGTCGTAAAACTTGCATCTTTTGTTGTACTTCCTGAGCCTTTATAAGCGCTACTAGATGTAGAGTTAAAACCTAAATTACTAAACCCATTAATGTTTGCTACTTTAGAATTTACCCCTGCATTTGCGCCTGTACTTGAAAAAAGTCCTCCACCAAGTGTGCTGTTGTCATTTTCAGAAAGCTGTTTTGAACCCGTATTGGAACTTTTTGCCACTTCAGATATGACGACTGTAACTATGTCACTCACATGCATAGCTTTATGATCTGCAAAAAGAGGATTTTTACCCTGTCCAAAAATGCTACCAGTGGATGCGAAATCCTGCTGTTCTTCTTTTGCAGGCATTTGTTCAACATAAGTCGGCGGTTCAAAATTTATTTCAGGTTCTGTTAAATTTGCAGTACATCCATTCAAAAACAGTGTCCCTAAAATAAATGCAAAACTAAACAATAGCACTTTTTTCATAAATAAACTTCCTTAATTTTGCTATAATACTAGCAATTTTAGTTCCATAAAATAATAGACAAGGATTGTAAAAATGTCATTAAGAGAAAAAATTAATCAAAATGTAAAAGAAGCTATGAAAGCTAGAGATAGTAAAAAAAGGGACGCCCTTCGTTTGCTTACGAGTGCTTTTAAACAGATAGAAGTAGATGAGAGAAAAGAGCTAAATGATGAGGATGTTATAAAAATCATTCAAACGCAGGTAAAACGCAGAAATGACGCGGCAAGCCAGTACAAAGATGCAGGTCGGGAAGATTTAATGAAAATAGAGCTTGATGAGATAGCCTACTATGAGGTCTATTTACCAAAGCAACTCAGTGATGAAGAGCTAGAAAAAGAGGTGAAAGCTATCATTGAAAAAACAGGCGCTTCAAGTATGAAAGATATGGGAAAAGTGATGGGAATGGCAAGTAAAGAATTAGCCGGAAAAGCTGACGGCAAACGCATTAGCGAAATGGTAAAAAAAGCTTTAGCTTAAAAAAATTCCAAATCATCATCATTTTCAATAGCTTCTTCTTCGGGAGATGCAAATATAAAACGCTCGATTGAAGCACAGTTTTCCAGTAGAGATGCATCAAGATAATGAATATCTGGTGTATTTGGCTCTATAAATATATATTTTTTCCAAGTTGCCAAATCATCTATAAGTCCTTGTATATAAAAACGCAATTTCTCTTTTTTCTCTACTTCAAGCATATTCACAGGAAGACGCTGAAATACTTTAGAGAGAGATTCTAAAGATATAGCCAAATCATTAAACTCAATAGTCTCATGCAATACATGAATGTATTTTTCTAACACTCCACAGACAGCATCTAAAACTTCATTGTCAAGTTCTACTTTATTGTAAAGTATATCTTTCATCTCTGTTTCATTTTCATTTAAATCATCTAACATATAAGAATCTACTTCAAATTCTTGCAAAAATTCTTGCGCACTAATTTTTTGATGTTCTTTATAATGCATAGCAGCAATATTTACATGTTTTAAAATTCCACTCGCCTTGGTAGATACAAGGTTCGTTGGAACAGATTTTTTAGATACACTAAGCCTTATGATTAGCTTTTTATTTGAAACATTATGTTTATCTATTGTTGTCGTAATCCTTGCTTCATTTGTTTCTATCAACGCAAGACATTCTTCTATTACAGCATCATCCACATCAAAAAAATCAATAAAAACAGCTATGTCCTTTTCCTTCGTAATGTTAATATATGCACAAATATAGCCTACCCTATTTAAAGAATGTACTAAAGCATGATATACAATTTCTAAATAGTTTTCAATAATATCGAAGTTGTCATTTGCATATTGATTAAAAAGCACATAATGTATTTGCTCCCAAAAAATATCTATTTCCAAATAAGAACTAATAAGTATAATTTTTGACTCATAAAAATTTGGAACTTCTTTTTTTAAATTTTCTGGCACATTTTGCATATTTATAGTTGCTAGATGTGACTTGGCATTTTTTAGATGTAGCGTTTGCAGTAAAATACATACAAGTTGTTCATGAAATGTTTTTGCGGAGGCATAATTTCTATAAAGCTTATTCACCTCAAGTGATTTAAATGTTATAAAAATTTCTTCTGATATTTTTGCAATTGCATCGGTTTGTAAAGCCATAACTAAAGTAGCTGTCACAAGATATATATCCGCTGCATCTTGTATAGAAAGTTTATAATAATCTACAATATAATCAATAAGATATTTTAACTCTCGCAAAGGTTTATCTAAATTATTAAAATGCTGTAACGCTTTAATAAAATTATTTTGCAAGGTCTCCATATGAATATTTGCATAATTTCTAACATGTTTGAAAATCTTTGCATGTATATTTACATTGTTATAATCTAAAAGAGCTTTAAAATCCAAACGATACAAACGCATTTTTATATTTAATGCAATAACATCGCTACTGTAACCAACTACAGCAAGCCATGAACGCATTAAATCTTGTCTGATATATTTGTTGATTATTCCTTTTTCATTCATAACATATGCTAAATCAATGAGTAAAAGATGTGAATCCAAATAGCTTATATTATCAATCTTTTTCTTAAGTGCATCATAATCTTGAATTAATATATAATCGTATTCTTTTTCAATAATTTTCAATATTTCTGCATCTTCTCGAACAAAAGCATATATTTTCACATCAGTTTTCATAAATAGTTAATCCTAACTTTTTTCTTTTTACAATTATATCACCAATCGTCTAAAACAAACTTCTGCGTTTCTTCTTCTTTTGTCACTGCTACATTCTTATTGATTTCAGGTTCCTCTGTTTTTTTTATTATTGGTTTTTGTATTTGTTCTTCAAACTGTAACTCCAGTCCTTTGCTTGTCATAATAAAGCCGTTTACATGTAACTTGCCGTCATGAATTTGCTTGTGATGTTCTTTACACAAAGGTACAAGATTATGTTTATTGTCTTTGTGAAAATGTCCTATAAATCCTGCCTTGTCTGCGAGTGACTTTTGCGATATATGATGTACATCTTCTGCCACGGCTCCACAAATTATACACTTGGTAACATATAATTCTTTGTTGTATTTTGACTTTTTCTTTTTTACAAGCAGTTCAAGCTCATCATAATCATTGGCAAGGCGTTTTCTGATGGCATTGGCACTCTCTAAAAATTCACTGTCCATATGCAGTGATTTTGCAAATTCAAGTCCGTAAATACTGCTTCCGCTTCCGGCTTGAAGCACACGGTTAAATATCAGCTTGTCATTCTCTTCATCATACTCCACACTCAAATGCAGATTAACAACATTGTCAAGCGAAGTAATTTCATTCATAGTAGAGAGCTGATGCAGATGGGTTGCAAACAAAAACAGACATCTTATACGCGCAAGTTTTTGTATGGCTGCAGCCACAATCGCCACACCGGAGAGTGTTTCTGTCCCGTGACTTATTTCATCACCCAAAACAAGTGACTTTACAGTGGAGCGATTAAAAATATTTTTTAATTCCAACATCTCCACTGCAAAAGTTGAAAGCCCTTTTGCAAGATTGTCATGTGATACGATACGCGTAAAAAGCGAATCATATATACTGAATTTCATCACAGCAGCACTCACAAAAAATCCCGACTGCGCCATTAACACCGCAATGCCGATGCTCTTCATCAAAGAAGATTTTCCGCTTGAATTGATACCGTACAAAAGAACACCGTTTATGTCATGCCCGTCATGCACAGCCACATCAAGCATAACCGTTTTTGGATGTGGCAAATCCATATAATCACGATTTCCCATTACTATATCATTTGGCACATACAGACCGCCCCGCTCCTGCACTTCTATCAAAGGATGACGCAGTTGCATTATCTGCATAAAGTTCTCATCCTCTTTGGTTGCTACTATCATGGGTCTTGCATGATTATATTCCTGTGCTGCCTTTGAAGAGCTCACACCCACATCCAAATCAGCCACATAGCTGATAACCCTGTCAAAAAGAAGCGAATAGCGTCTCTCAAATAGTGCTTGCAGTTGAATATAGCGTTCTTTTACCAAAACAACAATTTTACGGCGGTTTTTCATAATATTGTCA
>Ga0256840_1004548_pt1 | contig 10328 bp, 8 predicted proteins | sample 355202metaG_FD_185969 | JGI IMG/M metagenome (GOLD analysis project Ga0256840, IMG submission 185969) | Hydrothermal vent microbial communities from Mid Atlantic Ridge, Atlantic Ocean - 355-202 | ecosystem: Environmental > Aquatic > Marine > Hydrothermal vents | place: Atlantic Ocean: Mid...
CCAGAAGTGTAACGGCGTCCGAGCTTAAGGGATTCTTCGTCAGACTCTGGGAGAACCTCAGCATCCACGCCGCAAGCACGAAATACCGCTGCAAGTCCATAGACGTGGTCAGACATGTACGGAAGATAAATAACCCGCTGGTCTTCAGGCTTGACTCTTTTCCTGTGAGGCTTGACAGGTCTTTCTGGAGAAATCTTTTTTCCCCGTACACTATCAAGAAAGGCCTCGATTCTGGTAACTACCCCTGCATCGGCGCTATGTTCGTCTATTTCGAGTTCAAGGTAGGGTTTTCCTCCCAAAAGTTCTTCAAAAAAGTGGATAATGAACGAGTCCGGGCCACAGGAAAAGTTGGTCAGGAAAATAGGATAAAGAGAGGGATGTTTTCTAATAAAGTGTGCCGCAAGAAGTATTCTTTGGCCGTAGCGCCAGTACATATCTTCAAGGCCGTCAAGTTCTTTTATTTCGTGAAGAGGGAGCATATCTACGGGTATGCCAAGCACTCCCAGGCTTCTTATCTTGTTGTGAATGGCAAGATTTGCGCCGGGGTCAAAGGCATTGTACGGACGGCCAACAATAACCAAGGCCACTTCGTCTGGTTTCAAACTAGCAAGTATTTCGCGCCCGCGGCTCTTAAGCCAGGAGTCAAATTCTTTTTGGGCAGCTTCCGCTTGCTCCCAGGCTTTTCTGAGCTTTCTTTCTGGAACGTCCAAAAGGCGCGCGAGTTCTTTTTTTTCTTTCTCAAGGACTTTACCCCCGGTGCCAAAGTGGAAAACCGGAGCCAGGATTTCAGCTCCGTGTTCTTTCAAGTTTATAGAGGCCTCAAAAGCTGCTGCTACACTTTGCACGTAAGGGCAAATTTTTCCAGAGCCAAGGGCTGGGTGATCAGAAGGGAGATCAACGATATAGGGCACAAAGATCTTTTTTATGCCCTTTTCAAGAAGATTTAAAACATGCCCGTGGGCAACCTTTACCGGAAAACAGGTCTCTGCTGCTACTATTTCACAGCCTTCGTTAATAAGTTTTTTATTGGTGGGGTCAGATACTACCACTTTAAAGCCCAGTTCCTGAAGAAGAGTGGCAAAAAACGGGAGCCTTTCAAAATTGAAAAGCATGCGTGGTAATCCAATCTCACCGCGCTTGGCATCATCTCGTTGAGCAAGAAAGCTAAGAAGCTTGGCTTCTCGCTCTGAGACCAGATTAGGCAGGGTTTCAGGGGGTTTGCGGTGGTCAACTTCGTATTTTTCGCAACGTCCACCGTAAAAATAAGGCCTGCTTTCTTCTATGGTAACTTTTCTGATTTCACAGCGATTGGGGCAGGCCTGACATTCAAACGTCTCGATTTTGTAGTTGACCTTTGAAAGGTCAAAACCACGGAAAGAAGATTTTCCTTTGGTTTCTTCCCTGGCAAGGAGCGCTGCTCCCAGGGCTCCGGTTACCTCATGATGCGGCGGGACGATTATTTCCTTGCCAAGGACCTTGTCAAAGGCTGCCACAATGCCTGCGTTAAAGGCTGTGGCCCCTTGGTAAAAGATCTTTTCCCCGATTTTGCGGCCTTCAACTACCTTGTTGAGATAGTTGTGCACGATGGCATAACAAAGCCCAGCGATGAGGTCTTCTTTGGGAAGCCCCTGCTGCTGATAGTGCAAAAGGTCAGATTGCATAAAAACCGTGCAGCGTTCTCCCATTTCCACTGGGGCTTCAGATTTCAAAGCGTAGAGTCCAAATTCTTCAATGGGTACGTTTAGCCTTACCGCTTGTTCTTCAAGAAAAGAGCCAGTGCCTGCAGCACAGGCTTTGTTCATGGTAAAGTCAACGATAGTTCCTTTCTCAAGGCGAATAAACTTTGAATCCTGACCGCCTATTTCGATAATGGTATCAACTTCTGGATCTATAAAAGCAGCTGCCTTGGCCTGGGCGGTGATTTCGTTTCTAATTACATCAGCCCCCACAAAGTCTCCTACCAGATAGCGCCCGGAACCCGTGGTGCCAACGCCCAAGACCTCGATTTCAAAGTTTTTAGGAAGTCTGCCATAAAGATCAAGGAGCCCTTTTTTAACGCTTTCAAGAGGTTTGCCGTGGTGCAGGGCATAGGTTTTAGCAATAACTTTTCCTTCTTCGTTTATTGCTACGAGCTTGGTGCTTACCGAACCAACGTCAATCCCAACGTAAATTTTGAGTTTGGAAGCGTTTTTTGGGAAATAAGTTTCGGTCTTAGGGGTCCTCACGGTATAAGGTCCGAGTTTTGGAAGCCTTTTAACTGAGCGTTTGCGTTCCTTTAGGTATTCCTTAAGGATATTTGAACCCTGGTATGAGGCGGCAAATTTGCCGTCTAGTCCGTAAAGCGCAGCTCCAATGGCTCCCATGATAAAGTGATACTCTGGAATGATAAGCTCTCCCTCTTTGAGGTTAAAGACTTCTTTGATAGCGCGGCGCACTCCAAAATTAGCGGCAACTCCACCTTGAAAAACAATGGGAGGAAGTACTTTTTTCCCTTTGGCCAAGTTGCTTTTTAGGTTACGCACAATGGCAAAACAAAGCCCTGCGATGATTTCATGATCAGGGACAGCGGCTTGTTGGAGATGAATCATGTCAGACTTGGCAAACACAGTGCAGCGCCCTGCGATCCGGGGGATGTTTTCGGCCTTTAGGGCAAGTTTGCTAAATTCCTGAATGGTGTAACCAAGGCGCGCGGCCTGTTGTTCCAAAAAGGCCCCTGTCCCCGCAGCGCAAAGGGTATTAAGGGCAAAGTCTTTGATGCGAAATTTCCCGTCTTCGTGGGAGATAAAAACAAGCTTTGAGTCTTCTCCGCCGATATCGATAATAGTGCGTGCTTCAGGATGAAAGTGCTCAACAGCTCGGGCATGGGCCATGACCTCGTTTACAAAGGCAACCCCAAGGATTTGCGAAATGGTCTTCCCTGCGGTACCGGTGCAGGTAAGGCCAGTGAGCTTTCCGCCAAACTTTTCTTCTACCTGGGCAAGCAGCCGTTCCGCAGTTTCTACAGGTTGCCCGTGGGTTTTTTCATAGGCGTGAAAAAGTATTTCCCGCTTTTCATTTAAAACCGCTACTTTGGCAGTGCCAGAACCTACGTCAAGCCCAACGTAATATTCCATCCCCCGGCCTCCTGTTGAAGTTTTCTTTAATTTAAGCGATTTAGTATGATTTTTAAATAGGATTTTGTTTAACCCTTAAAAAGAGCAACAAATTTTTCGCAGGGAAGTTGTTCCTTTAAGAGAGATAAGGTCTCATGCGGCTTTGTAAAGCGTCCCACGAGAATTTTTAAAACTTCTGCCCCTTGGGCTTGATAATAGGAACGAAGAGGTCGGGTACGGTTTTTATAAGTTTGCCATTTTTTGTAAATAAGTTCGATATAGTCGTCATCGCGGCCCTGGCGGTCTCCTCCTGTGTTGCGGTGGATGCGCTCAAGAATCTCCTCAAAAGAGGCTTCTATTACCAGGACCAAAGGAATGTTAACACGGGAGGCGAGTTTTTGGGCCTGGCCAACATGCCTTGGCAGGCCGTTCATTATCAGGATTTCATCGCGTGCGCCTTTGTGTTTTAAAAAACCCAGGAAGATTTTTTCCACAAGGGGGAAGTGTTCGTCTTCAAAAAGAAGGCCTTCTTCTAAGACCTTCCTAATGAAGATGCGTTCAGAAGGCAAAATGTCTTCACGTAAAGCACCTTTGGCAATGGCACGAAGCTCTCGGCCAAAGTCAAAATGTAAAAACCTGTATCCATATAGTCCTTTTTCTTCTAGAAGGTCTCCCAGGGGAGACTTTCCCACTCCCGTAGGGCCAAGGAGTAAAATCCCTTTGAGCTCAGGCATTGTTAGGGCAAAATAGCGTCCACAAAGGCTTCTGGATCAAATGGTTCCAAGTCTTCGAGCTTTTCTCCGAGCCCGATAAAGGAGATGGGGATTTTGAAAAGATGGGCAAGGGTTAAGGCTATGCCCCCTTTGGCAGTGCCGTCCATTTTGGTGATAATAAGGGTATGGATGGGAAGTGCCTGGCTAAACCATTTAACCTGGCTTACGGCATTTTGCCCGGTAGTGGCATCTATTACCAGCATGTTTAAATGAGGTGCGCCAGGGATGGCTTTCCCTGCTACGCGGGCCATTTTTTTGAGTTCTTCCATAAGATTGTATTTAGTGTGAAGCCTTCCCGCGGTGTCAATCAATGCTACGTCTATTTGGCGACTTTTGGCAGCGTTTAAGCCTTCAAAAACAACCGAAGCAGGATCGGCCCCGGGCTTTTGTTTGATTACAGGTATTTCAAGCCTTTGTCCCCAGTTTTCAAGCTGCTCAATAGCTGCTGCCCGGAAGGTGTCTGCCGCTACAAACATTACCGAAAAGCCAGCGTTTTTCAGCCGAAAGCCAAGCTTAGCAATGGAGGTTGTTTTCCCTACTCCGTTTACTCCCACCACGAAAATGGCCGCGGGTCGTGCCTCAGGGGGAAAGGGTGGGGGTTCAAGAGAAAGGATCTTTAGCATCTCAGCTCTAAGGGCCTTTTTAAACTCAGAAGACTTAAGTAATTCCCCTTGAGACACTTTGATGCGCAAGGGGGTGAGCAGGGCCTTGATGGTGTCGATATTTATATCAGCGGTGATAAGGGCTTCTTCTAATTCCTCGAAAAATTCTTCATCAACCGCACGTTCAATAACAAAGACATCTTCAAGGCTTTCTTTCAGGCGTTCCCGGGTATGCGAGAGCCGTTCTCGAAATTTGCCCCAGAGGTTTTTTCCCTGGTCTTTTGCGGTTTTTTCTTCTTTTTGGCGTAACCACTTGAACATAGGAAATACCTGCATTAAAAAGAATGAAGTTTGTTTTAGTGATAGTCCAGCTTAAGGAACTTGGCAAGAATGGAAATAACGATCAACTTACTGCCCGAAGAAAAGAGAAAAAGGCTTGAGCTTGAAGGGGATCTTCCTTTTGGCCGCATCTTCACTGACCACATGTTTTACATGCTCTACCAAAAAGAAAAAGGCTGGCATAGCGCCCAAATTAAGCCCTACGAGCCTATCTGTCTTGATCCCGCGGCGGTAGTTTTCCATTATAGTCAAACCATTTTTGAAGGCCTTAAAGCTTACTATGGCGTTGACGGAAAAGTTAGGCTTTTTCGGCCAGATCGGAACATGGCGCGCATGAATCGCTCTGCACGCCGTATGTGCATGCCCGAGATAGACGAAGAATTTGTCCTGAAAGCCCTTAAAAAGCTGGTTGATATTGAAAAAGCCTGGATTCCCAAAGAAAAAGGTTCAGCCCTTTATATCCGTCCGTTAATGATGGGAACGGAGGCCTTCTTGGGTGTAAAACCAAGTGGCGAGTACATCTTTTTTATTATCCTTTCCCCGGTAGGTGCTTACTACCGCGAGGGCTTTAATCCCATAAAAATATACGTAACTGACAAATACGTTCGGGCAGCTCCTGGTGGCGTTGGGGATGTCAAAACCGGTGGTAACTACGCTGCAAGTCTGGCTGCCTCAGAAGAAGCCATGAAGCTTGGCTATACCCAGGTTCTCTGGCTTGACGCGGTAGAGCGCCGCTACGTGGAAGAAGTGGGCACCATGAATATCTTCTTTTATTTTGAAGACGAACTGGTAACCCCATCCTTAACCGGAACCATCCTTCCTGGGATTACCCGGGAATCAGTCATTCAAATGGCAAAGGACTGGGGAATTAACGTGACTGAAAGGCGCATTACCATCGACGAAGTCATTGAAGGTGCCCGTACCGGAAGGCTCAAAGAATGCTTTGGTACTGGTACGGCAGCGGTTATTTCACCGGTTGGCTGGTTAGCGTATAAAGGCGAGGAATACGTAATTGCTGGTGGTAAAACAGGCCCCCTTGCCAGACGCCTTTTTGACGAGCTTACCGGGATCCAGTACGGCGAGAAGCCTGATCCTTACGGCTGGATTCAATTTGTTCCTTAACGGACTTTTCTTTTTCAAAGAGTTTTTCCAAGATTTTTTCGATATTCTTGATTTTGAATTTTATTTTGGGTTTTTTCTTAAAATGTTCAGCTAAGACTTTTTCCTCTCCCCATATAATAGTCTCTTTGATGACTTCTTCTAATTCGGCGATGTTTTTTGTCCAAGGATGAAGAAGCAGGTGTTTGAAAAAGTTTTCTGAGAGTTCCGGGACCTCTTTGCGGTATATCCAGGCATAGTGTTCTAAGAAGTGCTGTGCTAAAAGAGGAAGGTCAATAAGCCGTTCCCTTAAAGGCGGTAGATAAATAGCAAATTCCATTAAACGAAAAAATATTTCGCGCAAAATTTTTTGCTCTTTGAAGACCTGTTCAGGGGCTTTAGAAAGCGAAACAATGAGTTTGGTAGATGTTTTTACCGGTTCTTTAGCTCCCAGCGGATAAAACATTCCCGCTTCAATAAAGCCGAGAAGTTTTTGCTGGGCTGAAAGAGGCAAAAAATCGAGGTTTTCTATGTAAAGGATTCCGTTAGCCGCCTTTTTAAAAAGGCCGTCTTTTTTTCTCTTTACTTTGGGAAGTGCGTTTCCTGTAAAGCCAAAAAGAATTGGTTCAATCATTTCTTCGGGCAGGGCCTGGGGAGAGAACTTTATAAACTTGCCGCCGTGATAGCCGTGGATATGACGGGCAAGGAGTTCTTTACCAACACCTTTTGCTCCCCAGAGAAGTATCGGTGAAGTTACTTCTGCAAGCGTCGGAATAAAATCGCGAATCTTTGCTATTTTGGGGTCTTCGCCAATAAAAGGTTGGGTCCTTTCCTCGGTACTTAAGGGGAGATGACATGAAAATAATTCTTCAACAAAGCTTATAAGCCTTTCTGCGGTAAATGGTCGTTTGAAGTAATGGGCTTTAATAGGAAGGGTTGTTCTTTTTTTGCTAATGGCCAGAAAGGTAACTCGTTTTATCTTTTTACCAAGTTCAGTGACCAACTTTGATATTTCATCTCGGGGAAGTCTTGCAGGTTCAACCAATACGATTAAACGGGCTTTCTCTGGGGAGACCTGGTGCAACTTTGCTAAGGTCAAAATATGACCAATATAGCGCCCTGCTAATTCTTCTCCAGCTAATAATGCAAAATTAATCATTGTATAATGGTTATCTGCAAGAAATGTGCCGATCGTCTGTAAAATTTTTGTTTGAATTGTCAAAAGATTTTGCCATATTTCTGGCATTTTTGGTGTTATAATGAATAAAGTTGAGTCAATTGATTGACAGGTGTGAAAAATTTTTCCTAATTAGGTTGTTTTTTGGGAAAAATTTTTCACAAATAGACTAGCTAAGGGAAGAAAATTCTACGGCCTCTCCGGCGGCAAAAAGTTTGTCACCTAAGATACAGACAACCCCAAGTATTTGGGGTAATTTTTTCAGGGCTTTCTTTAGCTTTTTAAAGTCTTTTTCTTCCCGGATAAGGTTCCCCAGGGCCGTAGCCGCAGCATCTGCAAAAGCGGTATCTTTGGCTATCACACACATAGCATCCGCCTTGCCAAGGCTAAGACTGTGACCAACGGTGCCAGAAGAGGTACACACCCCGCAGGGCATGAGGTGTTTTTTTATCCTTAAAGCCAGCTTCCCTGAAAGAGGAGATTTTCCCGCCCAGATGGCCACGGTAGCTTCGCGTTTTAGGGAAAGGAAGATATCTCCGCCGTTTTCAACTACTATTTCCGAAGTAAGGCCTTGGTCAAGTAAAGTTTTTCCAATCTCCTGGGCAATGGCCCCTGCTACCGCCGCCATGGGTCCTGTTCCCGCAAGTTTTCCTGCCTTTATCATTTTTCTTGCCAGAGAAGGTGCGCTTTCGTCCTGAGAAATCGGGGTAAGTGAAGTGAGGAATTCAGGCCTTCTGGCAATGTAGTCTTCAAGCTCTTTGCGCAGAGAAAAAAGAAGAGCCAGCGTTTCTGAGGAAAGATCTCTTTCGGCAAGGACCATAAGGTCTGATTCGTGTAAAATCACTCTGAAAAAGACCAGATTTTTAGTTTTTATACGTGTACGGTAGTCTCTAAGTTCAAAATTCATGGTAGCGTAAAGGTACAATTAAGCTAAAATACAAACACGATGCCAAAAGTTAACAGCGTAAATATAGCAGATTTTTCAATAGGTGGGGGAATCCCTCTTCTTATTGCAGGTCCCTGTGTGCTTGAAGACCTTGAAACCGCCCTGGCTTGTGCTTTTTCAATGAAAGAGGCGGCAGAAAAAGCAGGTTTTAACTATATTTTTAAAGCCTCTTTTGACAAGGCCAACCGAACTTCTCTTTCTTCCTATCGGGGGCCGGGCCTTGAAAAAGGCCTTACCATGCTGGCAGAAATCAAGCGCAAGGCCGAAGTCCCCGTTACTTCAGACATACACGAACCCTGGCAGGCCGAAGCAGTAAAAGAAGTCCTTGACCTCATCCAGATTCCGGCTTTCCTTTGCCGCCAAACAGATCTTATCGTGGCCGCGGCCCGTACCGGAAAACCCGTAAACATCAAAAAAGGCCAGTTTGTTTCGCCTTGGGATATGTACTACGCGGTGGAAAAGGCCCGAAAGGCCGGGGCTTCAGGCGTCCTTTTGACAGAACGAGGCTACACCTTTGGCTATCGTAACCTGGTGGTTGATATGCGGTCCTTTCCTATTATGCGAAGTTTTAGGGTGCCGGTAATCTTTGATGCTACTCACAGCGTGCAGCTTCCAGGAGGTGGTGGCGGCGCTTCGGGGGGAGAGCGTGAATTTATAGCCCCTTTAGCGCGTGCTGCGGTAGCTGTTGGGGTAGATGGTATCTTTATGGAAGTTCACCCTGATCCAGAAAGGGCCCTTTGTGATGGTCCTAACTCTTTGCGCCTGGAAGAAGCCAAAGAGCTTCTCTTCGTGTTAAAAGATCTTTACGAAGTGGTAAAAAAATATGATGTCCTTCCCTGAAGAAATCCTTAAAAGAGCTTCCAAAATCAAACTTTTGTTGCTAGATGTTGACGGAATTTTGACAGATGGGCGCATTATTATTGACGCTAGCGGGAGTGAGATAAAACACTTTTGTGTAAGAGACGGTATGGGTATCAAGCTTTTGCAAATGGCAGGCATTGAAGTGGGGCTGCTCTCCAGTCGAACTTCTCTCCCAGTTTCTCACAGGGCCCAGGAACTGGGGATAGACCTTATTATTCAGGGAGAAAAAGACAAGCTCTCTCTTTATGAGAAGATAAAGCAGGAAAAGTCTCTCAAAGACGAAGAGATTGCTTTTATGGGAGATGATTGGGTTGATATACCGGTGCTTGCCAGAGTAGGGCTGGCTATTTCAGTGCCAGAAGCCTGGCCACCCGTGAAAGAATATGCCCATTACGTGACCAAACAAAATGGCGGCTACGGGGCGGTAAGGGAAGTTTGCGACCTTATCCTTGCGGCTTGCGGAAAATGGGAGGAAATCTTTAAATGTTTCGCACCATCTTCACCGCGTTGTTTCTGATGATAGTACTTGCCGCTTGTTCTCCGCAGTTAAAGCCATCCAAAACGCTTCCCAAAGGCGAGAACAAACAAATTCACGCTTTTTTAAAGCAAGAAGAAAAAAAGCCGGAAATAGAAATAAAAAAGCTTCATTATGTCCTTTATGAGCAAGGCCAACTTAAATGGAACGTTTGGGCTCAAGAGGCGCAGTTTTTTGGACGTTCTCATATCAAACTTTACCAACTAAAACTATGTGCAGCGCCTGATATGAATTTTTGCATTTCAGCAGACAAAGGAGACTGGCTAGCAAAAGACGGAAAATTTGTTTTTGAAGGCCAAGTGGTCCTTAATACCAAAACCAAAGGCAGGCTTTTAACTAATTATCTTGTTTACTTTCCTAAAGACCAAAAACTTAAAACCAAGGCCTTTGTTCAGATCATAAAAGATGGTCTAATCATAAAAGGGCGGGGTTTTAGCTACGATATAAAAACTGGTGTTATGAAAGTCTTTGAAAAAACAAGGGTTGAGATCAATGCGTAAAGCTCTTTTTTGGGCAATGATGATCTTTCTTTTTTCTAGTGGCGTAGTTTTTGCCAAGGATGCTATTTCCATTAAAGCCGAACGGATGGAGGCCCTTGAGACCAAAAATCAGGTGATTTTTACGGGCAACGTTGAGGTCAAGAAGAAAGATTTTACCCTTTACGCGGATAAACTTTTGGTTTTTTACCAGGAAAAAAATGGCAAACGAGAGGTAGAAAAACTCGAAGCCTTTGGCCGTGTAAAAATAAAAAGGGGCAATTTAATCGCCTTTGCCAAAAAGGCCACCTATTTGAAAGCTAAAGAAGAATTGATCCTTGAAGGAGACCCGGTAGTTTGGGAAGGGGACAACAGCGTTAAAGGGGCGCGTATCATCCTTTATCTTGCTGAAGACCGCTATATTGCAGA
>Ga0256840_1004549_pt1 | contig 10326 bp, 10 predicted proteins | sample 355202metaG_FD_185969 | JGI IMG/M metagenome (GOLD analysis project Ga0256840, IMG submission 185969) | Hydrothermal vent microbial communities from Mid Atlantic Ridge, Atlantic Ocean - 355-202 | ecosystem: Environmental > Aquatic > Marine > Hydrothermal vents | place: Atlantic Ocean: Mid...
AAAATTAAAAATTTCGCTAAGCCAAAAACTTTAAATTATTTGCTTATCTTTCCAAGCACTAACCTTATACTAACGTTCTAATCCATAGAAATGTAGAATATTACGGTAAATAAAACGTAAAATTCTCAGCGGAATAAAAATATATTGAATGCAAAGCATTCGATTTTTTTGTCTTTTAAGAAACTAATTTCAAAAAAAAGTGTTGGAAAAATAAAAACGGAATTTACCAATCATTTCGGAAATCTGAAACGAAAATCCAATCTGAAATTTTAAAAAAAAGTGCTAACGAAAATGGAGTTTTGAATCGGAATAAAATGCTAAACTACCTCGAAATTACGATAGAAAAGATGCTAACGCAAACGGAAACTAAACGGTTGAACGAGATACAAAAAACGGCTTAGAACAATGTATAAAGTTAATGCTTTTGGTCTGTGCTTTAACGAAGTTATGGCGTTTTTATATGGTCCGCAAAATTTTCAATTTTGGCGGTAATAATTCTGATATGAAAAAATTAAAAATTTCGCTAAGCCAAAAACTTTAAATTATTTGCTTATCTTTCCAAGCACTAACCTTATACTAACGTTGGCAATAATTAAAAAAAGAGAATGAAACAATCTATTTTGAATAGAATAAAAGAATTAGGTGGTAATATTGAAAACGTCAAAGGAAATTCTTTATTAGAAGATATTTGTTCAATAACTTTTAATTCTGTCCTTTATAAAAGACCAACTGGCTTGCCTTGGGCTGAAGAAGGAGAAGAAGAACCTATTTGTGGAATTGGAGAATTCATCAATGATAACAAAGAATTAATTACTAGTGACATACAAAAACTTTATGATAAAATATTAGAAAAATATTATACTCTAACAGAAGAAGGTTTTGGGCAAATGTTTTGGAAAGCAGAATTATTTACGCCTTTTAAAGAAGGAACTGATGATTTTATTGAATGGAATGATGATTTTATAGATAATGAAGAAGTTAATTTAAGTGAAATCTTTGAATTAACAAATAATTCAAAACCAGATTTTATTCAACTTTTTTATAGTTACGGTTTTCCTGATAGTTATTATATTTGTCTTTCCGACCCAAATCCTGAAAACCCAATTTTATTTGGGACTGATAATGAAGTCTTTTTTAGTGAAGTAACCAATGAAGGCACCTTGGAAGATATACTTAATTCGTTTATGAGTAAAGGTGAATTGTTAAAGATTATAAAAAGTAAATTAAAAAAATAACTATTGCCAACAATGGTAACCGTTGTACAAATCCCTAAAACCCCCAAATCCAACTAAAAAAGAGGCGATTTAAGTGATTTTTTCTAAAGAATAAGATTTTTTTAAACTAATTTGGGAGAAAATTTAGAGGTCTTAAAAAGGCTTAAAATGCGTTTCCAAGTAGCTTTTATTAAAAAAGCATAAAAAGCCAAAGCTTGCTTGTTACTTTTGGCTTTTTTAGTGATAAATTTTAAGTATTTTTTGATATTATAGGCAATAGCAGCCATATGCATTACTTTATTGGCTTGTTTAATTCCTATAGCGTATTTTGATGTTGAGTTGGTATTAATTGAGTATCTAAAAAAGAATACATCCAAAATTATTGTGAAAACACCATATAGAAGCTCATACAAATCATTTGTAAAGGTGTTGAATGCTTATATAATCCAGCAATTTCACAGCTAATAACACAAAATGTTGTTTAAAATGACTTATATTTGATGATATTCAGTAATAAAAGGTGGTTTTAGACAGACTGACGTTGTCAACTATTAACACAAAAACGAAAAATTTAAAAAATAAAGTGATTGTTATACTGATGATGGTTCAGGTATCGGAAGAGCATTAACCATGGAGATCCTTTATCGAATTAGGTGTATCATAATTAACAACAAACTAAGACTGCATAGAGACGAATATAAAAGAATAATTTATGATAAAAAAAATCAAAAAATTCTTTGTTGCCATTATCGTACTGTTAATACTTGGCACAATTCTACTTTTTGCAACAGGAAATGAATATATTTTTAAAGCAGGAAGGCTCACTTATTTGCAAGGAAAAATTACTGCGAACATAGATGACTATAAAGATTTTGACACCAGAATCGTTGAGACAAGTGCGACTCCTCAATTATGGGGTTATCATGAAGATTTTAATAAAACACCACTCACTACGATACTCAAAAATAAGTTGGAAGAGTTGAATTCTGCTGGATTCCTAATTGTTATAGATAGAAAAATAATTACTGAAAAGTATTTTGAAGATTACTCCGATTCCAGTTTGACCAATTCGTTTTCTGTAGCTAAAACATTTACCACTTTGCTTCTTGGAAAGGCGATAGAAGATGGTTTTATAAAAAGTTTAGAACAAGCCATCACCGATTTTTTGCCCGAGTACAAAGATGATTCATTCGCAAAAACATGCACAATTGGTGATTTATCATCCATGACTGCAGCTTATAATTGGAAGGAGGAATATTATCTGCCCCTAAACGAAACGACTAAATCTTATTACGGCAAAAATCTCGAAAATCAATTATTAACAATTGATTTCAATAGTACATCTGGAGAAAGATTCGAGTACAAATCCGGTTCCACAGGATTACTAGCCATAATTCTTACAAGAGCTACTGGACAAACTTTGGCTGAATATTTATCTAAAAGTTTTTGGAAACCATTAGGCATGGAAGCTTCTGCTCCTTGGGCTTTGGACAACGAAAACGGTTTGGAAAAAGCATTTTGTTGTGTGTCAGCACGATTGCGTGATTTTGCTAAAATGGGGCAGCTACTTTTACAAAATGGCAAATGGCAAGGAAAGCAATTATTAGATTCAACATTTGTAGCTAAAATGACGCATCCAAATACGCAAAATGGAAAAATACAACATCCCATTTATGGCTTCGGGACTTGGACAGATTATAATTATAAACCACCATTTTATTCAATGGTCGGTTTCTTGGGGCAACGAGTCATCTGTATCCCTTCTGAAAATATGGTTATTGTTAGAACTGGAAATAAATCTGATAAAAGAAATAAAAAGGGCGTTATTCCAGGAGTAGAAACGTATATTTGGGTAGCGGAAGCATTAAAAATGATGAAAAATTAAGACAATACTCAAATATTTTCAAAAAAAAAATGAAACTAGAAATAATAGAAAATAATCCTAAGATATTAAAATCGAAGAAACCATTTTTGTTTTTACATGGCATGTTTCATGGTGCTTGGTATTATAATAAGAATTTTTTACCCTACTTAGAAAAACAAGGTTATAAAGCTTATGCCTTGAGTTTTTCCAATCATGGCAATAGTGAAAAAAGAAAAAACATTAACTTATTAACCATAAATCAATACGTTAAAGATGTCAAAGAAGCCATTCAATATATTGGAAAAGAGCCTTGTTTGGTTGGGCATTCTATGGGCGGCTATGTGCTTCAAAAGTATTTAGAAAATACTGAAAATGAATCAAATGTATTACTCGCATCTGTTCCGCCTTTTGGGAATTGGGGAACAACATTTAATGTGCTCAAAAAATTTCCATTAAGTTTCTTGAAAGCAAATTTGCTGCTTAATCTCAAAACATTGGTAATGAATAAGAAACTGTATTTGAACTTAATGTTTTCAAATACGCAAACCTTTGATGATGTCGAAGATTACTACAAAAAGCTTGACAATGAGTCATTTGGTGCCTATTTTGGAATGCTTGGATTTAACTTAATAAAACCCAAAAAAATAAAATCAAAAATTACAGTCATGGGTGGGGAAATAGACAATGCCATCGTTTTAAAAGAAGTCATTCAAACAGCTAAAATATACAATACCAAACCCATTATTTTTGAAGGAATTTGCCACGATATGATGTTAGATAAACAATGGCAAAAAATTATAGATATAATTATTGATAACACAATGAAAAATACTAATAATTAAAATGAAGAGTTACAAAATAATTGTTATTGGAAGCGGTTTTGGTGGTCAATGTGCTGCTATTAATTTATTGAAAAAAGGTATCAACGATTTCTGTATTCTTGAAAGACGTAATTTTATGGGCGGTACTTGGTGTCAAAATTCTTATCCAGGAGCTGCGGTAGATGTACAATCCCCATTATATTCATTTTCTTTTGAGCCTTATAATTGGTCACAAATGTTTGCAGCACAAGATGAACTTGAGGAGTACACCAATTTTGTTATTGATAAATACAAATTGCGAGAGAAAACTTTCCTAAACACCAATGTAGAAAAATTGGAATGGTTAAAAGATGAAAAAAAATGGCTAATACACACAGATAAAGAAACTTTTAAATCGCAATTTATCATCAACTCATCAGGACCGTTGAGCACGCCATTTTACCCCAATTTTAAGGGAAAAGATAGCTTTAAAGGAGAGACTTTTCATACCAACAATTGGAATCCTAATTTTAATTTAAAAGGAAAAAAAGTAGCCGTAATAGGTAGTGGTGCGAGTGCTGCTCAAGTAATTCCTGCCATTGTCGATGAAGTAAAAGAATTGAATGTTTTTCAAAGAACGCCACATTGGGTAATGCACCGTCCAGATAAAATATTCACAAAATTTCAAAGAAAACTCTTGAAAAGACGATGGATATATAACTTGGTAAGATATTACACCTATTGGTCATTGGAAAGTAGAGTAATCGCCTTTAAATATTCGGACTTTTTACTAAAAATATTTGCAAAAAATAAAGCAGTAAAACACATAAATAAGTCTTTAAAAAATAGAGCAGACTTAATTGAGAAAGTAACTCCAGATTATACCATCGGTTGCAAAAGAATAATTTTATCAAATACACTATACCCTGCTTTTGCTAAAGAAAATTCCCATCTATTTACCAGAGAAGAACAAATCGCAGAAATTACCGAAACGGGAATCATTACTACAAAAGGGACAAAAGTAGATTTAGATTTAATCGTTTATGCAACGGGTTATGATGCCACCGATAGCGTTATTTCTTATCCAATAATTGGTAAAAATAATATGTTCGTTGGGTCATTTTGGTCCGAATTCCCAAGAGCCTATTTAGGCACTACACTGCCAAATTTTCCAAACTTATTTATCTTAACTGGTCCCAATACAGGTATTGGACATACTTCCGCAATTTTTGTTATAGAATCACAAATGCATTATATTTTGGATAGCATAAATGCTGTTGATAAAAACAATGCTCAAGCAATAGAAGTAACGGCAAGAGCAGAGGACAAATACACCACTTTCATACATTCTGAAATGGAAAAAACAGTATGGAAAAGAGGGAATTGCACTAGTTGGTATCAAAGTAAAAGTGGACATGTTATTGCCATGTTCCCAGGTTTTACTTTTACGTATTTGAAGATGGCGAAAAATTTCAAAATAAAAGATCATAATTTAATAAAATGAAAAATTTTAAAAATAAAATAGTTGTCGTAACAGGTGCTGGTTCAGGAATGGGCAAAGAATATGCGTTTCAATTTGCCAAATTAGGAGCTAAACTTGCGCTGAACGATTACAACAAAACTTCTTTAGAACAAGTCAAAGCAGAATTAAATAATCAAGGTTTTCAAGACGTAATCATTGATGATTTTGATGTTTCCAACAAAGAGAAAATGAATGCATTTGCTGATAAGGTAAAAGACGCATTTGGCAATGCACATGTACTTATTAATAATGCAGGCATTGAAGGGGCAACAGAAAAATTTATGGATATAACAGATGAAGACTTTGAAAGATTGATAAATATCAATTTTTATGGTGTCGTATATGGAAGTAGAGCATTTTTGCCACAGTTGGTTGCGAATAATGAAGGAGCATTAGTCAATATTTCCAGTATTTTTGGCTTCCATGGCATGCCTACACAATCAGATTATTGTGCAAGTAAATTCGCAGTCAGAGGATTTACAGAATCGTTGATGGTTGAGTTTTATGAAAGTCCAATTCAAATTCATATTGTTCATCCAGGAGGAATAAATACCAATATAGCACAAAATGAATTAAGTGCCAATTTTGCTGAAAAATACTTAACTACATCGGCTAATGCTATAGTAAAATACGTAATCAAAGGAATTAAAAGAAACCAATTGAAAATGGTTTATGGTCAAGATTCATTAAGAGTTCGGTTGGCAGCAAACTTCTTGCCCAAACGGTTTTCTACGGCATTAATTAATTATGAGATGAAAAAAAGATTAGACTATGATTAAATGCAAAACTACAAACAATCATTATTTATTGTTTTTCAATAAATTAGTTTATCCTATTTAATATAATGAAAAAAACGTACGATTATATTATTATTGGATCGGGATTTGGAGGGTCAGTTTCAGCATTACGACTAGCAGAAAAAGGATATACTGTTTTGGTTATAGAAAAAGGCAAATGGTACAAAGCAAAAGATTTTCCAAAAACCAATTGGGATTTAAGAAAATGGATTTGGTTACCCTTATTTAAGTGTTTTGGAATCATGAAAATGACCTATTATAGGCATTTAGCAATATTAAGCGGAGTTGGAGTTGGCGGTGGTTCTTTAGTATATGCAAATACGCTACCTAAACCAAAATCTAAATTTTTTGAATCAGGTTCTTGGGCAGAACTAGAGAATTGGGAAAAGGTATTAAACCCTTTTTACCAAACAGCTTTAAAAATGTTGGGTGCAGAAAAAAATCCTAAATTTTTTGATGCTGATAATACGTTAAAGGAAGTAGCTAAAAATATTGGATTAGAAGATAAATTTGATACAACAAACGTTGCAGTATTTTTTGGGGATAAAAAAAATCAAAAAAACAAAGACCCCTATTTCGAAGGAAAAGGTCCAGAGCGAGTTTCTTGTAATTTCTGTGGAAAATGCATGACTGGTTGCCCCAATAATTCAAAAAACACATTAGATAAAAATTATTTGTTTTTAGCACAACAATTAGGGGTAGAAATTCTTGCAGAAAATGAAGTAGTTGATGTTATGCCTATTGAAGGTAATAAGTATGAAATAACATATAAAAAATCAACCAAGTATTTTGCTAGAACAAAAAAAGTGCAATCGAAAGGAGTTGTTTTTGCGGGTGGAGTATTAGGAACAGTTTCATTAATGCTTAAATTAAAAAAAAGTTCCTTGCCAAATTTAAGTGATATGGTTGGCAAAGATGTTCGGTCAAACAATGAGGCTCTTATGGTAGTTGCAACAGCAGACAAAACTAAAGATTTTACGAAAGGAGTGGCAATAGCTTCCATTTTGGATTTAGATAAAAATACTCACGTAGAACCTGTAAGGTATGGCAGAGGATCTGGATTTTGGAGAACATTATTGATGCCAAGCATTCAAGAGCCTAATTTTATGTTACGGATTATTAAACTGGTTTTCACATTAATAAAAAATCCTATTCAATGGTTTAAAATTTTTGTAGTAAAAGATTTTGCTAAACAATCTACTGTTTTGTTATTTATGCAAAATTTAGATAGCACTTTGCAATTTAAGAGATCTTGGCTTCGTTTGAGTTCGCATATTTTAAAAGGAAAAGCACCTACGGCATTTATTCCTAAGGCGCATAAAATTGCCAATGAATATGCTAAAAAAGTAAATGGAAAATCCATGAGTATTTTTTCTGAAACACTAACAGGCATTCCTTCAACGGCACATATCTTAGGTGGTTGTGTTATGGGAAAAAACAAAAGTACTGGTGTTATAGATAAGTTTAATAAGGTTTATGAGTACGACAAAATGTATGTTTGTGATGGCTCTATGATTTCTGCAAATCCAGGTGTTAACCCATCCTTAAGTATTACAGCAATAAGTGAGCGGGCGATGAGTTTTATATGCGAGAAAGAATAAAAGCATTGATTTAGATACTCATCGCATTTGTGGAAATAAAGTGCCATAGAAAGTTTATCAGGATTAAATTAGAGAGTTATTAAAAAAAGCTCTATGCAAAATTTCTAAATAAATATTTAGAATTATTTAAGAAAATTGCAAAAATTATTATAATAGTTGCCAACAAAAGTAACCGTTGTATAAATCCTTAAAATCCAACTAAAAAGAGGCAATTTAAACGATTTTTCTTGACAGTTCTTTTTTTCTTCATAATAACCACTTAAAATACAATGTAAATATACTAATAATCAATTAATTAAATAAACTTTTGTTGTTCTTGATTACGAAATATTAAAGGAATTTGTATATTTGTGCAACAGATACAAAAAATATAAGTAATTGAGGTTTTTTGCAAAATTTATAGTTTTATCTTTGGACAAAATGTAGTGATTGAGCGAAAGTTAAGTGCTTTAAAGTACACAATTCCGCTTATACAAATCGTAACTAACAATAAAAAAGAACCCCAGAGAATTCAAAAAATAATAATAAAAAGTGAATATGTTTTTAAGAAAAATAAAAGAAAAAATAGACTTAACAAAACAAGAAGAAGAATACCTGCTATCAATAATTAAGAAAAAAAAGTATTCGAAAAACGACTATTTTTTAAAACCATCTCAAACTTGCTCAATAATTGGTTATATAGACAAAGGTTTAGTGCGAATTTTTAATATAAACCCTCTAGGTATTGAAACAACGAACTGGCTAGTAACAGATAATGAACTAGTAACTGAAATATTGAGTTTTATAAGTCAAGAACCAACACAGGAATATATACAATGCATAGAAGAAACTACAATTGTCTATATTTCATATCAAGATTTACAAGATGTATATAAAATTATACCTCAAATGCATATTTACATAAAACTAATTAATGAAGATTTATTAGTTAATGTTAAAAAATATATTTTATCAAACATTCATTTATCGGCAGAAGAAAAGTATGAACAGTTACTTCAAGTTCGTCCTAAGTTAATTCAAAAAGCACCATTAAAATATATTGCTTCATTTCTTGGCATAACAGATAGTACTTTGAGCCGAGTAAGACGTAAAATGTTGATTGGTTAATTTTTTCTTGCCATTTATCAAGAAGTTAAATTATTTCTCATTGTAAATTTGGATTTTAATTCAAACTACAAACAATGAAAAATAGTGTCATAATTATTTTAGAAGCCAAAGTAAAAGAAGAAAAAGTTAGTGAATTCCAAAATTTATTATCGAAATACTTGCCTGAAACCAGAAAATATAAAGGTTTTATTAATATTAAAATTCATAAGAACTTAGCAGATAATACTTTTGTACTATATGAAAAATGGGAAACCATTCAACATTATGAAGCGTATTTAAAGTGGCGTACCGATACAGGTGTTATGGAAATTTTAGGAAATACTTTTACCTCACCTCCTAATATTCGGTATTGGAACACATTAAATCTATAAAATTTCTATCCAAATTAATTTCTTGCTTTTTGTCAAGAAGAATTAATCCAAATTACAACAATTTTGTAGTATGAAAATATTCAAATATTAAATTATGCAAACAAATAAAAAAGTGGCTCTAATCACAGGAGCAAACAAAGGAATTGGTTTTGAAGTTGCTAAAATTCTATTAGATAAAGGGGTTTCAGTAGTCATAGGTTCTCGAAATTTAGAGAAAGGAAAGCAAGCCGCAAAAGATTTGAGAAATGAAAATGTATCTTTTGTTCAAATAGATATTACGGATGAAAAATCAATCGAAAATGCTAAAAATACCATTTCTAAGGAATATGGAAAATTAGATATTCTAATTAACAATGCAGGAATTTGGTTGGATTTTGGTGTACCAATGCTTGAAGTATCAATGGAAGATATTGAAAAAACTTTTAAAGTAAATACATTTGGAGTAATCGCAACGATAAAACATTTTTTACCTTTAATAAAGAAATCAGATGAAGGGAGAATTGTAAATGTTTCTAGCGGATTGGGTTCGCTTACACAAAGTGCAGATCCAAATTATGAATATTACCCATATAAGTCATTAGCATATAACACTTCAAAAAGTGCTTTAAATGCACTAACAATTTTATTCGCTTATGAATTAAAGGAAACAAATATTAAAATAAACTCGGCAGACCCAGGATATTGCTCAACAGACTTAAATGGAAAAACGGGGCCACGGACACCTAAACAAGGAGCAAAAGTAATAGTTGAACTAGCAACTTTAGTAAAAAGTGGTTCAACTTGTGGCTTTTTTGACGAAAACGGGTCAATAGAATGGTAAAAATATTAATAAATAAAAAGTGAATAATATGAAGAAAACAATTTTAATAATAGGAATAATACTAAGTTCTTGCTCAAATAATGAAAAAAAGACAATAGTAAAGACAAGTAAAGTAGAAACAAATAAAATAGAAATAGTTTTACAGGAATATATGGAGGCTTGGGCAGAACATAGTATTCCAAAAATTGGCAGTTTCTTTGCTGAAGATGTGCAATGGTACGATTTACCTT
>Ga0256840_1004550_pt1 | contig 10323 bp, 6 predicted proteins | sample 355202metaG_FD_185969 | JGI IMG/M metagenome (GOLD analysis project Ga0256840, IMG submission 185969) | Hydrothermal vent microbial communities from Mid Atlantic Ridge, Atlantic Ocean - 355-202 | ecosystem: Environmental > Aquatic > Marine > Hydrothermal vents | place: Atlantic Ocean: Mid...
CGATTGCTGATAATGCCGGCGGGATTGCGGCAATGGCAGAACTGGACCCTGAGGTAAGAGACAGAACCGATAAACTGGATGCCGTAGGTAATACAACAGCAGCTATAGGAAAAGGATTTGCTATAGGGTCGGCAGCGCTAACAGCTCTTGCGTTGTTTACGGCATTTATGCAGCAGGCAAATATAACCGTTATCGACTTGGCAGATCCTTATATAATTTCAGGCTTGTTTTTCGGTGCAATGCTGCCTATGCTCTTTTCCGCATTGGCAATGGGGGCTGTCGGAAGGGCTGCCGGTAAGATGATAACTGAGGTGAGGAGGCAATTTAAGGATATTCCTGTTCTGAAAGAAGCGTTAGTAATAATTAAAAAATATGACGGAGATGTTTCGGGGGCGACAAATGAGGAAAAAGAAATTTTGAAGAAAGCAGACGGTTCAGCCGAATACGAAAAATGTGTTGAGATTTCAACTAAATCATCACTCAGAGAAATGGTTTTGCCGGGATTGTTAGCTTTAGCTGTTCCGACGATAGTGGGCTTTGTTGCAGGTGCTGAAGTGTTGGGAGGTGTTCTTGCCGGAGTTACTTCGGTTGGTGTTATAATGGCTATTTTTCAGGCAAATGCAGGCGGAGCTTGGGATAATGCAAAAAAAATGGTAGAAGAAGGTGTTAAATGTGATGACGGTGAAGAATTTAAAAAAGGTTCGGAAATGCATAAGGCAACAGTTGTAGGAGATACGGTAGGAGACCCGCTGAAAGATACATCAGGTCCTTCTTTAAATATTTTAGTAAAACTGATGTCTATCGTAGCTTTAGTTATAGCTCCGAGTATTGCTGTTCCGAAAAAGGGAACTGTTGATATTCCTGCAGATTCTTCTAAAATTAAAGTTTTTACGGATAAAAAACAAAATTCAGGAATTGCTGATAAAATTTCAGATAAAGATACTTTCAGATTTTAAAATAAAACTTGTATGATAATAAAAAGAGGCACGATAATAAATTGATGCCTCTTTTTTATGACGGTTTTAGAATCCTGCTACTTTTATGGTTACACGCCTGTTTTGAGCTCGTCCTTCGGGAGAGTCAGTGTGTGATTTTGGGTCAGAGTTTGATACGGCTCTTATTTTTATGCGTTTTTCGGATAACCCGTTTTTAATTAAGTATCCTGCAACGGCATTTGCTCTTGCTTCGGACAGTTTTCTGCCGTCAACGGAGAGGGCTTCCATATCGTCAACATGACCGTTTACTTCAATAATTATATCCGGATTTAAAAATAAAACTGAAATAATATTGTCAAGCTCTGCTTTGGCTAAAGGTGATAACTCTGCACTTTCTGGTTTAAACTTAAGATTTTCGGTTTTAATTTCTTCATCAATGTATATTTTCTGCATAAGAACGTCTTTGTCGATATTGTCAAAGGTCGTTATTTGATTTATATAAAGGTCTTCTGTATATGTCCAGTATCCTTTTGCTTTTACTTTAATTGCATAATTGTCTCCGGCAAAGAATGAAGTGAAGTAAACACCTGTTCTTCGGCTGGATGCGGTTTCGGAAATGAGTTCATTGGTTGTGCTGTTATAAACGGTAACAATTGCATGCAGGGGCAGCAGCGAGTTTGCGTCTTTTATAATACCTTTCAGATTAGTTTGTTTTATGACTTTTATATCATCAAAAGTAAAATCTTTGTCTGCTTCGTCTTCGTCTGTTATGAGAAAATCGCTTTCGTCGAAATGTATTTTTCTTTCTTTTTCGTCAAAATCAAAGCTTATTTCAAAACTTTTGTAACCGTTAAATTTTACAATGTAATACTCTTGTCTTAAGCTGAAATGTTCTCTGAATATGTTATTTACTTTTACTTTGTAATAGTCGGAAACAGGAATATACATTTCAAAATATCCTTCTTTATCTGTAAGTGTGGAGTATGTTTTTCCGCTTCCTTCAACGGTAATTTTTATATTATCGAGAGGTATTTCGCCGAGAGCCGAATGTTTTGAACGGTGCAGAGATATTCTTCCGAACAGTTTATTTCGTTCCATAAAAGGGATATACATTACCGTATCTTTATTTGCATTGAAAAATTTAACGGTTCCTTCTGTTTCAAAATGTTCGTTTCCGTTATCTTGCGGTGTAAATTTTATTTTGTATTCGCCTTCGGCTATATTATCGTACTCTATTTTTCCTTCTTCATTAGAATATAATTCGTTTGCTAAAAATTCACCGTTATAATTTTTGTTTATTAAATCTTTTTCCGGGTATGCACGGTTTATTTCCGCAAGGACATCGGCAACTCCGGGTTCATTTGCATCGTGCATTCTGTTGCCGTTAAGGTCTTTGTAGAAAACTGCCGTGTATTTGTAATACTTAAGCCTGGGTTGTTGTATATCGAACGATTTATTAATGCCAAATTCAAAATATGAGGATGTAAATGTGTTTGAACCCGAATTATTATTTACGCGATGAAATGATGAGGTGTTAAGAAAATTTACTGTCCATCCTTTTCCTGCAAACCATCTTACGCCGGTATTAAGATTTATCCTGCTGTTTTCGGATGACAGGTTGTTTATGTATGAGCCTCTGAGAGTAAGAAGTAATTTGTTATTTATTATATATTTTTCGTAAAACGGAATTATATTTAATGACTTTGAGTATATTAGTGAATAAAAATAGGAAAATTGTTGTGAAATATTATACGGACCGAGATGATATATTAAATGAACACCGAAACTTTTCTGTTTAAAACTTGCCGTAATTTGTGCAACATTGTATTGGCGTTCTCCGAGTCTTCCTTCGTAAGAAACACCGTTGAGATACAATGAATAATTATAAACAGACGTAATGCCGTATTTTGCAGAAAAAGTAAATGAGTTGTCGGTAAATTTATTATAAATTCGTGCACCGGCTTCAAGTGATCCGGTGTAAGTTCCGAAAATATCTTCAGTGCTTAAATAAACAAAATTATTAGAATTTTCTTCGTCAAAAACAGGACCTGCATATAAAAATACATTTTTAGGGGTATAATAACCGAACATAGTTTTTACTTTTCTGAATTTTGAGAATCTGTCTGTTGAAATTCCGTCATCTGTATAAACAAAAGGTCTGTAGCTTTGGTTGAATATTTGAATATTGATGATTTTATTTTTTTTGAGATAAGCATTTATTAAGCCTTCAGAATATTGGCGTCCCTGAGAATATCCGAAATAATGAGGTGTTCCGTATTCACTTCTGAAATTGAAAGTTGCTTTTTTAATTCTTCCGCTGAAACCTGCTCTGTATCCCCAACCTTTGTATGTAATATTTTCTGTAAATCTTCTGTAGTCGGATTCACTGTTTCCTATTATCAGCATTACACTGTTTTTTGCGATATTTGTTGTTAATTTTGCAAACCCGAGCTTGAAGTTATCTCCGTAATCTGTATTTTCGGAATAAACCCCGCCAAACTCTAATGCAAACAATTTTTGAAAATTATGGGTATAAGAACCGGCATAGTTTTGTATATTACGAACAACACGTTTAGTAAAAACACCTTTAATTATATTGTTATTCTTTCCTAACTTTTGGGAAACGGCTATTCCTCTGCCGTACATACTGTGTTCAAAATTTCCTGTATAATCTCCCAAAAAAACAGATGTTTTTCTTGTGCTGAATTTGGTTTCTAAGCGACTGTTTACCCATAGATCGGCACCGGTTTTACGGTTATAATTTTCAAAAGAATAATAAATGTCTTTTTGGTTTTTTAACAGTATATTTCCGTAAACTCTTCCTATGTAAACAGGAGCGGTAGTTCCGAATATATTATAAGCGGTAAGTTCTATGCTTAGCGGCTTTTTATATTCGGGCATTTCGTTTTTATATTTCCAGTTTATGTATTTGAACCAAATTGCTTTTTTTATGACAGAATCCCGCTTATTAATATTTATATTCAGTTTATGAACGCGATATTTGTTGTAATCAATTTCACTGTTTAATTTTACTTCATATTCTAATTTTACGGTCTCTCCCGATTTTATGTTTAATTTATCAATCGTCAGCTCTTCTTTATTTTTTGTAACAGTAATACTTTTGTCGGGAGTAAACTGAATGTTGATAAGTTCGTCAACATTTCCGGAGTTTTCAATTGTGATTGCAAAATTTGACTTAAGTTCTTTTTGGTTGAAAAATGCAGATGTTTTATCCGTTTTTATGTTTACTGAAGAAATTACAGGTATTTTGACAAAGGCATATACGGTATTATATACGGAACCTTTTTCGTTATTAATTACTGCGACAATTGCATACCCGACTCCTCCGTCAGCATTTTTTGACAGACTGACTCTTACAGGAATTGAAATCTCGGCATAACCCTGTAAGGTTATTTTTTCCATAGAGTTCCCTATAATTTTCCAGTCTTTTGGTGTATTAAACTGAACATTAAGTGTTACGGGATTATTTGTTTTATTTTTAATATACAGAATGTCAAAGAAAGACTTCCCTTGCTTGACTTCAACTTGGTCTTTTAAAAATCGGACTTCAATATCTCCCTTTTTCAGTGTGTTTTGGCAGATTGTAAGTTTTACAATAAATGTTATAAAAAACAGAAGCAGTAAATATTTTCTCAAGTATGTCATAAATTACGTAATTCTGCCGAATTTAATATAATATATTATTGTTCAATATCATATTTTTGAGTTTATGATTAATTTCTGCCGAGAGTAAAAACTATATCTATTACATAATGGTCGGGATTTTTTCCTATTAGTGAGTTTGGAGTCAGTATACTTTTACCGCAATTATATGTAATAAAAATAACGGTAGCAGCAGGGGCTGTAATTGCTCCTCCCGTAATAAGCGAAACATCAATATTACTCAGAGCCTGAACCCCGGTGCTGCCGGGGTTTCCGGTTGCTTCTAATTCAATAGTATTCAAATTCAATGTGTTTCCTGCATCTCCGTCAATTGTCGGGCTTAAAGCCTTAACATCTAACTTCCAAGTCGGATAAATTCCGATTCCGCCTGCATCTGTAGTATCATTATAATAGATTCTCAGCTTTGTCCAGTCGGTGTAAGTTATACCGTTTTTATATTTTTCCAGAGAGTTAAAATAAAAATTGACAGAACCGCCGGATTCAATGGTTAATCTTGATGTAGTGTTTTGTCCGGCAGCATAATTGCCGAAAAACAATATAACAAAAACCACAATCAGCAACTTATTCATAACACTCCCGTTTATCAATTTGTAATATTGATAATATTAAGGAAAATCCGGCATTATACCGGAACATCTCGAATTTTTTCCTCAAAAATAATGATTTTATACTAATGTTGTGACAGTTGAATAATTGCATTTACGACATATCTGTCGGATGTAATACTTTGTTGCAGCAGTGATGTTGCATTCATTGTGCCTTCGCCTGTTCCTAATCTCCATTGTATTACAAAAGCATTTTGAGTAATATCTCCGGCTCCGAGTCCGGGATAGTTTGATGTTACAATAGGGGCTGCAGCATTTGTTAACGGGACTACGGCGGCAGGCAAATCCCAATTTACTCCGTTAGAACCGGTTGCTCCTGCATCTGCAACAACAAGGTACCCCAAGTTGTCAAGAGGGATTGTGTGAGCAGCATCATCTACTCCTATAAATGTAGCTGCATCTGCTGTTAGTGTAACATCAAAATCTACGGATGACGCTACAGTAAAATGTGTGTCATAACGAGCATTTTGGGCAATTCCGTTAGTGTACTGGTCTATGGTATTCACAACATATTCCAAGTTTCCGCCGCTTGTAATATTAAGCCTTAGAATTGAGTTAAGCGTTACACCTACGGGGATGACTCCGGAATCAGAAACGGGCTGAGAAAAGACACCGGTAATTGAAAATAAAACCGCTGTAATTAAAATAGTTAACTTTTTCATAATATGGTATTTTTTGGTTTAAAAAAATATTTACCTGCTAAAATTAATATAAAAAGATATAAAAACAAAATTATAAAGGGAAAAGTTTGAAGCCGATAATGACAATGTCATCAACTTGCTCTAACTTTCCTTGCCATTTTTTTAAGAATAAACTTAATATTTCTCTTTGTTTATCAAGTGGTTTGTCGTGTATATCAGCCAACAGACTTCTGAAAAATTTGGTCATAAGTTTTCGTCCGGTCTGTTCGCCTATCTGGTCGGCATATCCGTCAGAAAATATATATACAGTAGTAGGGCTGTCAATTTCTATGCTTTTTGTTGTGAAATTTGCATTTTCATTCTTATCGTAAATAATGCCGCCTATTGGTTTAATATTACCTTTAACCCTGTGCAGTTTATTATTTTTTATATAGACTAAAGGGTTTTTTGCTCCGGCAAATTCCAGAAGATTACTTTCGGGAATATAAGAGCAAAGAGCCATATCCATTCCGTCTCTGTTATTAGATTCATTTTGCCTTAATGATTTTCTTACTCCGGAATGAAGCTCATCAAGAATGTTTCCGGGCTTGTATATTTTTTTTTGCTCCACTATATTGTCCAGTAAGTTGTAACTCAACATTGAAAGGAATGCTCCCGGAACACCGTGCCCGGTACAGTCGATAGCTGATATAAATATTCTGTTGTGGGCATCGGCTTTACCCGGGTTTACAATAATATTTTTGAACCAGTAAAAATCACCGCTTACTTTATCTCTCGGTTTAAACAGGATGAATGATTCCGGTATAAATTTTTGAAGTAAGCTTTGACTCGGGAGCATTGACTTTTGGATATTTACGGCGTAATTGATACTGGCATTTATGTCTTTATTTTGTTCTTCAATTCTATTAAAAGCATTTGTCAGTTCTCTGTTTTTCAGCTCTACGTTTCTTTTTTGCCGTTCAATTTCCTCATTGGTTTCTCTTAGTTGTTTGTTATGTTTTTTTCGTCTTCTGATGTTTAAAATCAGACCGAAAGCAATTATTAAAATTATTGTAATAACTCCGGCTCCAAGTGTGTAAATTAATCTTTGGGTTGCTTTTTCTTCTTTTGCTTTTGCTTCTGCCAGCAGCCTGTCTTTTTCAGCTTTTTCAAGTTTCGTTTTTTCAAGAGCTATTTTTGCTTCTGCAATAATCAGTGAGTCTTGTTGAGCTTTTAACTTTCTGTTTAATGTATCTTCTGCAATTTCTTTATTTTTTCTTATAAGTTCAAGCTCTAACTGCTTTGCTTTTGTTTCAGCTTCTTTCATTCGTATTTCTGCAATTGATTTTATACGCTCTTCGCTTACACGCTCTTTTGTTTGTTTTTTTTCAAAATGTTGTCTGTAAGAAGCAAATTTATCCATATATTCTGCGGCTTTTTGCATATTTCCGGCTTTTTGATAGTTGTCTGCCAGCATTTTGTAGCTCATTAAAACAAGTTTTGACTCTTGATTTTTATTAGCGATATCAAGGGCTTTTAATATATTCATAATTGCATTCTTATAATCTTTTCGTACTGATAGAATGTACGCTAAATCCAAAAGTCCGGATGCAATATCTTTTTGTGTTCCTATGCTTTTTCTTATTTTAAGGCTTTGCTGAAAATATAAAAGGGCTTTTTCATATTCATCAATATTTGCGTAAATAAGACCTATATTACTGTATATTTTCATTACCTTTTTAAAATCTTTATTTTTCCCGTATAAGTTTGCAGATTCTTTTAAATAAGGTATTGCTTTTTTTCCTGAATTTTTTTCAAAGCAAAACAGTCCTGCTTTATAATATGCGGCTGCTGCATCGCCGTAATTATCGTTACTTAAGTATTCATTTGCCTTATCTGTAAATTTTTTAAGTGTTTTTTCGTCTTGTTTTGATATTTGAGCATCAGAAACAGAAAAAAAATATAAAAAGAATAATGTTATAATACTAAGCTTAAATAAAATTTGGTGTTTTATTATGTGCATTTTGCAGATGGTTTATATTAAATTACGGTTTAATTTAAATTGTTGTTTACTGTAACATGTTAAATATCAACAGTTAGGTGTTTGTTGTCCTTGGTGTTTAGGTTTTATGAGGCTCAAATAATTATGAAAATTAATAATTAATATTTATATTTGAAAATCTAAAGCTATATTTTTTTATAAAAACCCCAAAAAATGCTGAATAATAAGTTTCTGTTATCTGTATTTATTCTTTTTTTATCTTTACAGGTTAAGTCCCAAGATTTTGAAGTGGCTCCGGTAAAAATAAACTTTAAGGTAGACCCGGAGGATTCTCAAACGAAAGTTTTATCTGTTAAAAATCATTCTAATTTCAGAACCTCTTTTATGATAACATTTGCTGATTTTGTTATTGATAAATACGGTAATAAACAGGCAATTGAAAGAAACTCTTCTAAAACATCTTGTACGGAATGGATAACACCGGAAAAAACTTTCTTTGATATAAATCCTAACGAACAAGTTTTGATTAAAATAACGATGCAGCCTCCGGTTGATGATTATTCAACTAGGTGGGCTTTAATGTATGTTCAAACCGTGCATGAAAAAACAAGTTTTGACGTTGATCAGGGGTTCGGTGCCGGTGTAAGGGTCAGTGGGCGTATTTCTGTTGAAGTTTACAGAGACCCCGTGGTAAATTTAAAGCCGAAGCTTAAAATTAAAGATCTGAGAGAGGTAAGCAGTATTGATACCCTAAACAGATATTTTATTGCAGATGTTATAAATCAGGGGAAAAATATTGCAAAATGTAAAGTTACTTTTATCGCCTCAAATTTGGGAACGGCAGAAGAATTTGAATTTGAACCTATTTACTTTGAATCTTTTCCGGGTTTTCAGCGTGAGGTGAAATTTAAATTACCGAATACATTGCCTGCAGGAAAATACTCTTTTGTAGCTCTTCTTGATTACGGAAAAGACATTACTATTGAAGGAACCAGATTAAATAAGCCGCTGATTATATTACCGAAAAAGGATGAAAATGAAAATTCAGATAATAAAAAGTGATTAAAAGAATTTTAATATTCTCAACAAGTTTGTTCTTCTTGAATCTTTCGCTTTTCGGGCAGGAGTTTATAAAAACATATTATGATAAAAATAATTCTGTTGTAAAAGAAGAATATTTTGCATTCGTAAACGATAAAGATACCGTAAAACACGGTAATTATAAATTTTACGGAAAAAACGGAAATATTTTGCAGGAAGGGGAGTTTGCTGATAATCTTACGGAAGGCAAATGGAAAATTTATTATGAAAACGGTAATATAAAGTCTGAAATAAATTTTAGAAAAAATAAAAGGACCGGTAAATTTCTTCATTATTACATATCCGGGGAAAAAGAGCAGGAGGGAGTTTATAAAAACAGTTTTCCTGACGGCAAAATCGTTACATATTACAAAAACGGAAATATTAAGAGTGAGGGGTTTTACGAAAACGGTTTGTTAAACGGAAAAGTTTTTAGATACAGAAATGACGGGACATTAAGCGAAGTGCAAAACTATGTTTACGGTAAGGAAAACGGTCTGTGGGAATCGTATTATGATACCGGAGAATTAAATTACAGAGGGAAAAAAGTTGAAGGTCTTTATTCGGACACCTTATATGTTTATTATAAGTCAGGCAATATCGAACGAAAAAGTTTTTATAAAAACGGTCTTTTGGACGGAAAACTTACGGCTTATTACGAAAACGGTGTTTTAATGGCAGAATATAATTATAAAAACGGGGCATTAAACGGAGAGTATAAATCTTATCACAATAACGGACAACCGGCAGAATACGGCAAATATAAGGATAATTTACGTACGGGATTTTGGAAAGCCTTTTACCCTGACGGAAAATTGTTTGCCGAAGGAAATTACCTTAAAGGAGAATATGAAGGGAAATGGATAGTTTATTTCAATAACGGCAAAATAAAGCAAGAGGGGGGATTTATAAACGGGAAGGAAGACGGTGTTTGGAAAATATTTGATAAAAACGGAAATCTAAAGGAAAAAAATAAATATATTGCAGGCAAAAAACATATAAAATAGCAATATTTAATGTAAAAATTTAATAAATACTGTAAAATTAAATGGATGATAACCGGTATAATATAAGCCAGGCTGAACTTGCATATGATTTAACTAAGTATTCTGACAAAGATTATTTTGAATTTGTTTACAGAGGACATTTTTCCGAAAATATTACCGAAAATATTCTGAGTCTTAATGAGGCAAAATTTGTAAGTGATGAAGAGACAAGTGCTTACAGGAACAGAATCTCTTATTTTCTTATAGAATCTTTACAAAATGTTATCAGGCACCAAGATATAGCCGATAATAATAATATTTCCGATGAAGGACTATTGGTTATTCAAAAAACAAATAACTCAATTTATATTACAACAGCAAATGTTATAAGTAATGAAAATATTCCGGCTC
>Ga0256840_1004551_pt1 | contig 10319 bp, 10 predicted proteins | sample 355202metaG_FD_185969 | JGI IMG/M metagenome (GOLD analysis project Ga0256840, IMG submission 185969) | Hydrothermal vent microbial communities from Mid Atlantic Ridge, Atlantic Ocean - 355-202 | ecosystem: Environmental > Aquatic > Marine > Hydrothermal vents | place: Atlantic Ocean: Mid...
AGAAGTGGCTTATTTCAACGACCCATCGTTGAAGATGAAATGATACGGAAACGAAGGCAATACAATCAAGAATTAAAGGCTTTTCAAAGGGAGCTTTATATTTGATATATTATCTCGGACAGTAGTGTGGCGTTGCCAGAACCCAGCTAGATTATTCAGAACTTTCTTAAATGGGCTTAATTAATATCTTTAACAACAACGATAGCCCCTCGCACTTGCCCTAATTGATAGCCTGTTGCTTTATCGTCTGGATAAAGCTCTTTTAGTTTGGCTTGCACATCAGGCGCAATGTTTGATCCATGACAGGTAAGGCAAATTCCACCAGTAGGTAAGGCCTTCATAAAGTGTAATTGTTTTTTGCCATTATTATCAACGATTTTAGCAAAAGCCATTTTCTTAATATATTCGCCTTTTGAGGCGCGAGTATCAAAATCTTCTAAAACGGCTTTTTGCCAATCATTGGGAGTGTTGTTTGGGTTGCGGTTTTTAAGGCTAACACGGCTAACTAAAGCATTGTTCTCTTTAGCTGCTTGTGCCGTAATTGGCATTGCTTCGGTATTACAGACGCTTAGCGCATTTATTGGGCCACCCTCTTTCATTGCAGCCTGAAGTCTAGATTTTAAAGCGCCACCAAAAGCCATGGTGATTTTTTTAGCTTCTTCTATAGCTGCTTTTTTATCAATCGGCTTATTAGAAGACTCCATGGTTGTTTTAACGGTTTTGTTAGTCGTATCATTACTGGTGTTTTTTTCAGTTTGTTTGTCACAAGCCGTGAGTAGTAACAAAGATAGGGTTGATACAAATAGTAGATTATTCATTGGTGTCGCCTCATTAAGTGTATGCGCGCATAATAACTCTTTTTAGTTACTTATTTTAGTTACTTAGGTTTTTTTATTCCTTAATAAAAAATAGTCCAAAATCTTCAAAAATTCAAGAAAATAGATACATGGTGGCCTTTATCGAGTAATCGCATCAATAATTTGTTGAGGGTATTCTACTTGTAACATATGCCCACCTTTTGGTATTTCTAAAAATCGTATATTTATATCAGGAAACTTAAGTTTTAAAGCTTTATTCAGGGCTAGTTTATAGTTAGTAGGGATAATTTTGTCATTGCCATTTGACGAGTTGATAATAATTATCTTCATTTTAACTAGATGTAGTTTTTTACGTAGTTGAGTTAATTTCTTTGCGGATAATGAGTAATTGCTACCTTGGTTTAATATATTTTTTTGACTGCGTGTTGTGCTTTTCAATAACTTAACAAAGCGAGTATCAAATCCCCCCCAGCCATTTAAATCTTCTGTTAATTTTTCATGAGCGGCTAAATACTCTGTATTTTGTTTATCTTTGGGGTCGCTAAATAAACGTGCATAGGTGGCTTCTTTTGAAAGTGGGCCAAATAGTTTTATAAGAAAAGAGGAATACTTGAGAATATTTTTATCATCCTCAGTCCATGGGATAGGGTAATTTGAAATAGATGGCAACCACGGGTTAATTAATACGATATTTAATCGTTTTGGGATTTCCTCTTTTTTTGCTTGGAGCAATAATCCTTTAAATACCATTTCTGCACCTGCTGAATGCGCAACAACTGTAAGGCTTTTGCTAGCAGGCAGATCATTTCTAAGAACTCGGTCTGACTCGTAAAGTGCACGAGCATATTGATCAAAGCTAAAGTGCCAATAATTATTGTTTATCTCATTTTTTCCATGTCCAGGAGGGTTAATCAACTTAATAGAATAGCCGTTTTGCAATAACTTTTGAGCGAGTACTGCGTTATCTAAGCTGGAGCCTGGAAATCCTGGAATAAGGTAAACATCACCTTTTGATTTGTTTGTTATGGAGGAAGGTGGTTCCCATTTCCAGACCTCAACATTTCCTACAGACGTTTTTATAATATTAGGTGGTGATTGAAGAATAGTTGAATAGGGTTTCTTGATGGATGAACAAGCTTGTAACATCAAGATAATAAAGATAAATGAGAGTGTGTTTTTAAATGCCATTTTTCAATGCTATCAGAAACGGTAATAAAAGTGCTGTGTGAATACTCTATAGTAAGCCAGCAGAATTCAGCTAGGTTATTCAGAGCTTCCTTAAAAAACGGAATACTGAATTAGAAGCAAAATATCCGCACCTAATAGGATTACGTACTAGAATCAGAATAACTGATTTAATTTAAGGAAAAGTAATGTCACCAAAGCGCGGCTTCATCCTATTATCCATTGGAATACCTATTTTAATATTAATGTTTTCTTTGAGTCACCCATCAGCGTTATGGTTGTTTATTGTCGTTTTACCCATCATTATTTTAGGCTATTTAGATTTAAACCAACGCAAAAAAACTTTATTACAACTTTATCCTGTTATTGGGCACCTTCGTTATTTGTTGGAGTATATCCGACCTGAAATTCAGCAGTACTTTATTGAAAGCGATACCAACGGAAAGCCTATTAGCCGAGAATTTAGAACCTTAGTTTATCAACGTGCAAAAGGGGTGAGGGATACGCGACCTTTTGGGACGGTATTTGATGTTTATCGATCTGGTTCTGAATGGGTTAACCATTCTCTTGCACCGACAAAAATTCAGGATAAAGATCCGCGTATAATTTTTGGTGGGGCAACATGTAAACAACCTTATTCAGCATCACCGTTGAATATTTCTGCAATGAGTTATGGAGCGCTAAGCAAGACGGCAATAATGGCGCTAAACAAAGGTGCAAAAATGGATGGTTTTGCACATAACACAGGTGAGGGTGGTTTAAGCCCTTATCATTTAAAGTATGGTGGTGATTTAATTTGGCAGATTGGCACAGGATATTTTGGTTGTCGCTCTAAAGACGGGGGATTTAGCGAAGAAAAATTTATTAAAAGCGCCGCTACTGATTCAGTCAAAATGATAGAGATTAAATTATCTCAGGGGGCAAAACCTGGGCATGGTGGGGTTTTACCAGGTGCAAAGGTTACACAAGAAATTGCAGATATTCGAGGTGTTGATATTGGTAAAGATGTTATTTCTCCACCTGCACATAGTGCATTTTCTTCTCCTATCAGCTTACTTGAGTTTGTTGCTCAATTAAGGGAATTATCGGGCGGAAAACCTGTGGGTTTTAAGTTATGTATTGGTTATAAAACCGAATTTATGTCAATTTGTAAGGCGATGATAAAGACTGGTATTACTCCAGACTTTATCACTATTGATGGTTCAGAAGGAGGCACAGGCGCTGCGCCTGTAGAGCTTACAAATTCTGTAGGCATGCCTTTATGGGATGCAGTGACATTTGTTAATAATGCACTTATCGGGTCGGGTGTACGCGATAAGGTTAGAATCATTGCTGCTGGTAAAATAATCTCCGCATTTCATATGATGCGTATCATTGCATTAGGTGCAGATACAATTAATTCTGCACGAGGAATGATGTTTGCGCTTGGGTGTATTCAATCACGTTCTTGTAATACCGATAAATGCCCAACAGGAATTGCGACGCAAAACCCAAAGCGTTATCAAGCATTAGATGTTACCGATAAAGGTGAACGTGTTTCAAATTATCACCGCTCAATGATTCATCATCTCGTTGAGCTACTAGAAGTTGCAGGCTTAGAAAGTACGGCGGATATCAAACCGTGGCATATTAATCGTCGTATAAATAATACGGAAGTTAAAAACTATAGTGAGATATATGAAGAAATAGATAAAGGCTGTTTGCTAGGTGAGAAAACAATCCCCATGAGGTGGAAAAAAAATTGGCAACAAGCAAGCATGCTGAAATGGAATTGAAAAACAAAAAAGTGCTCGGTTTTGTAATGCTGGACTTATATATTAGAACATTAGAATATTCCTATCCCCTTTGAGATTGAGGTGATGCAGTATGCTTCACTTGATAGTAAAAAAAACATCACAGTATTTAATTGTAACTGGATTTAGTTTACTTGTTTTTGTTGTATTATTTTTAACTATTCAAACTCAGAATGAATATAAGAATAATATAAAGATACTAGAAACCAATATAAAGTTTGAGAAACTTGTTGATAATTCAGACACGAAAAATCTCAAAAAACTCACACAAAAAATAATATATATTGATAATTTTCCTGTAAAAACGGGTTATATAACCTCTCGATATGGAATGCGTAAGGATCCATTTACGGGTAAGAGAACCATGCATCGGGGCATTGATATAGGGGCAAGAAAAGGCACCAGCATCTATCCTGTAGGAGAGGGAAAAGTTATTTTTTCTGGTAGAAAAGCGGGTTATGGAAAAATGATAGAAATTGCACATAGCGATACCGTTGTTTCTCGCTATAGTCATTTAAAAACATCTTTGGTCAAAAAAGGTCAGATGGTAAAAACGACTGATGTTATTGCTCAAGTTGGTAATACAGGTCGCTCAACTGGGCCACATTTACATCTTGAAATTGCCTTTAATGGTGAGACTGCAAACCCACGTATTTACTTATCGAGAGAAGTAGCAACTAATTGGTAGTTTGATGTCTAGATTTTAGCTCTATATTTTTAATTAATACTTTATCATTTCTTCGTAGTTTTATCGTTGCAATAGTATTAGGCTTTTTGTCCAATCCCCATAGCTTTACATCACTAGAATGTTTTATTTTTTGTCCATCAATCTCAATAATCATATCGCCCTTTAAAATACCTGCTTTTAAGGCAGAACCATGAGGCATAACAGCTTTAACCAATACACCTTTCTTGCTATCACCCATCGAAATCCCCATGAGCCCTTGTGGGGGTAAGTTTAGCTCAGGTGAAAAGAGTAAGTAATCTCCTTGTTTGGGCGAAAGAGGCTCATTAATATTGTTGAGCACAACGGCAGAATTTGAATAGAGTTGTCGATCTAGTCGATTAGGTATTCCACTGCGGTTTATTACGTGCCCTGCGCCCGCTAAAATTATCATTCGGCTTGCTGGGTTCTTTTGTAAATAATTGGAAGCAGAAAATGCCATGCCTTCATCCCATGCTAATTGGGCATCGAGAAATTTAGCAATGCCTTTACTACTAGTGCGGGTGTGTGTGCCAAAAACATCAGTAATACGCTTTATATAAGCAGGATTTGATTTGTCTATCAGTGGAGGTAGATATTGGCGTTCTTTTGAATTTAGACCTTCTATCCCTACTTTGGTGATTTTTCTTGTTAGCTCTTTGGGAATATTTAAAGCAACTAAAGGGATTTTATTGGCCTTAGCATAAGAAAAAATTGGACGGTATAAACGAAAATCATATCTCCAGCGCTCATACCATTCTACCCCTCGTAACATCTCTCGTTCACTAATGTCTCCAGCAATATATCTATCAAGATAGCCTTGAAAAGGCTGTTGAATCATTTCTAGTCCGATAGTGGTATTTTTCTTCCAATGCTTAAATAGTTCTTTAATAATGGAAAGTTGGTTTAGGTGATCAGCATATTGATCATGTCGTTCACCGACAAAAACTATTCGATATTTAGAAAGATCAGGAGTGATAGAAGGGAGTGACTGTAGTGCGTTAAGGTTAAGAGCCGAAATGGAATTGGATGAAGTATTGCTATTTGTAGTACTAAGACTGGGCGCAGGGGTATTTAGTGAGCATCCTGTGAGAGTTAATGTTACAAATGAAAAAATTGTAACTAAAGTTCTAACTCGTGTGGTCAAATCTGTCGGAAAAAAGCGATACATTTTAAAGGTTGCAAATTACTTTGACAATTTGTGGAAATTCACCTTCAGCAAAGTCACCTTTTTCTTTTACGCTAGATTTACAGCTCATTTTTAAACTACCCTCGATTAAAATATGATCAGCATTATCATAATATAAAATGGCAGCTTCAGTAGGATCCTCATGTCTAAGTTCTAACTCACTATTTTTCGTAATATTGGCGGCTTTTTGTAATGGCAATGTAAACTGTAGCTGTAAGGCATTATAAGGTCTACCTTCACTATCTTTGGCGCTGATTTTTTCTAATCTTATATCTTGAGCTTTGTTGGTATTTAATGTTTTTCCATTTAATTTAATTTGGGTGAAATAACCTAGTTTTTGTAAATCTGTAATCAAAGTATCGCCTAACTTTTTCAAGTCTTTTTGATCTTGAAGCATCACTTTGCTGACTGAACCATCATAGAGAAAGGTAAGTTTTAGAGCTTCTAACTGCTTATTATTATTCGTTTGTAATGTATTAGCCACTTGCACTTCATAATGGTATGAATGGGGGAATGATTGAGTGGTAAAAAGTAGTGTTAGAAATAGCGTACTTAAAGAGAGTATTGTTTTCATGTTTATTTTCATCGTCCTGCTAACATTAAAGTTAAAACAAATATGGCACTGGTTGCAATCCATGAACCTGCCATACGTAAAATTATGCCGTTCCAATAACGGCTTAAATAGAAGGCTGGCATACTGAGTATCATAATCCCCAGAATAAGAGTAAGTGCGGCACCTATCCACCAGCTTAAAATACTGTTAATACTCAGTCCTGGAATCATAATTGGGCTGGAATCTAACCCTAAAACAAAACTAGAAAGAATCAAAAGTGCCAACCCTACCAAAACGGGTAGTTTTAACCGTAAAAGCAATAAAAACCCGCAAGTTAGAGCAAGTATTAGTAGAATAAGTTCCGTATTCCAATCTAATAAAGTGTAATGATTTACTGCAAACCCTGTAAGGATGGTAAACGGCGTTAGAAGTAGAGCTTTAAACTGGCTTTGTTGGCCTATTAAAAAAGCTAGTCCTAGAATGAGTATGATATGAGAGGGGGTTTGTAATGGGTGAAGAACCCCCTGCATAAACCATGTTTGGGTGAACCAGAGTAGCATAATAAACCTCAATTTTTGCGTTTATTCTACCCGATTACTTGACGGGATGAGTAAACTTTCTTAATGTACCGCGCATGAAACTATCTAAACAATTATTTTTACTCTTCATTGCTGTTATTTGGCTCTCTCCTGTTTATGCTCATACCGATGCGGCTTCTCTACAGGGTGGCTTTACAAGCGGGTTTCTACATCCGCTCACGGGGCTAGACCACGTTGTGGCAATGGTTGCGGTAGGTTTGTGGGGTGCATTTTTAGGCAGGCCTGCTATCTGGATTCTGCCAATCGTATTTCCTTTGGTGATGGCATTTGGTGGGGCGTTAGGTGTTGCTGGTATTAACGTTCCTTATATTGAAACAGGCATTGCCCTTTCTGGTATTGTGATTGGCTTAGCTGTTTTATTTAAGGCGAGACCGCCCATTTGGGTTGCGGCAATTATCGTTGGTGCATTCGCGATTTTTCATGGTCATGCACATGGGACAGAGCTACCAAATGCCACAAACCCTTTAGTCTTTAGTATTGGCTTTGTGGTGAGTACAGGCTTATTGCATTTAGCAGGTATAGCCGTTGGAGAATTAACTCGCTGGACGTGGGGTACGATGGTAGTAAGAGCAACTGGTGCGTTAATTTCAACAATAGGCTTTGGGTTTTTGTTTGGATATCTCTAAGTTTGAATCATAAATTATAAATGGTTGCACAATACTTATTCTTTTTCTTGAGTGTGGTGACACTTTTTATTTCGCTAAGATTACAAAAATCGCATAAAACAAGGGGGGTGACAAATAAAGCACATAAAAAAGGCGCTCTACCCAGATAGAACGCCTTTTGATTATACTAAATGAACTTAGTGTTAAGTGGTGCTTACGAACCTTTCGCTTGGCGTGAAGCAGTTTTACGTGCACTCTCAGATAATACTTTCTTACGAATGCGTATGCTTTCTGGCGTAATTTCAACCAGTTCATCATCATCAATAAACTCAAGCGCTTGCTCAAGTGTGAATTTAATTGGCTTGGTTAAAATCAAGTTCTCATCAGTACCTGCAGCACGGATATTGTTTAACTGCTTAGCTTTAAGAGGGTTAACGACTAAATCATTATCACGGGTGTGAATACCGATGACTTGACCTTCATAAACGTCTTGTGCATGTTCAATGAACATTTTGCCACGCTCTTGAAGGTTGAAGATAGCAAATGCTAAAGCCTTACCTGTAGAGTTTGAGATTAGTACACCATTATTACGCTGACCAATTTCTTCTTTAATCATTGGGCCGTAATGGTCAAATGAGTGGTAAATTAACCCTGTACCTGAAGTAAGTGTCATAAACTCAGTTTGGAAGCCGATTAGTCCACGTGAAGGGATTGTGTATTCTAAACGTACGCGACCTTTTCCGTCTGGCTCCATGTTTTGCATTTGGGCTTTACGCTCGCCCATCTTCTCCATGATGCTACCTTGGTGATTTTCTTCAACGTCTATAGTAAGGTTTTCGTAAGGCTCTTCACGGTTGTCACCTTCGCCTTTAATAACTACTTCAGGACGAGATACGGCGATTTCGAAGCCTTCACGTCGCATATTTTCAATTAAGATACCAAGGTGCAATTCGCCACGACCTGATACTTTAAACTTATCTATATCATCGCCTGGTTCAACACGTAGTGCTACATTGTGCAATAGCTCTTCATCAAGACGTTCTTGGATATTACGTGAGGTAACATATTTACCTTCTTTGCCTGCAAACGGTGAGTTGTTTACTTGGAATGTCATACTGACCGTTGGTTCATCAACCGTCATTGGTGGCAAAGCTTCTACGTGATCTGGATCACATAATGTATCTGATATATGAAGTTTATCCATGCCTGTAAATGCAATGATGTCACCAGCTTGCGCCTCGTTTACATCAATGCGGTCAAGACCATGGAAGCCCATTGGCTGTAAAACACGACCACTACGGATCTTGCCATCATCACCAATCACTTTTACTACAGAGTTCTTTTTGATCTTACCCTTTTTGATACGACCAATTCCGATTAGACCTGTGTACGAGTTGTAGTCAAGCTGACTGATTTGCATCTGGAAAGGTGCGTCAGGGTCAACATCAGGGTGGTTTACACTATCAATAATTGTTTGAAGTAAAGGAGTCATATCGCCTTCGCTTACATCTTCTTCTAAACCTGCGTAACCATTGATTGCTGATGCATATACAACAGGGAAGTCAAGTTGTTCATCAGTCGCGCCTAGACGATCGAATAATTCAAATGTCTGGTCTAATGCCCAGTCAGGACGTGCGCCAGGGCGGTCAATCTTGTTGATAACAACAATAGGAGTGAAGCCCATCGCAAATGCTTTTGATGTTACGAAACGTGTTTGAGGCATTGGACCATCAACAGCATCTACAAGTAACAAAACAGAGTCAACCATTGAGAGAACGCGTTCAACTTCACCACCAAAATCGGCATGACCTGGTGTGTCTACGATATTGATGCGATAATCGCCCCACGTGATTGCTGTATTTTTTGCTAAGATCGTGATGCCACGCTCTTGCTCGATCTCGTTAGAGTCCATCATGCGCTCTGTTACATCAGCGCGGTCGCCTAAAGTACCAGATTGTTCTAGTAGCTTGTCAACAAGGGTGGTTTTACCATGGTCAACGTGGGCGATGATGGCAATATTTCTTAAATTTTCAATCACGATTTTGTTCTCGGTTTGCTTAGTTATATATTCTTAAAATATGTTGATATATCGCAGTGCGATATTAGTTGCGCGCGGATTATACTCGGTGACTTGATGAATTGACACCTTTATTCATTACTATATATGGAAATGCTAATATATGCTGTGAAATAGATGGAAGAGAGATAGGTATGATTGAAGATAAAACACCTTATGAGTTGTTGGGCGGTGAGTCTGCTGTTCGTAAATTAGTCGATCGTTTTTACGACTTAATGGATGAGAAAGAAGATGTAAAGCCCCTTAGAGAAATGCATGCGAAAAGTTTGCGCATATCCCGTGAAAAATTATACTTATTTTTAAGTGGTTGGCTGGGCGGTCCACAATTATATGTAGAAAAATACGGGCACCCCATGCTCCGAAAAAGACATCTACCATTTGCCATTGGTGAAGTTGAACGAGATCAGTGGTTACAGTGTATGGATATTGCTCTGGATGAACAAACAGAAGAACCATTACGCCAACAGTTAAAAACGGCATTTGCAAAAGTTGCGGACCATATGCGCAATCAATAAGCACTATATAGAGAAAACATAATAGTTAGCTAATGTCATATAATTTATAAAAATATCGTTAAAGCTCTTTAAATTGTATACCTGTCGTTAAAGGACAGGTGTACAAGTATGAATTCTGTACTATGGTTATAGTTAAGGAAGCTCAGCTAGGTTATTCAGATACCATCTCTCTTTTTCGTTTACAAACTTATTTTATCAAGTTGGTAAACAAAACTCTTTTTGATGTTTTATCACACCAAAACTAATTTGTACTAAACGTCTCATAACAGCGCATAACGCGCT
>Ga0256840_1004552_pt1 | contig 10319 bp, 9 predicted proteins | sample 355202metaG_FD_185969 | JGI IMG/M metagenome (GOLD analysis project Ga0256840, IMG submission 185969) | Hydrothermal vent microbial communities from Mid Atlantic Ridge, Atlantic Ocean - 355-202 | ecosystem: Environmental > Aquatic > Marine > Hydrothermal vents | place: Atlantic Ocean: Mid...
TTATTCTCATCAATGATTCATACTTTACAATCTCTTCGTTTCTATTTAGAATAGGCTGATAATATGGAAAAACTTTATCATTTTGCAAAGCTTTTTTAATCATTTTTGTAAATTGTATCTTCTCTTCATACCCCTCTTTTAAACTCATCCCTTGAAAATAGCATACAAAATCTTTTTTTTCCCGCTTTGCTTTGGCTAATGCTTTCAATGCTTTGTTAAGAACATCTTCTTCTTCTAAACAGAGACCTATTGTTGCCTCAATAACTACGCTCTCATCCAAATCAGGCACCAATATCTCATTAATTTTTAAAAATGAGATTAACTCTTTAACAACTCTTTCATATCTCTCCAAATCAAAAAATGAGTCATCAAGAAGCACAAATTGATCATACCCTATGCGAAAAGTTTTCATACCTTCATTACTTGCATATTTATCTATCTCTTTTGCAACTTCTTTTAAAACATAATCTGCTATCTTTTTACCATAGTAGTTATTAATCTCTACAAAAGAGTCAATATCTATAACCATAACTTTCGGGTTCTTTGCACTTTTTATCTCTTCATCAAAAGAAAGAGAATTTGGTAGTCTTGTTAAATTATCAAAATAGAGTCGCTCTCTTAGCTCCCTATTTTCACGCTCTAAATTTAAATAATAATCCCTATTAACTCTCTTGTTATCCAATTTACTATCCTCAGTACAAAATTGTAAACCACTAAGCCATTATAACAAAATTATTACAATTCAACAATCGTTGCTCCAAATCCTCCTTGGTTTGGTGGAGCATCACAAAACGAGACAACACTTGGATGAGTTTTTAAAAACTCTCTAACTGCGTAAGCTAGCTTTCCTGTGCCTATTCCATGGTAAATTCTCAAAGAGTCATACCCCTGAATTAAGGCATCTGAGATAAACTTATCAAGTCTTTCGATTGCCTCTTGGGCTCTGAGTCCATGGAGGTCTAAAACAACAGTGGAATTAGCCCCCTCTTTAGAGACTGAAATCTTAGCTCTTGGCTGTTTTTTAGGGAGCTTTCCAACCCTCTTTAACCCACTAAGCGGTACTCTTAAATTCATACCATCACACTCTATAAAGGCTATATCTTTTTTTATACTCTTAATTGTACCTCTACTGCTACCATACTTAACGCTATCTCCAACTTTTAGTGGGACTTTTTGCTCCTCTATTTTTATGGGTTTATGTGTAGCTTTTTTGTACTCATTTGCTCTATTTAGATGTCTATGAGCTTCTTTTTGATCTTTTGCTTTTATAGCCTCTTTTGCTTCATTGATAGCTTTTTGATACTCTTGATTTAGCTCTCTTTTTAATTTTTCAAACTCTTTTAGCTCTCGCTCTTTTGTCTCACTTAAAGATATCTTTAGCCTATTGACCCTATCTAGCTCCTCATCTAGCCTTTTTTGCTCACTTCTCATCTTGATCTCTAAATCTATATTTTTTTGTATAAGCTCATTTAACTTCTCTTTATCTTCACCATAAACCTCTTTAGCTTCACTCACTAAAGTCCTAGGAATTCCATACCTAAGAGCTGTTTCAAAAGCATAACTCTTACCAATAGTCCCGCTTAAAAACCCGTAAGTCGGTCTTTGATTTTTCTCATCATAAATTGCCGCACTAAGCTCAACCTCATCATTTGTAGCTAAAAGTGAAGCCAATCTTTTGTGGTGGGTGGTTATGACTATCTTCATATCTCTTTGGATTAGTTTCTCTATAATGACCTTAAAAAGACTGGCCGCTTCATCTGCATCTGTCCCAAGCTCAATCTCATCGACCCCAACAAGCAGTGATCTTTTTGAAAAGAGTTTTGCAAATTGACTCATCCTTCCTGCAAATGTTGATATGTCATTTTTAACATTTTGCGGATCATCCAAGATAGCGTAAAACTCTTTAAAAGAGCCAATTTTACTCTTTTTAGCATCTATCTTCATAGGAAGCAGATACTTTGCAAGATATGCACTTGCTAGAATCGATTTTAAAAGCATAGTCTTCCCACCAGCATTTACACCAGTTATCATCAAGACTTGCTTTTTGAAATCTAAGTTTATGGGTTTTGGATCATTTAAAGCTGGGTGACAAAAGTTTGCAAGTTTTATCTGTTTAGTTTTTGATGGAAGCACAAACTCCATATCTTTTGACTTTGCAAAATTGACTCTTGCTTGGTAAGCATCAAACCTATCAAACTCCTTGTTGATAAACTTCAAAAAAAGAAAAGCTTTTGAAAAAGTAGTTGAAATTTTTCTTTCATACTCATAAACCAATGCCTCTTTTTTTGAAATCTGCTCTCTTTGTTTCTCTAGTAGTTTACTAAGAGTCGCAGGAGTTACATAGAAAAATCCTCCACTACTTCTACCAACTACAATGCCCTTTAAGAGATGATTAAACCCACCCCTAACTAAAAGTGCCTCTTGGTTGTTTATATAGTGTATCTGTCTATCTACTAAGTAAGGATGTAGTTTTGAATTACTCATAAGACGCTTTATAACTTGAGACATATCCTCTTTTATGTACCTTAAACTCTTAGAAATCTGCTCAAATCTTTCATCTATCTCATCTTTAAGTTCGCCATTTTTATCAAAATAGCTACAAATTTCAAGCAAATTTTGTGGAATCTCAATCTTCACCATCCACTCACCCAAAAGCCCCTCTTTAAACTCCTCTTTTAAGGACTTGAAATATAAAATTATCTTTACAAAAGAAAAAATTTCATCCAACTTTAAAACGCCTCTCTTTTGCAAAAGAGCCAAACTTCTATCTAGGTTTATAACTTTAGGAATTGTTTTGATTGATGGCTTTGAAAAGAGCTCTTTTATAATTTTGTGGTGAAGATGCATATCTCCTTCTACAAAAAGAGGCTTTTCTCTAGCTAAAAAAGCCTCATAGGAGCTAACATACTCTTCTAAATCAAGCTTAGTCAATATCTCTTGCATTACTCTTTTACTTTACAAGTTTTTACTCTAACTATTAGCCCCTCTAATGTTTCAATACCACTCTTTGGTATGAATGTTTGAGTTCCACTCACATAGATAAATTCTCTTTTATTGACATTATCATACTCTTTACAAACTAACGATTTGCCCTGTTTAAATGCATTTACTATCTCCCTATTGTGTAAATTTGTCTTAGTCATAAAATTCTCATAGAAATATAGCACCAATGATATAAAAGCGATAGAGAGATATATAGATATCTTCGTATTTTTAGACATTGACTCCTTCTTGCTAACTAATAAAATAGCAACCAAAAGAATTAAAATTAAAAAAAGTACTATTTGCATCACGCCCCCCTAAGCTGATAAGTTATATCTCCAGCTCCAAAGCCAATAATAAGTCCATTTTTTAACTCCAAGTTATCTGTTAGCTTTATAAAATCTCCATCTCTTTTAACTCTATCTATAAATTTTGGATTATACTTTTGAAACTCTTTTTTGAAATCTATCTCAACTTTATCCTCTCCGGCACTCCAAACAGGCATTATAAAAAGCTCATCTACTCCTTCAAAACACTCTTTAAAGCCATCTAGGTTATCTATGGTTCTTGAGTATTTATGTGGTTGCCAAATAGCAGTAATTTTACTTAAATTCAAAAGCTTCGCATACTTTTTCGCTGATCCTATAGTAGCTTTTATCTCCGTAGGATGATGTCCATAATCATCTATGAGAGCATACCCCTCTTTTTTTGTAAGTATATCAAACCTCTTTTTTATACCTCTGTAGTTTTTTATCCTCTCTCTACAACTCTCCAAATCTATCTCATTTATACTAGCTAAAATTGCCAATGAAGCATCCAAAGCTATATGCTCTCCTATCCCCCACACTTCAAATCTTCCCAAGTCCTTTAGCACAAAAGAGGTGTATGGCTCCCCATTTTTTAAAATGGTTTTTAAATCCTTTATATCTTTACTAGGATAAAGCCTTATAGCTTCTAACTCATCTAGGGTTCCTAAGAACTCATCCTCTGCATTTATAACCCTAATAGTAGCACTATTTAAAAACTCTCTATATGCCCCATAAAATTTGTCATAATCATACCCATAAAATTCCATATGCTCAGGCTCAGCATTTGTAACTATGGCTATATAGGGGTTTGAATTTAAAAAGCTAGAGTCACTCTCATCTGCTTCAAAAATTATGTTATTGCTTGGTATATAGTGCATATTTGTATCGAACTGTTTTGATTCTGCCCCAATTATGACTGTACCTTCAACCATACTTGCCAAAATTGCACTTGTTGTGCTTTTGCCATGTGCCCCACATACCGAAAAAACTCTCTTGTCTTTTAAAATCAAAGGCAGTGCCTCTTTTCTTGATAGTGTAATAATCCCTCTCTTTCTAGCCTCAATCAATTCAACATTATTATCTTTTATAGCAGCAGAGTATATAACTAAATCTTGCTTATCTATATGCTCCTTTGCGTGTGGTACTTTAACATCTATTCCCTCTTCTTGAAGTTTTTTTGTAATTTTTGTCTCTTTTATATCTGAGCCACTTATAGTGTAACCCTCTTTTTTTAAGTACCTAGCAAGTGCTGAGAGACCAATGCCCCCAATACCTACAAAATGGATGGCTCTACTTTTCATCAATATCCCTCTTCTTTCATAAACTCTCTAATCAAGTTTAAAACCTTTTCGGTTTTTTCACTATTTTCAACCAAGGCTATCCTTACATAAGCACTTCCCATTCCTTCTCGTCCTAAAAAACTACCAGGAAGTACCTTTATATTTTTTTTCTCGTAGAGTTTTTTTGTAAATTCTAACTCATCTTTCACCTCAAGCCAAACATAAAATGTAGCCTCAGGCATCTTCACCCCTAAAATCTCACTAGCCAAACTCAAATTTTTAGCATATATCTCTCTTGATCTCTTCACATGTAGCTCATCTTGCCAAGCCTTGGCAGATGCCCTTTGAAGCGGCAAAGGGATAGCAGCACCAACATAGGTTCTATACTTCATATACTCTTCTAAGATTTTACTATCTCCAGCAATAAATCCACTTCTAAGTCCAGGAGCACTACTTCTTTTAGAGATAGAGTTAATCACCAATATATTTTTAAAACTCTCATTGCCAATCTCTAAACTAGCTTCTAAGAGTGAAGGTGGCTTCTTATCTACATAAATCTCACTGTAGCACTCATCATTTAACAGCACAAAATCATACTCCAAAGCCAACTTAGCCCACTCTTTTAACTCTTCTAAACTAAGGGTTGAGCTTGTTGGGTTGTTTGGAAAGTTCAATATGACTAAATCTGCCTCTTTCAATCTAGGCTCACTCAAATCAGGCTTAAAACCATTCTTCTTTGTAAGATTTAAGTGCAAGACTCTAGCTCTACACATCCTAGCTGCGCCCTCATAAATCTGATAAAATGGGTTTGTATAGGCAATTAGTGGCTCTTTTTTGTCAAATAGTAAAAACTGAGGGAAGTTAAACAAAACCTCCCTAGTCCCAAATGTTGGAATCAACTCTTGATTATTAAGCTCAACTCCAAATCTTCTTTTGACAAACGAAATCTGAGCCTCTTTAAGCCAACTCTCGCCTGCACTTTTTGGGTACTTATTTAGAAGGCTTGAGTTACTCTTTAACTCATCTTGTATAAAACCAGGTGTCTCAAATTGAGGTTCACCTATGGTTAAAACTACCGGCTCATAAGCACTATTTGGCACAACGCCCTTCAATAATTCATTTAACTTTTCAAATGGATACTTTTCAAATTTCAATTTTTTTCCTAATTCAGCCCAAACTGTATTGTAAGTAGATATATGTAACTATTCTACCATATATGTGGTTAATTCTCAAATAGGCATCTTAAACTTTTGGGTAACTAACTCACCCTCATCATTAAAGTATAGGTAGTAGAGCAAATCTTTTTTAACTCTAAGTCCTGCTAAGTATCTAAGTGCTAGATTTGCCTGTAGTGAAGCTATATGCATAACAATGGGTGCAGCAATTCCAGCAGGAGTTTTTTTTCTAATTTTAAAAGCTTTAAAACTACTCTTTTGAAAAAAACATACCTGTCCATTAAAGGCCTCTACCGAACCATAAATCCAAGGAGTTTTTTTATCTCTTGCATACTCATCTATGGATGCTCTAACAATTAGATTATCTGTTGCATCTAAGATTAAATCAACCTCTATATCTTTTTTAGCAAACTCTTCAAAGCTCTCTACATGTGCAACAGTTTTAACAAATGGGCATCTACTTTCTAAAAGTTCAGAGACTACCTTGGCTTTAAACTTGCCTTCATCTTTGGTTTTAAAAGCTATCTGTCTATGTATGTTATGAATGCTAACTTCATCAAAATCCACTAAGTGAACCTCTTTAATCCCACTTGAGCCTAAAGCTATAGCAAGTGAACTTCCAAGCCCACCACAACCAATAATTGCGATTTTTTTACCTTGAAGTAAAACCTGGGTGTCCTTACCCCACAACTGTACCTGTCTGTGAAAATACTCTAAAAAATTTTTCATATATTTAGTCCTCTAAAAATATCCTCTTTTTGAAAGAGATCTCTTCCATCCCCAAACTTTTCTTGCACTATTTAGCTCATCTTTGCAAATTGTTGTGATCAAAATCTCCTCTTGATGACCCAAGCTAAGCTCAACCTCACCCCAAGGGTTTACTAAGTTACTGTGACCATAAAATTTCCACTCTAGCTCATTTTTATTTTTATAAACTCCAACTCTATTTGAGCGAAGTATATATATACTATGAGTAAAGGCTCTCATCTTAAGTAACTCTATCCACCTAGCCGAAGAGTCAAAAGTAGAGGCTGAGGGAGTCAAAACAACATCTACATTTTTTTGAAAAATCTCCTCAAATGCTATATCAAAATGCAACTCAAAACCATTGATAATTCCAAACTTGACCCCATCTAAACTAAAAGTTGGAAGAGAAAATTTTTCTATCTCATTGTCAAAAAATCTCTCTTCATTCCAGTGTTTATAATTTATCAAAAATTGCTGATTATAGTAGTGAACAGATTTTGGAGCTACCTTTATGGTTGCTTTATAAAGTTTGTTTGATTTTACTCTCACTATGGGAGCTACAACTACCAAATCATAACTCTTCGCCAACTCTTTTAAAACCCTAATCTTATGCTCACTCTGCTCTTTTATCATACTTTTTGGAGTGCTCTCAAGCTCTTTAAAGAAGCTATTTAGTGCATACTCACTAAGCAAAACCAGTTTAACTCCCCTTTTTTTACATATCCTAAAGTAATAATCGAGCTTTGCTCCACTCATTGGAAGGGTTGCAAGCTGAAGTGCTGCGATAGTCACTTTGAATCCTCTTGTAAGGTTTTATACTCAAGCTTTGCATCCTCTATCATCTTTGTAGCCTCCTCTAGAAGCTTCAATCCCTCTTTATACTTCTTCATTCCCTCACTCAAACTTATCTTAGAGTCCGATAACTCCTCCAAAATCCTCTTCGCATCTTCTAATTTCTTTTCAAAACTCATCTTTTCTCCTCAAAAGGGGTCTTCAAAAGGGGTCAGGGCTAAACTCTAAACTTTTTAACAAAAAGTTTAGAGTTTAGCCCTGACCCCTACAAAGCTCTTTTTACATAAAAATCAAACTTTTCATACTCTACCAAAAAGGCATCATGCCCATAATCACTATCTATGCAAACATACTCCACCAAATCACCCTTGCCAATATCAACTAGCGTATCTCTAATCTCCTCCATCTCTCTAGGACGAAATAGCTTATCCTCTTTAAAAGAGATAAGAGTCATCTTGGATTCTATATGAGCTAATGAATGAGCTAGAGAATCATAGTTCCTTGTAGCATCAAATATATTCATAGCTTTTATAATGTAAAGATAACTCAAAGGGTCGAACCTCTTAGCAAAACTATAGCCATTGTACTGCATATACCTCTCTACTTCAAATCTTCCAAAAAGCTCATACAAACCATCTGTTGCAACATAGTTTCTGCCAAACTTTCTATCCATTGAGGCTGGAGATAAGAAGCTAATGTGTCCTGCCATGCGACCTATAGCAAAACCATATAGCCCCTCTTCTTTAAAATCTCCCTTTTCATACTCACCGTTTTTAAATCTCTCATCTCTAATGATACCTTCCATAGCCAAACGATTAAATGCAATCGCCCAAGCTTGAGTAGCATAAGTTGAAGCTAGCATAATAACTCTATCGGTAAATTTTGGATACTCTATAGAGACACAAAGTGCTTGCATACCGCCCATAGAAGCCCCAATCACTGCATAAGCTTTTTTTATGCCAAGCCTCCCAAAGAGTTTCATTTGCGATGCTACCATATCGCTTATAGTTATAACAGGAAATTTTAATCTAAGAGGATTTTTGCCGCTCATAGGACCCGTAGAACCGAAACAGCTACCAAGCACATTTACACAAATCACAAAAAATTTAGTTGTATCTATGGGCTTATTGTCTCCAACCATAGGGTCCCACCAGCCAGCTTTTCTATCACCTTCATATCTTCCAGCCACATGGTGACTTCCTGTTAGTGCGTGAAATACAACAATAGCATTTGATTTATCCTCATTTAGCTCACCATAGGTCTCATAAGCTAACTCAAAACTCTCTAAAATCCTACCACTCTCCAAGTAGAGTGGCTCATCAAAACTCTCTATTGCTGTGTTAATTTTCACTAGTTTACTCTGTAGTTTGGCGCTTCGTGTGTAATTATAACATCGTGAACATGACTCTCTTTCAATCCAGCACTTGTTATCTCGACAAACTCGGCTTTTTCTTGAAAATCAGCTATATCTTTTGCTCCAACATAGCCCATAGAGCTTCTAAGTCCACCTACCAATTGGTGAATTACAGTTTTTGTACTTCCTGCATACGGAACTCTACCTTCAATGCCTTCAGGCACGAGCTTATCTGAGGCAGTTCCCTCTTGGAAGTATCTATCAGTGCTTCCTTTTGTCATAGCCCCAATACTTCCCATGCCTCTGTAGGTCTTATACTGTCTTCCTTGGTAAGTTATGAGCTCTCCTGGACTCTCATCAGTTCCAGCAAGCAAGCTTCCAATCATAACGCAACTCGCTCCCACTGCCAAAGCCTTTGCAACATCGCCAGAATATTTAACACCCCCATCAGCAGTAACTGGCACACCATGCTTTTTGCCAACTTCGCTACACTCCTCTATCGCACTTATCTGAGGAACTCCAACACCAGCTACTATCCTAGTTGTGCAGATACTCCCTGGTCCAATTCCTACCTTGATCCCATCAGCTCCAGCTTCAATCAATGCCAAAGCTGCCTCTTTTGTTGCGATATTTCCAGCAACTACATCTACATCCAAACTCTCTTTTATCTTCTTGACTGTATCAATAATCCCTTTTGAGTGACCATGGGCAGAATCAAGAACCAAAACATCAACTCCAGCTCTAACCAAAGCCTCCGCCCTATCTAGTTGACCAACACCTATAGCCGCTCCAACTCTTAATCTTCCAAACTCATCTTTATTGGCATTTGGATACTCTACTCTCTTTTTCAAGTCTTTTATAGTAATCAATCCCTCTAGTTTATTGTTTTTACCAACTACAGGAAGTTTTTCTACTTTATTTGTCTTAAAAATAGCCTCAGCCTCATCAAGTGTAGTTCCCTTTTTGACTGTAATCAAAGGCATTGGAGTCATCGCTTTTGCAACTTTTTTATCAAACTCATCTTCAAATCTCAAATCCCTGTTTGTCAAAATCCCTATAAGAGTCTTGTTTTCATCTACAACAGGCACCCCTGAGATCCTATACTCAGCCATTATCTCCAACGCTTGAGCTATGGTATCATTTGCTTTTACAAAGATAGGGTCTATTATGATTCCACTCTCGCTCTTCTTAACTCTTTTTATCTCTCTTGCTTGAGATTTTATATCCATATTTTTATGAACAATCCCAAGCCCTCCAAGTCTTGCCATCATAATAGCAGCTCTATGCTCAGTTACTGTATCCATAGCAGCTGAAACAAGCGGGGTGTTAAGTGAAACATTTTTACTAAATTTACTCTTTATATCTACCTGTTTAGGTAAAATTTCTGAGTATTTTGGAACTAAAAGTATGTCTTCAAATGTGAGTGCTTTTTTTCTAATTTTCATTTTACTGTCTCCTTTCTTAGAAGCAAAGCTCCTAAGAAATTCCTCTCACTGAAGCACGAAGCAGAGCTTCTGTAAAGCTTGTTTACTGTCTCCTTTCTTAGAAGCAAAGCTCCTAAGAAATTCCTCTCACTGAAGCACGAAGCAGAGCTTCTGTAAAGCTTGTTTATTGTCTCCTTTCTTAGAAGCAAAGCTCCTAAGAAATTCCTCTCACTGAAGCACAACCTTGCGGTCGCATT
>Ga0256840_1004553_pt1 | contig 10318 bp, 10 predicted proteins | sample 355202metaG_FD_185969 | JGI IMG/M metagenome (GOLD analysis project Ga0256840, IMG submission 185969) | Hydrothermal vent microbial communities from Mid Atlantic Ridge, Atlantic Ocean - 355-202 | ecosystem: Environmental > Aquatic > Marine > Hydrothermal vents | place: Atlantic Ocean: Mid...
AGCCACACGGTTTCGGTCATGGCCAGCATTGCCGGCGCCTGTGCCCGCAGATACAGCGTGCGGTGAAATTCCAGATTTGTGCGGATATAGGCCGGGGCATCCTGTTTGGCGATCGCTTCGGCAATGGTGGCATTGATCGCCTGCAACCGGTCAATCAGCGCGATATGTGCCCGTGGCAGGGCGCGGCTGGACAGTTCGGGTTCCAGCAGGGCACGCAGGGCAGCCAGCTCCTCGATCCGCTCGTTGGTCAGTTCCGGCGTGGTGACGCGGCCTGAACTGGACAGGGTCAGCGCGCCTTCTGCGGCCAGACGCCGGATTGCCTCGCGCGCGGGGGTCATCGACACGCCGAATTCCTTACCCAACCCGCGCAGGGTAAGGGCCGTGCCCGGCGCCAGCTCGCCATGCATGATTCTGGTGCGCATCTGGCGGTAAACCTGATCATGCGACGGAGCGGTGGTTTCGGGGGGGCGTTGCTGATTTAACATTTTCGCATGTGATCACAAAACCGCACGGCGGGTCAATCCGTGAAACGGTAACGATGCAATTGCGATCCGTTCTGTCGCAACCATGCACGCGAGGCCTTGTAGTCGGGATAAATACTGGCCACCACGCGCCAGTAATCCGGCGAATGATTCATTTCCAGCAGATGTGACACCTCGTGCGCAGCGACATAATCCAGGACCTCGGGCGGGGCCATGATCAGACGCCAGGAATACATCAGGTTGCCTTCGCTGGAACAAGACCCCCAGCGCGACCGCGTATCGCGGATTGTCAGCCGCCCGTAGGTGGTGCCCAGCGCCGCCGCATATTTGTCCGACGCTTCACGCAGGCGGGTTCGGGCCGTTAGTTTCAGGAAGGCGACAATACGCGGCGCCACGCGATCAGGGTTATCGGGCACGGTGATCTGCCCGTCCACATATTTGGCCACCCGTCCCTTGCCCGCGACAATATCCACCTCGCGCCCCTCAAACAAAACCTGCCCGCCAATCACCGGCCGCGCAACATCGGGCCGCTTGGACAGGGCCTGCCGGATCCAGCCCTCTTTTTCTTGCGCGAACATCCGTGCCTCGCGTAAGGGGGTACGCAGCGGCAGGCTCATTGTCACCCGCCCGTCCAGTTGCGACACCCGCAGCGACAACCGCCGCGACCGGCGCGAACGGCGCAGGGTGACGGTGACCAATGGCGGGCCTGTCAGTTCGATCTGTTCCATTTGCCTGTCCACGAAATGCCTGTTGCTTGATCCTAGCGCGCAAAGGCATCTGATTCACCCTTAAAACACCCAAAAGCGCAAAAGCCTTTGACAGCCCCGTCTTGTTGTGGCAGTTGGCCCCAACTCACGACAAAAGTGCAATGTTTGAAAGGGAATCACATGCCCAAGGAAGAATGGGGCGTCAAGCGCGTCTGTCCGGAAACCGGCAAGCGGTTTTATGACCTGAACAAGGACCCGGTGGTCAGCCCTTACACAGGCGAAGTTGTCGACGTTGATGCCGGCAGCAAAACCCGCACCATGGTTGCCGACAAAGAAGACGCCAGCGCCAAATCCAAAGAAGATGTGATTGTCGATCCGGACGCAATCGTTCTGGATGATGACGACACAGCCGATGTTGATCTGGGCGACGACGTTCTGGACGACGAAGAAGACGACGATACAATTCCGCTGGAAGAGATCGCGGATGTGGCCGTCAACGACGACGACACATAATTTATCTCGCGGGGATTTTTTCGCTTGAACTGATCCCCGCAGACGCCTAAACAGCGTCTCACGGTGATACCCGATATGGGGCCTTAGCTCAGCTGGGAGAGCGCCTCGCTGGCAGCGAGGAGGTCAGGAGTTCGATCCTCCTAGGCTCCACCAAACCTAACCTGCATCTATAACCCATCCACGATCATAGGGGTATTTCTATCGCATCCCCGACTGTCAGCAGGTTTGGTGATTCCATCACACCCGTATTGGCATTGTAGATTTTGCGATACCGCAATGAATCGCCATAGAATGCAGCCGCATAGGTAGCCAGCGTGTCCCCCTGCTCGACACGGATAAACCGCTTGCCGTTTCTTTCAGTCAGCCTGTCCCAATAGGCCTGAATTGCGGGATCGCGTTGTGGTTCTTCTTTTGGTGTTGCTGCCGCTCTTTCCGTTGGTTGTTCCGGTTTGGGGGTATTGTCCGATACCGCCTCATCGCCCAGATTATTCACATAAGCCAGATAATCGGCATCCGCGCTTGCGGTAATACTGGCGCGGGCATCGTACACCCCCTGAAACAACTGGCTGGTGTTCAGCTCACCTGCTTCGTTAAACACAATAAACGGCAACTGGCCGGTATAGTTTTCGCGCAGGTCCATAGCAAAAAACGCGGCGGTTTGTTCCAGATCCAGCTTGGCTTTGGTGCCCGAATCAATCAGTTTTTCAATCGCCTTTCGCAGATTTGCCGTCGAGGTTGCCGCCAGTTCTTCGCCGGTTGTTCCTGTCAGATTGTCGGCTTTGGCCATATCCGACAGTGCTGCGCGCGCCTTTTCGGAATAAAACCGCAAGCGGCGCAGCGTCGAAGGCCGGACAGAAGCAACATCAAACGCGGATTGCTGCCCGATAAAAATACCGGCTGTCTGTTGGGCATGGGCCGTGACGGGAAAAGCGGTTGCAAGTATTGTGAAACCGAGAACCACAGCCTTCATATTTTTACTTATGCAAAACCCAGTCTGGATCATATCCTACTCCGGCATTTGAATACTGAACCCGTAACGAACCCAGTCTTTCATGCCCCCACGATAATACATCAGTTTTTCAGGATCATATCCGCCATCAACAAGGTTCCTGATTGCCCTTGGGGATTGCCCGCAATCCGCACCATTGCAAAACAAAAGCAGATATTTCGCATCCGCAAAATCCCAGCCATTGTTGGTTTTCTTACCGCCCAGTTGCGCCATCAGGGGTTCGTAAAACGGGTTGGTCGGCGTATCGGCAAACATATTGAACGGCAAATTGATTGCACCGGGAATTGTTCCGGCCTTGAACCATTTCCCCACACGGGTATCGACAAGATAACCATCACCGGTCAGCACATAGTCTTCGATAAATGTCACAAGCCCGACTTCACCAACCGGGGTAACCCCGTCATACTGGATCATTGGCTGCAAGCAATGTGGCGGACAGGCCCGGGGCGCCTTGGGGGGGAAAACTTTGGCGATATATTCCGAGTTGTCGTTGCCCCGTTTGATCAGATACGATTTTCCACGCACCTCGAATGACAGTTCGGGAAGGTCTTCTGTTATCCAGACCTCGTCCGCGAGCACAGCATTCGGCCAGATCGCCATAACAACGAATTGAAACAAAACCACCAATCGCATTTTTCAGGCCCCTTATAATCTGGGTCTCACTGGATGAGGTATAATTTCTTTACACCTAAATGAACCCTGCCATACACAACCATAGAAATAGTCATCGTCCCTATTATGGCCATCCGAAATGGGGCGAAATGAAATCCTAAATATGGCATAATTATGATACAGGGCCAAAACTGACTGATTTTGCTTGCTATTTTAATTGCATGCAAATGAAACAGGTTTGCCATTACACAACCTGAAGCGCAGTCATCATATTGTAATTATTGTAGTATCCTTACAAACCACATAGCAATCCACTTACATTCCCCAGCCACTATAATAGAGAATAAATAATTTATTACACGGGGAACTGTTTCTGTTTTCCCATGTTCAAAAAGGGGAATTTCTTGGTATCCGTGGAATGGCAATACCAAAATCCGGCCATTCGCGGACAAGAATCGGCTAGGATAAAAACCTTGTAACCACCGGCAATCTATAGATACCTAATCGGGGTGTGATACTTCAGGTCCGGTAGAAATAATAACGGTCCTTGGCGATCCCCGCCGGACCATCAACCGCCTGAAACCCGACCAGCGGCTGACCGGATACGATCACCCCGCCGGGCACCATCACACGGGCAATGACGGGGCTAAGGCGGGCGGCTTCTTCCACGTCCTTTTCCTTGACCCCGAACCCGAAATCATAATGCGCCAGCACGATTTTTGCCCCCATCGCTACCAGCTTTTGCAACATCTCTTCGGCCTCGCCTTCCAGAAAATCCTGCGAGGGCGGCACGCAAGAGGGATGGCACTGTAACACACGGTCGATCACCCAGATGCGCCGGTCCAGTATTTCGCGCAGATGATCATAGGTGCGCCCGTTGCCCAGCCCCATATCCAGCGCATCGCCATTCATATCCCTTGTCTGTTCGGCGGCCCATTCCAGCCCGTCGCGTTGGGCGCTTAGGCGGCGCATCATACTGTCCAGTCGGCTCATGGTTTTCATCTTTCGTTAAGGGTGGCGGTAAATAGTGACAGGGCCGGATGTCAGGGTTTCCAGCAGTTGGCGGGTGAAGTCCCAGATATCATCATCGTGGACAAGGTGGTGGGTCAACAGGCCTAGAGGTTCCTCATTATCGGTCTTGCCCCTGCGGCGATCAACCAGCAACGCGACCAGTTGCGCAACCAGTTCACCGGGCGCAATCAGGGTCTTGCCCGCGCGCCAGTTGATCGGATCAAGGTGGGTGTTGATCTGTTGCAGGCCCTCCACGGTAAAGGGGGCATTGCGCGGGGTGTAGGTGGACAGGGTTCTATAACCGGCCTGTATCAGTGCGGGGAAATGCACCGGCGCGATGCGGTTCCATGGCGGCACAAACATCGGTTTCAGACGCGGGCCAAACAGGGATTGCAGACGGGTCATGCCGGTTTGCATATCCTGCGCCACATCGGCCAGATCGCGTGTCTCGCCGAATTCCGCCTTTTTCGCGGTTTGCGGGGCAAGGTTGTGATGCGCCCAGCCATGCACCACGGGGATCAGGTGATCTGTTTCCGCAACCCGCGCAGCCAATTCCGGCGTGGCGGTTTTCGGGATCACCGCCAGATGCACCGGCACTTGCACGGCTTCGGACAGGGCGACCAACCGGTCCAGCGCAGGCGTCGGGGCTGTGGCGTCATCATCGCGCCACCAGATCGGCAGGGTCAAACCGGCCTGACGCCAGCGCGCCAACTCATCGGTAACCGGTGTCCAGTCAATCTTCATGCCCGTCCCTTTGCCATGCCACAAGCAATCCGTACGCTTTCCTGTGCCCCGTCAAACCGCAGATCAGGCACCTTGCCACGGGGCAGTTTCACCAGCACCTCTACCTTTTGCAACAGGCGCTTTGGCGTCAGATCGGCGGCACGCAGCATTTGCATCATCGGCAGATGGCTCAGGCTTTCGGCCCGCAGGGTTTGTTCAACCTCGCCGCCCTCGTCAAACGGGATGAACAGCGATGGCGTGCCCGCCTGCAACAGGTCCAGCGCAGTGTTATAGCCGCACATGCTGACTGAACAGGCGGCATGGGTCAGCATCTGGCGGAAATCCGGGCGGGCGGGTTCAAATATGATATTTTGCGGAGCCTGCGCCGAAAGCTGTGTGATCACCGCCTGGGCGTTGCCCCCGCCGACCAGCACACGCCAGCGCAACGCAGGCGACAACCCTGCGGCATCAACAGCGGCAGTAAACAGATGTCGGCCAACCGACCCGCCACCGGCACTGACGATCACCTCGCCCTGCCCCAGCCTGTCGGGGTGCGCACCCGCAGGCGGCGGCGCGACATAACCGGTATACAGCAGTTTTTCCTGCAACGCGGGCGTCACCGGCCAGCTTTGCTCCAGCGGGGTGCTGGCGGGATCGGAGTGGACCAGAACGCCGTCATAATGCTCCAGAACAATGCTATCGGTTTTCTGTGCTTTTTGCGGGTTTGAGGGCGGCGCAAGGATATCGCGCACCGAGGCCAGTATGACAGGACGCGGAGTTTGCGCCTGTGAGGCAGTAACCAGCGCCATGAATTCCCCGCGCAATACGCGACGACCAAAGGGGAACAGTTCGGTGATGACAATATCGGGGCGGATATAGGTCACAGCCCATGCCATTTCGGTTTCGCGGGTGGCCAGATAGGCCGCATCGGCCACATCCCCTCCGGCGGTCAGCAGACGGGTAAAATTGGTCCCGTCCGAGCGCAGCGGCGGCAGTTGCCGAATGGTCGCCCCGCCCGCATCAAACTGCGACACCGGCATACCTCCGGACAGAACCGTCACCGCATGACCATCCGCCACAAACGCCCGCGCCAGTGTCAAAGCGCGGCTAAGGTGGCCCGCGCCCAGCAGGTGGGTGACTGCAATCAGAACCTTCATGCGTCACGCCCCAACAGTTTGATCCGTTCCGGGCGGCCCACCTTCAGACCATCCTTTAGATCAATCAAAAACAGCCAGTTGCGTTTGATCCGGAACGGGGCGGGGCCGCTGAAATTCCAGCCATGCGCCCGCGCCAGCAACACCCGCATGATGCCGATATGACAAACCGCTACTGTGTCGCGTTTTAGCGATTTCACCCAAGGCTCCAGCCGCGCCCAGACATCCGCCGGACTTTCGCCTGCCGGCGGGCGGTAATCCCAGCCCCAATCCTCGATATCGCGAAAGCCCGTGGCAGGGTCCGCTTTCAAATCCAGACCATGCAGCCCCTCCCATTTGCCCCAGTCCATTTCGATCAGCGCCGGATCGACCGCAGGATCACGCCCCGCCACCAGACGGGCGGTTTCAACCGCGCGCTTTAGCGGGCTGGCCACCAGATCGGCCCCCGTCCAATCATCGGGCAAGCGCAACCGCGCCAGATCAGCGGCGGCGCTTTCCTCAAGCGCGATATCGGTGCGTCCCTGAATGCGCCCTGCACGGTTCCACGGGGTGTGACCGTGGCGAAGGATTGCCAGTTGCACCATCGGCTAGCCCTGCTTTTGATAGATAAAACAGCGCCCCGGCACCGCATCCGGCGGCAGGTCAATTTCCTGCAACCCTTTGAAATACATCCGGTCGCTGGACACCATCAGCCCGCCCTTGGCCAGCAGAGGTTCCACATAAGGTGAAATATTGCGGGCAAATTCGTCGTTTTTCTTCAGGTTATGCCCGCCCAGATCGGCGTGGATAAAACTGGCCGTCGGACCAAAGCGTTCCAGCGCCTGCGGCAGGGTTTCAAAAACATCCCCCAGAATGGTGCGGTCCCCGGGCGGGGTCGAGGCAGGGTTCGAGGCCACTTCGCGTTCAAACACATATATATCGCGCCCGGAAATGACCTCGCGCAGATGGTCATAGGTGCGCCCGTTGCCAAGGCCCAGTTCAAACACCGGCCCTGTCATTCCGGCGGTGTTTTCTGCGGCAAAATCAATGCAGGCGCGTTGCGACACCATGCGGTTGATGAATACATCCAGTCTGCTCATTTGGCGATGACCCTTTATGGTTTACTGAAACCTATATGATAGTATCCGGCAAAGAAACCAGTGCCTGCGACACACCATGAATAACGTTAGCGTGACGGAAAAATTGGCATTTGACTAATCACGCCACCCCGCGCGATACTTGCCGCAACGACACCACGCAGGCCCGTTTCTGCAAAACCCATCGAAAGTATTGAATGACGGCCCTGCTGCAAGTCAAAAACCTGACGATAAGCTTCAAATCCGACCCGCCGGTGGTGGATGATGTCAGCTTTTCTGTAAACGCCGGGGAAACACTGGCGCTGGTGGGGGAATCCGGCTCGGGCAAAACCCTAAGCTGCCGCGCGATTTTGCAACTGTTGCCAAAGACCGCAAATGTCAGATCCGAAGGTGTTTTCCTGAACTGTAACGATGCCGGTGCACTGAACCTCAGTGCATTGCCGCGCAAACAGATGCGCGATATTCGCGGCAACCGGATTTCGATGATCTTTCAGGAACCGATGCAATCACTGTCGCCGCTGCACAGGATCGGCAATCAGGTTTCCGAAATTCTGACGCTGCACAAAAACATCAGCAACCGCGAGGCCAAAACGCAGGTGCTGGAGCAATTCGAGCGCGTGGGCTTTCACAACCCCGAAAGGGTGTTTCGCGCCTATCCGTTCGAACTGTCCGGCGGCATGCGGCAACGGGCGATGATCGCCATGGCCACGGTCGCCAAACCCGATCTGCTGATTGCGGACGAACCGACAACGGCGCTGGATGTGACCACGCAGGCGCAGGTGTTGGGGCTGATCAAGGAACTGCAAAAAGAAACCGGCATGGCGGTGATTTTCGTCACCCATGATCTGGGGGTCGTGGCGAATATGGCCGATACCGTGGTGGTTTTGCATCGTGGCAGCGTGATGGAGGCCGGACGGGTCGAATATGTGATTGGTGCGCCAGCGCATAAATATACGCAAAAACTTTTTGCCGCCGCACCGGTCATTCCGGCCGCCACCACGCCAGAGCCACCCGTGCCGCATGACGATGTGATACTGGAAATGAAATCGGTTTCCAAAACCTACCATGTGCGCGCCGGATCATTCTGGAGCCCTTCGATCGACATCAAGGCCGCCCGCGACATAAACCTGTCGGTCGCACGCGGCAAAACGCTGGCGGTGGTGGGCGAATCCGGCTCGGGCAAAACCACCTGCGCGCGGATGGTGCTGGGGGCGGAAAAGCCGGACGAAGGCGGCAGGATCAGTTTTTGCGGCGAAAAGGGTGGCGAGGTGCTGGATGTCAACAATCTGCAAAGCGATCAATGCGCGCTGTTTCGCCAGCAATTGCAACCGATATTTCAGGACCCCTATTCCTCGTTCAATCCACGGATGCGGGTGGTGGATGCCCTGACCGAACCGCTGGACATCAACAATATCGGCACCCGTTCGCAACGTCGCGACCGCGCGGTCGAGGTGCTGGAATGGGTCGGGCTGGATTCGCGCATTCTATACCGTTACCCGCACGCTTTTTCCGGTGGCCAGCGGCAACGCCTGTCGATTGCGCGGGCGTTGGCGATGAACCCTGTGTTTCTGGTGTGTGACGAACCAACCTCGGCGCTGGATGTATCGGTGCAGGATCAAATCCTGTGCCTGTTCGAGGATTTGCAAAAACGCATGGGCCTGTCCTATCTGTTCATCAGTCACGATCTGGCCGTGGTATCGCGTATCGCCGACGAAGTGGCGGTGATGCACCGCGGGCAAGTGGTGGAACAGGCCCCGCCCTGCACCCTGTTTCACAACCCGCGCCATCCCTACACGCAGGCGCTGCTGGCGGCGCAGCCGGAACCGGATATCAACCGCCCGATCAACCTCGAGGTCGTTGCCAAAGGGGCGGGCAGCCCCGACAGCTGGCCCGAAATGTTCCGCCCCGTTGAAAACAAATCCCCGCCATTGACCGAGATCGAGCCAGGCCACAGGGTGCGTTGCCATGCGTAGACTGTTCACCATAATCATCGCCATGCTGTTTGCCGGTCCGCTGTTTGCCCAAACCGCTGTGCAGGAAAGCCCTTATTGGGCCGACAAAGTCACCGCTGGCGAAATGCCCGCCGCCGCAGACCGCGTCCCGTCCGATCCCCTGATCGTCAATCTGGCAGACAAGGGGCGTGATTTTGGCACTCAGGGCGGCACCTTGCACACGATGGTCACCCGCGCGAAAGACATCCGGCAGATGGTGCCCTTCGGCTACGCGCGGCTGGTTGGTTATGATCAGGACTATGTTCTGGCCCCCGATATTCTGGCCGATTATGATGTCAAAGAGGGCCGTAAATTCACCCTGCGCCTGCGCAAGGGGCACCGCTGGTCGGACGGGGCGCCCTTTACCTCGGATGATTTCAAATACTGGTGGGTGAATGTCGCCAATAACCCCGATCTGTCCCCCTCAGGCCCGCCCGAATTCCTGCGGGTGGACGGGGAATATCCACAGGTCAGCTTTCCCGATCCGCAGACCATCATCTATGAATGGTCCCGGCCAAATACCCATTTTATCCCGACACTGGCACAGGCCCGCCCGCCGTTCATCTTTCGGCCCGCACATTACCTCAAACAGTTCCACGCCGATTTCACCCCGCCCGAAGCGATGGAAGAAAAGATCGAGACCATGCGTGTGCGCAGTTGGGCCGCGATGCACAACAAGCTGGACAATATGTACAAATTCGACAATCCGGACCTGCCCACCTTGCAGCCGTGGATGCGGGTTGGCGGCAATGCAAACAGCCGGTTCATGTTCGTGCGCAACCCCTATTACCACCGGATCGACAGCCAGGGCACCCAACTGCCCTATATCGACGAGGTGGAAATGACCGTTGTCGGGCGCGGGCTGGTGGCCGCGAAATCCAACGCGGGTGAAAGCAGCCTGCAGGCGCGCGGATTGGGGTTTCGCGATATTTCCATCCTGAAGAAAGGCGAGCTGGAGAACGGCAATTATCGCGTGTTCCTGTGGGCCAACGGCACCGCCTCGCAGATCGCGATTTATCCCAACCTGAACTACGCCGATC
>Ga0256840_1004554_pt1 | contig 10316 bp, 6 predicted proteins | sample 355202metaG_FD_185969 | JGI IMG/M metagenome (GOLD analysis project Ga0256840, IMG submission 185969) | Hydrothermal vent microbial communities from Mid Atlantic Ridge, Atlantic Ocean - 355-202 | ecosystem: Environmental > Aquatic > Marine > Hydrothermal vents | place: Atlantic Ocean: Mid...
TATTTATAGACGAATTTGATTCTCTGCCAGCCAAAGTAATAGATAATCTAGTGCGTCTGTTTAGAGACATCTATCACAAGCGAGACATTTATTTACTGCACGGTTTGGCCTTAATTGGAGTTCGGGCAGTGCTTGGGGTAGATAGTGAGCGAGGAAGTCCTTTTAACATTCAAAGGTCCATGCACGTAGAAAACTTTACGTACGCAGAAGTAAACGATCTTTATCATCAATACATAGAAGAAAGTGGGCAAAAGATAAGACAAGAAGTAATAGATAAGGTTTTTTACGTAACCCGAGGTCATCCTGGTTTGGTTTGTTGGTTTGGGGAGTTACTGACGGAAAAGTATAATCCAGGTAAAGAAGTTGAGATAAATTTAAACGTCTGGAAAGACGTCTATAGAAGGGCAGTAAAAGTAGAATGGAACAATACGGTTTTAAACTTAATCAAAAAGGCCAAAGACAAATATTTAAATCAGGTTTTAGATTTATTTAATAACCCAGATAAAGAATTTTCTTTAGACGTAGAATGGTGCAGTTATTTGTTTTTAAACGGCATAATAGATTACGAAACCATAACCGAGGCCAGCGGAGAAAAAAAAGAAGTCTGTCGTTTTGCCAATCCTTTTATTCAAGAAAGATTGTATAATGCGTTGACCAAGAGTTTTTTAGGCGACGATACTCCCATTTATCCTTTAGCTATAGGCGACGATTTATCTGACGTATTTGAAGCTGGTCTTAATTTGGAAAAACTTATTCCTAGATATAAAGATTACTTAAAGCGCTTAAAAGCCAAAAATATAAGTCCCTTTAGGGACTTTCCCAAACGAAGTGATTTAAATATTTACGAGGCAGGAGGGCATTTTCATCTCTATCATTGGCTGATGAACGTCCTTGGCAAGATTTGTCAAATAGTTCCTGAATTTCCCACGGGAAATGGCCGAGTGGATTTGCATATAAGGTGTAAAAAGCAAGAGGGAATTATTGAGGTTAAAAGTTTTCGGGATATGGCAACGTTAAAACAGGGCAAACTTCAGGCCGCTAACTATGCTAAAAAACTTGGAATAAACAAGGTGGTTATTGTTGTCTTTGTCCATGGCGTAGAAGAAAAAGATGCAGAGATTTTAAGAGATGATAGGGTTATTGAAGGAGTGAGAATAATTACTGAGCCTGTGGTTTTTTATTAAGAAAAATTTTAGGACGTAACTGCAAAAAGTCAAAAATTATGTTTTTTGACAAAACCGTTTATTTGTAATAAGCTGGAATTATTGGGCTTTTTCTACGTTAAACTTTGTCAATTTCTCCCAAAAACACTTTTTGCAGGTGCATCTTTAGTTTGTCAAAAGCTTGCAATTTTCGCCCACACAGCATGCTTGGGGCCACCAATTACTTTAATAATTGAATATTGATAATAATTGATTATTTTTAAAAGATATGTTAAAGTATAAAGCCAACCACCTCAATCAAACTCAATCAAAATGTATTTTAACTACCTTCTGGGATTATGGTATTATGGATTATTATATTTTTTTTATGAATAGGGTTAAAAAGATGATGCTCCTGCAAAGACTCTTTTTTGTGGGGATGAATAAAGTTTAAAAAGTAAAAATTAAATAAAGAAGATGCGCCTGCAAAAACTTTATTTTTACTTGTTCGTATTACGAATACAAAACAAATATTTAATGATTTAAATAGGTTACAAGCAAGTTTGTTAAGAAAAAATGCAAATTTTTATTTTTTGCAGTTACGTCAAAGAAGTATTTGCTTAGAAAACACAATCTTTGACTTTGTGTAATTACTATTTTTACCAACTTAAGGAGGAGCAAGTGGAACAAATTACGTGGGAAGATTTTGAAAAAGTTGAGTTAAGGGTTGGGACCATTATTGAGGTTAGCCAATTTCCTGAAGCCAGAAAACCAGCTTACAAGTTAAAGGTAGATTTTGGTCCTTTTGGGATCAAAAAATCCAGCGCCCAAATCACCCATCTTTACAAACCAGAAGAACTCGTAGGCAAACAAGTAATTGGAGTAATTAACTTTCCGCCCAAACAAATTGGCCCCTTTCGATCCGAATGTCTAATTACGGGCTTTTTACAAGAAGACGGTTCTGTAGTCCTGGCCGTACCTGACAAACCTACTCAAAATGGTTTGAAGTTAATGTGATTGGAACGGCCAAGTTTGGTTTGGTCAATAGGTTATCGGTTTTAGTCGATCCCTCAAAAACTAGAAGAAGTATTGGCTCTTTTCCAATCAATCTAAAAACAACTCAACCAGCTCAAACTTAGTTACGTCCACCAGCCCCTTATCGGTTAGGCGTAAACTTGGAATTACGGGTAAGGCCAAAAAACTTAAAACCATCAACGGATTTTGTTTGGCCCCAAGCTGAAAGGCCATTTTTTCTATTTGTTTGACCTTGTTGCTTACTTCCAAAAGGGGTTCGTCACTGATCAGACCAGCAATGGGTAGTTTTAAACCTGCTAGGATGCGGCCGTCTTTGACTAGAACGAAACCTCCCCCCCACTCTACCAACGTTTTTACCCCAAATTCTAGGTCAGAGTCATTGGTTCCAACTGCGATCAAATTGTGCGAATCATGACTTACCGTGCTGGCAATGGCGCCTTGTTTTAAACCAAGACCTTGAACAAAGCCAAGACCAACATTGCCACTTGCCTTGTGCCTTTCTATAACTGCAAGCTTTAATACGTCGCGTTTGAGATCGGGCATAGCCAAACCGTTTTCCACCTTGGGCTCCAAAATGATAGCTTCGGTTAAAATTTGTTTGGGCACTATTTTAATTACCCGCATGTATTTTCCGCGGACAGGGATAGATAAATCAAAAGGGCTTTTGATTCGTAAAGAATGTTTAGGGTAAGTATAGGCTGAAGGATTTAAATCCAAAATTTGGCCTTGATCGACGACTAATTTTCCCTTGGTAATTACTTTATCCACTTGCACCTGATTTAAGTCGTTTAAGACTACTAAATCCGCTTTATACCCAGGGGCAATGGCCCCTCTATCTTTTAATCCAAACCGCTGGGCAGGACTTAAGGTAACCAGTTCTATAGCCAACATGGGATCCAAACCGTGTTCAATGCTCAAACGCAAACCATAATCCAAATGTCCTTGAGCTAATAAGTCGTGGGGGTGTTTATCGTCTGAAACGAGCATACATCTTTTAACCGTTGTTTTGTTCACCAAGGGTAATAAATCTAGCAAGTTGTGTTCAGAGCTTCCCTCTCTAAGCATAATGTACATTCCAAGCCCAAGCTTTTCTTTTGCTTCGTTTAAATTTGTACATTCGTGATCTGAGTCTATCCCAGTCAGACAGTAAGCCTGAAGGCTTTCACCCGTCAGACCTGGGGCGTGTCCATCTAAGATTTTGTAATAACTCCTAGCCAAAAGAATTTTATTTAAGACGTGAGGAAGCCCACTAATTACTCCTGGAAAGTTCATGACTTCTGCTAGGCCAAGGACCCTTGGATGTTCGAGTAGTCCAACCAAATCTTTGGCTTCTAATTCAGCTCCAGAGGTTTCCAAGTGGGTTGCAGGTACACAACTAGGTAGCATCACCAAAACGTCCAAAGGTAAATTTTGACTGCTTTCCAAGATAAACTTAATTCCTGCGATCCCAAGGACGTTGGCTATTTCATGAGGATCGCAAATCAGGGAAGTAGTGCCGCAGGGCAAAACAGCCTTGGCCAATTCATAAGGTGTAAGCAAAGTGCTTTCTAAGTGGATGTGGGCGTCAATAAAGCCAGGCGAGATGATTTTATCTTGAACGTCTAAAGTTTGTTTTGCTACATAGCCCTTTCCTATTCCCACAATAGTGTCTTCCAAAATCGCAACGTCCCCTTGGACAAGTTCATGCGTAAATAAATTTAATACCTTACCGCCTTTAAGGATAAGGTCCACAGGTTCTTTTTTTAAAGCCGCCTTAATTAATCTTGGCCAATTCACCTTTACGCTCCTCGTATTGACGTACTGCTAAAAATACCTTGGTTAGCATCCAATCCAAAACCAAAGATGGATTTACTTTGGATTGTAAATAGGACAGACTCAAACTAAAAATTTCACTTAATTGATAAAATTGATTAGGTTCAAGGGGAGGATACACAGAAGAAGAACCAAGGTGAGCTAAAATAAGTTGGGCTTGCAAAAAATTAATCAAGGCCTCTATTTCTTGGGGGGAGATTTTTTCTTTTTTTAGATTGAAAAAATTCTTGCCCCTGCGAATAAACTCCTCTACCCCAGCAAACTGTTCTGGTAAGCTAGGTTGAATAAAAGCTCCCAGATTTAAGACAAAACTTCTAGAAACAATAGTGGGCAACATTCCCTGACGTTGGGGGACCAAAAACACAAAGATATTGCCCCGGGGTGGTTCTTCCAAGACTTTTAACAGGGCGTTAGCACAGCTTAAGTTAAGATGCTGGGCCTGATCAAATCCAATTACCCGGCAGTTCAAACTTGGAACGTTGCCCAGGATTGCTTTTAACTCTCTAATGTTTTCTATTTTAGTTTCAAGACTAGAAAAAAAATAAACGTCTCTTGCCTCAAGCTCATCTATACTCTTACAGAGCTGGCAGGTACACCCTTGTTGAACACAATTTAAAATTTTGGCGAGAAGTTTAAAGGTTTCTAACCTGACCGCAGGGGTTCCCCCTTCCAAAATTAGACTAGGAGGGGGATTTGATTTTAGACTCAACAGATAAGATTTTAACTTAGAATCAAGCATAGAAATTAACGAAAAATAGTTTGTTCCCTGCCCGGTCCTACGGAAATGATCGTAATGGGCACGTTTAAAATTTTTTCTATGCTCTGGACGTAATTTTGGGCGTTAACGGGCAAATTTGCAAAACTTTTTATCTGACTAATATCTTCATCCCAACCAGGTAACGTTTGATAAATAGGCTCAACCAAGGCCAGAGAATTTTCTTCTTGAGGGGGATAAACAAGAGTTTCATCCTTATAGACGTATTGGGTGCAAATCTTAATTTCAGCAAGTCCACCCAAGACGTCCAATTTGGTTAAAGCCAATTCAGTAAGCCCATTTAAACGAATAGCTTCCCTTAAAATAACCAAATCTAACCAGCCACAACGTCTTTTTCTTCCAGTAGTTGCGCCAAATTCTGCTCCTTTTTCCTGCAAATGAGCTCCTTGGGCATTATCTTGTTCTGTGGGAAAAGGACCACTGCCCACTCGGGTAGTATAAGCCTTTACAATGCCTATTCTCCGCTGAAGATAACGAACAGAGCACCCACTTCCTGTAGCTGCATTGCTAACCACAGTATTAGAAGACGTTACAAAAGGATAAGTGCCGTGATCTATGTCTAAAAGTGTCCCCTGCGCCCCTTCAAAAAGCAAAGTTTTTCCCTTGGCCGTAGCTAGATCAATCTCTGCACTTAGATCCGTCAAGTAAGGAACGAGTCTTTGAGCATAAGGTTTAATTTGCTCAAAAACTTCCTGAACGGAAAGTTGTTTTTGGTGATAAAGATGGGTAAAAAGTACGTTTTTTTCCACAAGCGCCTTTTCTATTTTTTGTTTTAAAAACTCCAAATCTTGAAAATCTCCTGCCCTTATCCCGACGCGAGCCATTTTATCTTCATAACACGGACCTATGCCTCTGCCCGTGGTTCCAATTTTGTCGCTGCCAGTTTTAATTTGTTCTCTAGCCTTGTCCAACAATTTATGGTAAGGCATAATAACGTGGGTTTTTTTGCTAATTTTTAGCTTGGACGGATCCACTTCAATCCCGGCCTGAGCCAACTTGTCTATTTCTTCACATAAAACTACTGGATCTAAAACTACTCCATTGCCAATCAGGCAGAGTTTGTTGGAATGTAAAATTCCAGAAGGTATAAGATGAAGAATGAATTTTTTTTCTCCAACTACTAAGGTATGTCCAGCATTATTGCCGCCTTGAAAACGAATAATCAAGTCCGCCTGTTCAGTTAAAAAATCTACGATCTTTCCTTTTCCTTCATCTCCCCACTGCGTACCTATAACGATGGTATGTTCCATACTTCCTCCTAGGTCAAACAAAGTAAAAAAATAGTTTAAAACCAACTTAGACTATAAGTCAACTCAGCAGTATGGAAGATTTTGGATTAAGGAGAAAAACGCTTCAAAAGATAATCTCCTTTCACGTCAACTAAGCAACGCCATCTATCCCTCACTGATAGAAAGTATTATTGGTCAACCATCATATTAAAAACAATAAACGTTGATAAAACAAAAATTTTATATATCGTCTTCGCGCAAACTTGCGCCCATCGCTTTTTAGCTCCACTATTAAAAACGTTTTGCTTGAAAATAATAGAGAGTTATTGAAAGATTTATAATTGACGATTCAAACTAAAAACGGATAAACAACTTGGAATAGAAAAACTTGGATGGTGCCGGGGGCGAGACTCGAACTCGCACGGGCCAAAGCCCACTGGATTTTGAGTCCAGCGCGTCTACCAATTTCACCACCCCGGCAAATTGAATGAAAAAGTCTTATATTCATTTTTTCTTGCTTATGTCAAGCACATTTTACAGTTAAAAATAGGCATTACAAATTACGATTATACCTAACCTTAATAGACGCAACTGCAAAAAAACAAAATCTGCATTTTACTTTTGAATGATTCGTTTGTAACTTATTTAAATAATTAAACATTTGTTTGACAACTTAAAGTCAGGGTGAAAAAAATAAAACTTTTGCAGACGCGTCTTAATAATTTTTTCTTTTAACCATTTGGGCAAAATAATGAAAAAAGCTAAAAAAGACGCAACTGCAAAAAGTCAAAAAACTGCGTTTTTTTAATAAGTCTGCTTGCAACTTGTTTAAATGGTTAAATATTTATTTTGCGATCTTAAAACGAAGTGAGAAAAACAAAGTTTTTGCAGACGCATCAAAAAAAGTAAAATTAGAGCAGATCTACGGGTCTGGCTGGGCACAAATCGACATCAAACGTTTTCAAGTTTTGCTTGACAACCTATTTTTTGTTGATTAAAAGGGAAAAATTCTGTGGGGCTGTAGCTCAGTTGGGAGAGCGCTTGAATGGCATTCAAGAGGTCAGGGGTTCAAGTCCCCTCAGCTCCACCATCAGCAAAATCCAGAAGTTTTTCATCTAGTCCAACAATTCCCGCTTGGTTTTAACCCTCTAAACAAAGCTCAAATCCTATATTATTACCCCAAGCTTATTTTATCAAAATTCAATAGCGCAGTGAAATAATAAGTATTATTTGAGCTAATTGCAAAAAGTCAAAACTTGGGTTTTCTGACAAAGTACCTTTTCCAACCAACTGAAGTTATTTGATTTTCATTCTTTAAACGTTGTCAATTTTCACTAAAAAAGAGTTGGGGCTGGGTCGTCTTATTTGTTGTTTTTATGGAGAGCTCTAAAGACGTCTTCTCTGGAAATGGTGCCTAAGATTTTCGTAGGATTTTGAGGGTCAACGACAGGGATCTGACCAATGTCTGTTTCTAAAAATTTGAGCAAGGCCGTATAAAGACTGTCTTCAGTAGTAACCACGACAGGAGGTCTAGCCACGTCTTTAGCGACCAAAAGATCGCTTAACACGTCTTCAAAAAGGACCCTTCTTAAGTCTTGCACAGAAACGATACCTGTAATTTGATCGTCTTTGCCCCGTACGGGAAAGTAAAAGTGGTTGCTGTGGGCCACTACGTCTAGCATAGCCCGGAAAGAGGTTCGTTCTTCAAAGGTGGGAATTTTGGAAGGCTGAAAATAATCTTTGACCTTAAGCCGTTCCAAAAGGTTAATGGCTGCCTCTCCAAGATGGGCTGGGGATTCAAACTTGTTGTGGACCTGATTTTCGTACAAAGAGTACTTGTGGTTTATGACTAGACAAATGGCAGAACTTAACATCAAAGGGGCCAAAAGCCCATATCCTTGGGAAAACTCACAGACCATAATCAAAGGACCAATGGGCGCATTGGCAATGCCAGCAAAAAAGGCAGCCATTCCCACTAAGACAAAAGCGCCAGGTTGAGTGATTATCTGAGGATAAAAATTTTGTCCCAAATAGCCAACAATTCCTCCAGACATTCCTCCCACAAATAAAGCAGGAGCAAACATACCTCCACTCATTCCTGAGCCCAAGGTAAGGGAAGTAGCAATGGTTTTGCCAATAAGTAAAAAGAACATCATCATTATGGAAATTTTGCCAAGCATAGCCATCTCTAACCAGCCGTAACCGCCTGCTAAAAGCTGGGGGAAAATAGCACCCAAGATCCCCATAGACAACCCGCCAAGGCCGAGCATGCCGGGAAGGCCAATTTTGGTTTTTAACGGCCAAAACAATTTATACTTTATCCAAAAAAAAGTTTTTACGTAAAATCGTCCAGTCAAGGAACAAAATAGAGCCAAAAGCACGTAAAACAGAAGCTCGCGCGGGTCCTTAAATACAAACTTGGGAATTTCAAAAATAGGCTCACTTCCAAAGACCAAAGTAAAGATAGTATAGGCAACTACCGAAGAAGTAACCGCAGGTAAAATTGCTTCAGCCTCAAAGTCCTCGCGGTAAATTACCTCTACTGCAGTGAGGGCTCCTCCCAAAGGTGCTCTAAAAATAGCTCCAAGTCCTCCGGCTGCTCCGCTCAGGAGAAGTAACCTTCTTTCTTCAGGTGAGAGTTTGAATCTTTGGGCCAAAAAAGAGCCTATACCTGCTCCCAAAAGAGAAATAGGACCTTCTCGACCAGCACTGCCACCACTGCCTATGGTGAGGATCGACGTAGTTCCACGCAAAAAAGCAACTAAAGGACGGATGATTCCTTCCTGAAAGTGAAAGGCCTTAATCATACTGTCTGTGCCGTCAGTACCACTATCAACGCACTTGGGAGCAAGTTTTTGTAAAATCCATCCCGTAAATAAGCCAACAAGGGTTGTAAACACAGGAATAAGCCAAGGACGAAACACACCAGGTTTGCCCGTAAAAATTTCTTCACCGGCTGGAGCAGGCAAAGATATCCCAGCCCAGGTATGGATGAGAAGAAATTTTAATCCCTCTACTCCGGCAAAAAACAAAATTGCCGTTATGCCACTCAAAACTCCTACTAAAACTCCCAGCATTAGCCAGCGGGCATTGTCCACCAATTTAAAAAACTGCAAGGTATTTTGCCAAGTTTGATTAAGCTGAGAGCTAAGTTTTTTGAAGAGCATTTTTAATATTTTTCACCGTAAATAAAAGTTTTGTTTTTAGATTGGCTCAATTTGGTTTTCTGGTTGAGCCAAAATGGTTTTGGCTTTTTCCACGTCTAATTTAATTTGAGCTTTTAGCTGCTCTACGCTGGCAAATTTTTGCTCAGACCTCAGGTATTCTACAAAGTGCACGATTATTTTCTGTCCATAAATATTTTGCCCAAAGTTAAAGATGTGCACCTCTACCGACAGAAAGTCATTGCCAAAGGTAGGATTAAATCCTATATTAGCCACCCCTGCCAGAATTTTGTCCAACACATTTACCCAAACTGCATACACCCCTATCTTGGGAAACAATTCGTCTTTTAAAGCAATGTTGGCCGTAGGAAAGCCAAGGAGCTTGGCTCCTCGTTTCTGCCCCTCAACTACGGTCCCTCTTACCTGGTAAAAACGGTTAAGCATAGGCCTTACTTCCTTGACCTTGCCTGCCTGAACCAGCCGCCTAATCCTGGAAGAACTAACTATTTCTCCGTTAAAAATTACGGGGGGAACTTGCTCTACTTCAAATCCAAATTCCAGACCTAACTCTTTGAGCAAGTCAAAATTTCCCTCTTTGTTTTTGCCAAAACTATAATCATAACCAACGATTATTTTTTGAGCACCCATTCCTTTGACCAGATAGCGTTTTACAAACTCTTTTGGCGTTAATTGAGCTAATTCTTTATTAAAAGGCAGACAAAAGACGTAATCTACGCCCAACTGACTAATTAGTTCTAGTTTTTGTTCGGTTAGGGTAATAAAGGGTGGAGTTTTTCCTTTGACTACGCTCAAAGGATGGGGATCAAAGGTAACGACCACACTAGCCAGGTTGCGTTTTTGGGACTCTTGGATAACTCTTTTTATTAGCGCCTGATGGCCAATGTGCACGCCGTCAAAATTGCCAATGGTTAAGCAGCTTTGTAAAGATAAGCTGGGAACTAGGTCGTAAAAAATTTTAGTCATTTTTGCATCGCACCTTAAAAAAATAAGCTTAACTCTAATTTATACAATTGGCAAGACCAATCTTTGTCTTGCGGGGGGCAGGCTATTCGGATCCGGGAATAAAAATGATAAGCAACAAAGACGACGTTTAAAGTCAAATAGAGATCTTATATTTTTTCATCTTGTACTGAAGCAA
>Ga0256840_1004555_pt1 | contig 10314 bp, 13 predicted proteins | sample 355202metaG_FD_185969 | JGI IMG/M metagenome (GOLD analysis project Ga0256840, IMG submission 185969) | Hydrothermal vent microbial communities from Mid Atlantic Ridge, Atlantic Ocean - 355-202 | ecosystem: Environmental > Aquatic > Marine > Hydrothermal vents | place: Atlantic Ocean: Mid...
GCGTCATCAAGACACTGTTGCTTTTGTTCTATACACCTTTTTTGACATAGACTCCTTTCTAAGCTGCACTGCTTCAAGCACTTATGTGCCGATTTATCTTTAGGTGGTATATATATCGTTTTTATACCGTATTGTGGCGCACACCCCATAAAAAAAAGTGCAGCTATACCAAACAAAATATATCGCATCATTTCACTCTCCTTTTAGCATATTTTCTATTGAAGTATATATAAAAATTGTGTAAGAAATGTGTTAATCTACTTTTAAAAAACTATCGCTATGTATATGTTCAAAAGCTGCTTTTAGCGATATAAAAAGGTGGTGATTTTTAGCTTCAAGCTCTTTTAGAAGCTCTTTGGTATTTGCTCTGGCATATGGCATCTTCACATCAAATCTAAAAGCAGGACAAGTCTCATCACCAACAAGAGGAAACTCATTTGCTTTAGCGGCATCTATCAACTGTCTTTCTCTTACAACTATCAAAGGCCTGATAACTTCCAAACCGTTTTTTGCTCTATATTTTGGCGGTAAGCTTCTTAAGGCTCCATTATACATAAAGTTCATAAAAAAGCTCTCTGCTGCATCATCCAAGTGATGCCCCAGAGCTACTTTATTATAGCCGCCTTTTAGTGCCGCACTATATAGCGCTCCTCTTCTCATCCTTGAAAAGAAGCTACAAAATGAGGAGTTTTTCCTTATCTTCTCCTTCGCCAAATCAAAAGTATCCGTCTTATATATCTCAAATGGTATGCCATACTCTTTACAGTGATTTTCAAGCCTGCTTAGATCTTCACCCATCCCATAAGTGATAGATACAGCTTTAAAGTCAAATTTAAAAGGCGCAACTCTGTGCACATGGTTTAAAATGTGTGCCAAGGTTAGAGAATCTTTTCCTCCGCTTAAACCCAAAAGAACCCTATCGCCCTCACCTATAAGGTTGTATCTTGCATTTGTTCTACCTACGATCTTAAGTAGTTTTTTACTTATTTTTGCTTTTTTCAATCACTCTACCCAATATAGCTATAACAAATTCGGCACTCTCTTTAGCTGAGCTTTTTAAAAACTCATCAAAATCAAACCCTGCATCCATATCTGCGGCATCACTTATAGACCTAAGCACCAAAAATGGAACATTTAAAGCATCTGCCACAACTGCTACGCTAGCTCCTTCCATCTCCAAAGCATCAGCTTTAAAAGTTTTACCTATCCACTCTTTTCGTTTACTATCAGCCACAAACTGATCGCCGGTAGCTATGATCCCCTCTTTTAGCTCTATCCCCTTTTGATTTGCCACACTTTTAGCTATGTCTCTTAAATCTTCATCACTCTCAACATAAACTTTACCCTCCGGTACATATCCATAAGGGTGTCCAAAGGCTGTGATATCCAAGTCATGTTGACAAAGTTTTGAAGCAATTATTAGATCACCAATATGCAAACTATCATTAATAGCGCCCGCCACTCCACTAAAAAGTAACTTCTCTATGCCAAATTTTTCTATCATTGTGCAAGCGGTAAGTGACGCAAAAACTTTACCTATTTTACTATAAGCCACTACTATATCGCACCCTTTATACTTTGCCAAAAAGTATCTATTGTTTGCGAGCTCAATTGTTTTATATTCTTTAAAAAACTCTAGTAAAGGCTCTATCTCTTCAACCATTGCACCCATTATACCTATAGTCATTTTTTACCTTCTTAGTAGATATTTTTGTGTTTTTGACAACTGTTTTGAGAGAGTAACTTCCAAAAAATCCTCCTCAAAAAGCTTAGCTTTTTTTTCAACTTCTCCATTTGGATTGACAACCATACTGCCTCCCCAAAAACCCATACCGTCTTCAAATCCTACACGATTTACAAATATAACATATACACCGTTTAAAAGTGCAGTTGTTGATAAAATGCTCTCCCATTTTCTCTCAATCTTCAACTTTTCATCCCTAAAACCTCTAGCCGGTGAAGCTGATATAACATAGATAATATCAACTCTTAATGAAGCTATCTTGTTAATCACACTACTACTCCAGAGATCCTCACATATCACAGTGACAGCTCTTCCATATTTTGTTTCAAAAGGCTCTATAGAGTCCCCCTCAAAGAAAAATCTCGCCTCTTCGAACATGCCATAATTTGGCAGGATATTTTTATGATGTATGTTTGATATCTCTTTACAACTAAAATATACACTACTGTTATATATTCTCTCTTTCTCTCTTAATGCAACCCCTAGAAGTATATCTATATCTTTACTTTTCTCCACAAATATACCAAGCTCATCAGTAGTGTAAGCATCTTCAAAAACCAAATCCATCAAATTGTAGCCATTTAATGATAGTTCGGGAAAAATGACTAAGTTAGAGCCCTGGTCTATAGCTCTATCAATATTGTCAATATGTTTTTTAACATTATCTCTTGAGAGTTTAGGTTTTATTTGAGATAGAAATATTTTCAAATTCTCTCCTTAAAACTCACTACACACTTTAGATAGTGATTCCACATCAGATATACTGTAAGTAGGCTTTTTTGTTGTTCTTCTGTTTAACCCTTTTAAAACAGTTCCTCCAAACTCTATATAAAAGTCAACTTCACTATCTATAGCCCTAATTGACTGCTTATAAAGAACCGGCATAACTAGCTGCTTTGAAAGCAAACTTATAGCATCGCTTTTCTTTTCATAAGCTTCCGCAGTTACATTTGATATAACCGGTGAGATAAACTCATCTTTTAGAAATTTTTCAAGATATGGCTTTAAAGCATCTGAGGCTTCCAAAAGTAAAGGACAATGGCTGGCAACCGACATATTAAGAACTATCGCTCTTTTTGCTCCAGCTTCTTTAAAAACACTCTCCATAGATACAAGATCACTCTTAATACCGGCTACAACCAATTGTCCATCACTGTTGTAGTTAGCAGGCCATACTTTTTTGCCCTCATCCCTGGCATTTTCACAAATCTCTTCGACCTTGTCATCACTTAACCCTATCAATGCCATCATGCCGGCTTCAAAATTTTCACAATTTTCAGCCATCAATTTTCCTCTTTGATGCACCAGTTCAACTCCATCAAGATAGTTAAGTGCGCCAACACTTACAAGCGCAGAAAATTCACCAAGTGAGTGACCAAGGGCAAAGGAGGACTTTATCATCATCTCATCTTCAAAAAGCTTATGAGCTATAGAGCTTACAAGCAAGATAGCAGGTTGAGTAAACTCTGTCTTTTCAAGCCTATCATTCTCTTCAAAAAGAAGCTCTTTAAAATCAACTCCTATCCTGTTGCTTGCATCCTCTATCATAGACTTCGCCAAATCACTACTCTCGTAAAAATCTTTTCCCATCCCAAAACTCTGGCTTCCTTGTCCCGGAAACAGAAAAGCTACTTTTTTCGTTCCTTCCATCACTATCCTTTAAAATATTTTTTCAAATCATTTATCTTTTTTCTCAATGTATTTCTGTTGATACCAAGCTCATTTGCCACCTGAAGCTGGGATTTAAATCTTTTAAGCCCTGCTCTTATAATGGGCACATCATACAGATAAAGGTTTTCTCTGTAACTATTTGGTTTTAAAACTCTTTCACTTAACATCTCTTCGGTTAGCCTAAGCATATCATTTTCATCATAAAACTTCTCTATAACTGCCTTATAGACAGACATTTTTAAAGAGTAGCAGTTTTTTTCAAGAGAAAAGCTACTTGTATCTATCTGCATATCACACTCTACAAAAAAATTTTCACAAGCTTCTTTAAAAAATTTCTTAGCAAGAGGATAGATATCTTCTTCTCTTTCTCTAAGAGGAGGCAGATATATCTTTAAACTAAAAAATCTATCGCTTATTTTTTCATACAAAGTAGTTGTTGAAGTTGCTATTATCCTTGTTTTGTATCTTTTTAACGCATCATCAAGCCTATCATACTGTTTGATTTTATCAAAATTTTTTATAATAAGCCTATTTGTTTGTGATATAAGTTTCAGTATCGTTTCGATAGGTTCACTACCATCGATAACAGTAGAGGCGACTATATGCTTAGCAAGTGTTGTTTTACCAACACCGATTTCACCTTCTATAAGAGCATTTGCATCTATGCTTTTTAAAATATTTGCAGACTTAAGAGCCTCTTTCGAGGCTCTACTAAAAGCTAAAAACTCTTTAGCATCCACAACCTGTTCCGCATCCGCAAGAGTCTTGACCACCACCGACTACACCGGTAGCTATCTCATCTTCAGTTGCATCTCTGCTGCTTAGAAGTGTTACATTAAATAGCAGATCTTTTCCTGCTAGCGGGTGGTTAAAATCAACCGTTACACTTTCATTATCAAAACTTTTTACAGTTACTTGAACAGTTTCACCGTTTTCACCCTGACCATAAAGAGTCATACCCTCTTGTAACTCAATACCGGCAAACTGCTCAGCCGGCAAGGTTTGTGTAGCTTCAGGGTTAACCTCTCCATAAGCCTCACTTGCAGGCACTTCTATATCAGCCTTATCGCCAACATTCATCTCATTTACCTTGCTCTCTAAACCTGGGATTATCTGACCTTTACCGCTTACATACTCTAAAGGCTCTTTTCCTACATTGCTATCCAATACTTCACCTGTTTTCGCATCTTTAAGTTCATACTCAATAGAAACGACTTTATTGTCACTTGTTGACATATTTTTCTCCTAAATTAAAATAGAGTTAGATTTTAGCCAAAAATAGTTTTATTGTAGCTTAGTGTGATAATGTTATATCTTGATTTTTTTAGCGGCTTTTGCTTCTTTTGTTTTAGGATATTTTGAAATCAAAATAGATCTGAATTTCTTTGCATTTTTTTTATCTTTTAAATTTTTAAATGATAAAAATGTATGCAAAAGTAGTGTCGGGGTAAATTTTGCTTTATCATATAGTGTTATACTCTTTTTATAGTACTCTATCGCTTTACCATAATGCTTGGTGTTATAGCTTATCTCTCCTAAGTAAAAATTACTTGTTGCAGGCAGGTAGTTTTTCTTAACACAAGCCAAAAAATACTCTTTTGCCTCAGAATATCTCTTTTGTTTATAACTCTTTTTTGCAAGATAAAAAAGTTTACTCCCTTTTTTTGTAGCTATCTTTTTTGATGATATCTTTTTTTCCAATAAGGTGAGCCTATCTTGTAAACTTGCTTTGATTTCGGATATCTTTTTATCTAGCATATCTTTTGAAACATAGCTGTTGTTTATGGAGTCTATTAGTGAACTAAGCTCATTAAGAACACTCTTTATCTTATCGTAGTTCTCTTTTTGAAGCTCATTTGTAGCATTTAGATCACTTCTTAATGAAGCGATTTCATTGGAAGTATTGCTCTCTTTTTGATTTAAAAGAACAATTTTTTTTTCTATTTTATAAATTCTACTGTTTTGTGCATCAACAACACTTTTGATACCGTCAATTTTCTCTTGCATATCATTAAGCTCTGATTTGACAAAGCTTAAATTACTTGAAAGTGTTTTGACCTCTTTTTTGTTTTTTAAGATTACTTTTTCACTACTTGTTAAACCGTAGGGGTTGGGTGCATTCAGATCGCCCGCCCCGAAGGCTGACGGCTCTGCACAATATGCACCCACACTAAAAAGTAAAAGGAGTATTTTTATTTTCATTATTTACGATATTATGGTAAAAACTTGAACTCTACTCTTCTGTTTTTTGCCCAACAAGCTTTGTTATGCTCTGTACATACAGGATTGCTCTCACCATAACTTATGATCATAAGTCTATTTACATCAACTCCCAATGCTACCAAAGATGACTTCACACTTTTTGCTCTTCTTAAGCCTAAAGCATAGTTATATTCGTCAGTTCCCCATTCATCGGTATTACCCTCTAATTTTACAGAAAAATCTTTAGCATCATCAGAGTTTATAAGATTTGCATCCTCTTCAACCAAAGGCTTTTGGTCTTCTCTTATATTGTATTTATCAAAATCAAAATGTATAATCTTAGCCTCTTGCTCAAGCTTGGCTATTTTATAATTAACATCATTTCCATTATTATTCATATTGTTAACACTCTGACCTTCCGTATCCATTGAGTTGCTCATTTGAGATACTTTTGTATCAGCAGACTGCATTTTTTGATTTGAGCTCATTTCACTCTTCTTTGTCATATCTACTTCAGGAGTTTTTTTACTACAACCGGAAAACATAAGCAGTGCTGCCGCTCCTATACTTACCAAAACAATCTTTTTCACACTTCATCCTTTTTTAAAAATTTTCAATATTTTACCATTTTTTTCTTAAAATTACCAACCTAAGCCAAATAATTTCAAAAAAATTACATTTTTTATATAGATTGTTACCAATCTAAAGATTGAATTCTGCCAACCCTTAGGGGAAATAGAAAACTTTTGTTTGAATAGAGTCTTATGATACCAAGTGCCGAACGACCCTTATAATTTTTTATAAACATGATAGTCTCTCCCTTGTTTGCAAACCTTGGGAAGTAGTTTTTCCCGGTAGCAGTTAACTGTCTTATATACTCTGTTTTAGTTGATATAAGATAGAGGTTAAAACTGTTTTTACCAAATTCACTATCACCCTCTCTTCTTGAAAAAACTATGTAGTTTTCGTATGCACTAAAAGAGTTATTGTTTTTTCCCTGATAAACAAGCTGTTCAACACCACTATTTATATTGAGTTTTTTGGCAAATATATTTGGATAACCAAGCCTATCAGATACAAAAGCCACTCTTGTTTCATTGTCGATAAAATTACCGCTGACATCAATGCCTCTAAACTTTGTAATCCTTTGTAATCTTTTACTGTTTAGGTCGTACAGATAAATGTCTGGTTGATCTTTTGGAGCCATAGTAAGCAGAAGCTTACTTCCGTCCTTACTAACATCAGAGCATACCAACATACCTCTGGAAGATATTATCTTATATCTTTTTCCTTTAATAAGGTCAACTTTATAAAGGGTTGGAAATTTATCATTATAAGAAGAGTAGTAAAATGCATTTTGTTCTTTATTAGCCCACTTTGGAAATATATTTAAACCTCCTGTAACTATAGTTTTTTGATAACTTAGAGTATAATCGGATATAACAATATCACTTCTTTTTTTGCCTGTATATTTAGCAAATACAACAAATCTCTGCATCCAGTCAATTGAAGGTGCACCTATAAAATTATTGATATCGATGATCATTTTATGGGCTAAAAAAGGGTATCTTCTTTCGTTTGATATCTTGTATATTTTTTGGCTGAGCAGATTGCCATTTTTTGCGTTTATTAGTTTTATAGACCCTATAAGTGCATTATCCTCTTTTTCAAGCTTATATCTAGCTATCAAATCAGGTTGCAAATTTGATTGAAAATTCTCTTTATAATCCCCATCATATGAGCTTTTTATATAACTGTCGTCCACTTTAAAATTGGCTGAAATCTTAAGGTCGCCAATAAGAAGTTTGAACATCTTTTTTTCCAAGTTTCTATCTTGAAAACCTGTAGGTGTAGCGTCTTGCACTACAATCTTTGGTAATTTATCACCTTTTTTAACTATATCTATCGTTGCATCATAAGCCATAAGCCAAACAGATAAACCCAATAATACAAAAAGAATTTTTCTCATCCAACCCTCCATTTACTCATCTTTAAAATTTATCTTAATTTCTATAAAATCACCACCACTATATGGCGGAAATTTTTCATCTCTCAAACTCTCTAAAAAGTTTTCAAGTTTTGCATTAAATTCGTTATTATACGACAGAGTATCTATCTTATAGCTGAAATTTCCAAACTTATCTATCCTTATAATGACCGTAGCATGGTTGCCGGGGATTGTACCCGGGGTCTCTTGCCACTTGCTATCAAGCATATCACTTATCTTTCCTATATACTTATTATACTCACCGTTTCTTCTGCTTATTTTAGAGCTTATATCCTCTAAAGAGAGACTTTTTGTTATTGCTTTTGCTGATATTTTTTCTTTTTTATTCTCTTGTGACTCTAAGCTTTTTTTTACTTTTTTGGGGATTCTGCTGTTTTGATTGGCTTTTTTTGTCAGATTTTGCTCTTTTATATATTTTTTTGTATTGATAGAACTAAACAGAGATTTTAAAGATTTGGTTTTTACTGTAGGTTTTGAACTTTTTTTAACTGCTTTATTTTTTTTAACTCTTTTCTTGACTACCTTTTTTTTAACTTTTTTAACAACTCTTTTTTTAACCGGTCTCTTTTTTTTATCAACCCGCTTCTTATCGTTTATGGTGATCTCTATGAAGTTATTTTTTTTGGCAGTATATTGTTTGGCTTTTTTTTCAAACTTGTTTAGGTATGAAAAGATAAAAAAAACAAGAGAAAGGTATATAAGCAGTGAAAAAATAGCACTAAGATAAAAATATAAACTTTTTTTCACAGCGCTACCCCTCTGTTATCAGGGAAACCTTGGTAAAACCAGCCTCTTTTATGCTTTTTAAGATATACATTATTGAGCCATATTGGAGATTTTTGTCGGCTCTTATATAGACTACGGTAGATTTGGGAATAGTTCTTGAAAATAGTATAAAGCTATCGGCAAAGGCACTGTATTGGTACTGGTTTTTGCCGACATAAACTTTTTTATCCTTTGTTATTCTTACCTCTAGGTCAGGAATTTTTCCCAAAGATTTTGTCTTGCTTCCGACAGGCAGTTTTATATTTTCTTCATAAATTATAGCGGGAGTCGTAACCATAAGAATTGCCAGTAAAACCAGCATTATATCAACCAAAGGAGTGATATTTAGATCCGGTTTTTCATCCCAGTCAAAATTCATCGGCTTTTTTTACATTATCATAAGTCATATTGTTTACAAGCAGTATCTTTTCTCTTTCGATTACGCTTAAGTAATCATAAGCTTTTCTCTTAAGTAAAATATAACCGCTATATGCCGGAATTGCTACTAAAATACCGCCTGCAGTCGCAACTAATGCTTCGCTGATAGCCGGAGCTATAACATTTAAAGATGCACTTGTTGCTCCACCAAGTTTGGAAAAAGTTTCTAGTATGCCCACAACCGTTCCAAAAAGGCCTATAAAAGGTGATGTAGAAGATATTATTGCCAATATTGACAGATAAGAGGTAGAGTTTTTTTGCGCTACATTTATACATACATCAAAGATAGATGATTCGCCCTTGTAACTTGATGTGCATTTCCTTAAAATTGAGTCCGGTCTAACGGTTTTATTTCCCATTAGCATCGCCTCAAGAGAGGACTCCTCTTTTTTGATAAGCGAATTTATATACAGGTATCTGTAGAGAAAAATCCATAAAGTTATCATAAAGTAAGCAGACAACCAAGCAAGAACTGCTATGGTTATCTCGCTACTTCTTGATAAATAGTTTAAAAAAAGATCAATCAAACTCATCTCTTATGATTTGATTTTCTTAATATCTGAGATCACACTTTCAACAACGATAGGGTCACTTTTTATCTCTTTAAGCAGAGATTCGATCTTCTTAATAGATTCAGCTATTTCACTTTCACCCTCGCCGCCAACATATACAGCATCATCTGCTAAAATCATAACTTTGCTTTCGTCAACTTCAGCATAACCGCTCGTGATGGCTACCAAGTCATGTTTAGAGTCACTTTTTTCTATATCTATAACACCGGTTTTTAGCAAGGCCAAAGTTGATGCATGACCGGCCAAAACTCCAAACTCACCCTCGCTACCCGGCAAAGTAACACTTTTTACATTGCCGTTAAATATAGGACCTTTTGGTGTTACTATCTCTAGTTTTATTGTATCCATCCATTATCCTTAACATTAGGAAAAACAGCTAAAATCAGCTGTTTTTCATTTTTTCTGCTTTTTCAATAGCCTCTTGGATATTTCCTACCATATAGAAAGCATTCTCAGGAAGATGGTCATATTTTCCTTCTAGTATCCCTTTAAAACCTGCGATTGTCTCTTCTAGCGTTACATATTTTCCAGGGCTTCCTGTGAAAACTTCGGCAACAAAGAATGGCTGAGATAAAAATTTCTCTATCTTTCTAGCCCTCTCAACAATCTGCTTATCCTCTTCACTTAATTCATCCATACCAAGGATGGCTATAATATCTTGAAGATCTTTATACTTTTGAAGAACTGCCTGAACACCTCTTGCTACTTGATAATGCTCTTCTCCGACAATATTTGGATCCAAAAGTCTTGAAGTACTATCAAGAGGATCAACAGCCGGATATATACCTTTTTCAGCAATACTTCTGTTTAAAACAGTAGTTGCATCCAAGTGAGCAAAAACTGTCGCAGGTGCAGGGTCAGTCAAGTCATCCGCAGGAACATATACTGCCTGAACAGAAGTAATCGAACCTTTT
>Ga0256840_1004556_pt1 | contig 10308 bp, 7 predicted proteins | sample 355202metaG_FD_185969 | JGI IMG/M metagenome (GOLD analysis project Ga0256840, IMG submission 185969) | Hydrothermal vent microbial communities from Mid Atlantic Ridge, Atlantic Ocean - 355-202 | ecosystem: Environmental > Aquatic > Marine > Hydrothermal vents | place: Atlantic Ocean: Mid...
AGACAAACCAGCAGCAGCGTCAACCAGACAAGTCCTGCCTGCTCAAGATAGACCATCCCCGTTTTCGGATCATAACAACGCCCCAAGTCATTGAAACAATCACGCCAGCGGTAATAGCGGTCAAAATAGGCAAAGCCGGACAATGCGGCCATGCCCAGCAAGACCGCTGTGACAAGGTTGAAAATCATGACCACGTTAAAAGGGGTTGCAAGACGATCATTCAGCGCCCTTTAAACAGCGTGCCGAATATCCCGCGCACGATCCGCCGTCCTGTGGTGCCCTTCAGCTCCTTCAGCACAACCGAACTGATCGCATCACCCCAGCTTGCCTCTTTGCGGGTCTTGCGCGAGGTTGACCGGCCCACACGCGCACCGGAATAGCGCCGTCCGGCCTTGTATTCCCGCAAGGCCATATCCGCCTCTTCCTCGGCTTTTTCGGCTTCTTCCGCCGCTTTGGCCGCATCCTCGGCGCGTTTTTTCAGCATTTCATAGGCTGACTGGCGGTCCAGCTTTGCCTCGTATTTACCGGCAAGGGGTGATCCGGCAATCACCGCGCGACGCTCGGCAGCGGTGATCGGACCCAGTTGCGAGGATGGCGGGCGGATAAGGGTGCGCTCGACCACGCCGGGCACGCCTTTTTTCTGCAGGAACGATGTCACCGCCTCGCCCACGCCCACCTCGCGGATGGCCTGTGCGGTGTCGAACCGCGGGTTGTCGCGGTAGGTTTCGGCGGCGTGCAGCAACTGTTTGCGGTCCCGCGCGGTAAAGGCGCGCAGGGCGTGTTGCACACGGTTGCCCAACTGGCCCAGAATATCCTCGGGGATATCGCCGGGGTTTTGTGTCACGAAATAAACCCCTACCCCTTTGGAGCGGATCAGGCGCGCAACCTGCTCGATCTTGTCGATCATCGGTTTGGGGGCACCGTCAAACAGCAGGTGGGCCTCGTCAAAGAACAACACCAGTTTGGGTTTGTCAGGGTCGCCCACCTCGGGCAGTTCCTCGAACAATTCGCTGAGCAGCCAGATCAGGAAGGTGGCATAGAGTTTCGGTGCAGCCATCAAGGCATCCGAGGCCAGAATATTGATCCGCCCGCGCCCGTCAGGATCGACCAGCATCATATCGGCCAGTTCCAGCGCCGGTTCGCCAAACAGGTTCACCCCGCCCTGATTTTCCAGCACCAGCAGACGCCGCTGGATGGTCCCGACCGAAGACGGCGAGACATTGCCATAGCGCAGCGACAGATCCTTGCCGTTTTGCCCGACCCAGACCAGCAAGGATTGCAGATCCTTCAGGTCCAGCAGCGGCAGCCCCTGTTCGTCCGCCACGCGGAAAGCGATATTCAGCACCCCTTCCTGCGCCTCGCTCAATTCCAACAGGCGCGAAATCAGCAGCGGCCCCATTTCCGCCACCGTGGTGCGGATCGGGTGACCGGATTTGCCGAACAGATCCCAGAAGGTGACGGGGAAACTGTCATAGGTGTAATCGTCAAAGCCGATCTTGGCGGCACGGCTCGTAAAAGCCTCGTGCAGCTTGAAGTATTCGGACCCTGCCACCGCCAGCCCTGACAGATCGCCCTTTACGTCCGACATGAACACCGGCACGCCAGCGGCCGACAGTTCCTCGGCCAGAATTTGCAGGGTCACGGTTTTCCCCGTCCCTGTTGCGCCGGCAATCAGCCCGTGACGGTTTGAATATTTCAGCAGCATTTCCTGCGGCACAGCATAGTCCTGGCCGCCACCCCCTACAAAAATCCGGTCTTTACTCACTGCGACTTCCCCCGCTTTGGTTTTGCTTTCATGTCATTCTTGCACATGAAAATACAATGTTAATCATTTTGTGCCAGTGTAGTTTTACATCCCGGGCGTTCGTCCTCTTTTCGTCCGGATGTATTTCCTCCCTGTTAGACTGGCCGCGCGTTAAATGCGCGGCCTTTTTTCGTGAAATATCAGCGCACCCCCTTGAAAAACATAACCGTTGACCCATGCGTCAAAACGCCGTAGGTTGTGCTTAATAAAAGTCGGCCAGTCCGATGGGGAGCACAGCTATAGGAAAAGGGTCCGATACGCGGACCCTTTTTCTTTTGGCATCGCCCGAATGGCGAAAAATGGCCATCTGGCAGTGATTACACAGAAAACTGACCTGACACTGCGGTTTAGCCGTGTTAGATGGCATGGGACGTGACATAGACAGTATGGAAAAACACATGCCCGATTTTCTGAAACTCGTTTCGCTAACCGCTGCAATTGCAATTGGCAGCAGCGCGTTTGCTCAAGAAACCACACCCCCGAAACCCGAAGGCGAAACAGCCGCGCCAACGGCACAAGCGACCCCGACAACCGACACCGAGACACCAGCGAATGGCGCGCAAGCGACGGATGATCCGCTGCCACTCGACATGGGTCAGGAAGTTGTCGACGAACGCGGACCCGGGACCACTTATGTAAAAGAACGCTTCGAGGCATGGGAACTGCGCTGCGTACGGGTCGAGGAAGGCCAGAAAGAACCCTGTCATCTGTTTCAGTTGATGAAAGATGACAAAGGTGTTCCGATCGCCGAGATGAACATCATTGCTTTGCCCGAAGGTCAACAGGCCGCGGCCGGGGCAACAATTGTCACCCCGCTTGAAACCCTGCTGACCAAACAGCTTACCCTCGAGGTCGATGGCGGCGCCAAGAAACGCTATCCTTTCACATGGTGCGGGAATGTCGGGTGCTATTCCCGCGTTGGCTTTACCAATGGTGATATTGCCGCCTTCAAACGCGGCGCCAAAGCCACACTGACCATCGTGCCCGTGTTCGCGCCGGACGAAACAATATCGGTTACGCTTTCGCTTGCCGGATTCACCGCTGGGTATAAAGCCCTGCAAGAGACCCTGCATTAATCAGGTCTTAGGCACTTGGAATTACTGGAAACGCCACCCGCATCATCGGGTGGCGTTTTGCATTTCGGAGCAGAACCGAAAACCGGTTATTCTTTGTCGCTTTGTTCCAGGATTGCTTTCAGGTCCGCCACCTGCTTGGCCAGCCTTGGCAGACGGCGCAGGGCCTTTTGCATTTCCACATGGGTGTCCATTTTCACCGCAGGCGATCCCAGCAATATCCGTCCCGCCGGAGCGTTGGTGAAAATCTTGGTGGCGCCACCGGCCACCACATCGTCGCCAACGAATATATTGTCCGAAACCCCGCATTGCCCTGCCATCACGACACGGTTGCCGATGCGCGATGATCCGGCAATGCCCACCTGACCGCACAGCAGGCAATCCTCGCCCACCTGCACGTTGTGGCCGATGTGCACCTGATTATCCAGCTTGCTGCCCCGCCCGATGGTGGTGGCCCGAATGGTGCCCCTGTCAATCGTCACATTGGCGCCGGTCTCTACATCGTCACCGATTTCAACCGTGCCCAGCGAATGGATACGGGTCCAGCTCTGGGCGCTGGCCTGAACATCCTTGCCCAGCTTTTCGCGGGCCTGTTCCACTGTGGATTTTTCCGGTGTGACAAAGGAAAACCCGTCCGACCCGATCACCCCGCCCGGCTGGGCGATAAAGCGATCCCCGATCACCACCCGCGCGCCGATCCTGACGCCCTGCAACAACAGCGCATCATCGCCGATCCGCGCGCCCTCGGCCACGTTGACATGGCTGGCAATCCGTGCGCGCGCGCCAATCACCGCCCCGCGCCCGATCACCACAAACGGGCCAATCGCCGCGCCTTCGCCAATTATCGCTTCGGAGTGGATCACGGCTGTTGCGTGGATACCATCCTCGATATCCGGTCCCCGATCCAGCAGCGCCGTCAAACCGGACATCGCATAGCGCGGGCGGGGCACGAAAATAGCGGCCTTCAGCCCCAGTGCCTGCCAGTCCGCCCCGTCCCACAGAACGGCGGCCTGTGCCTGCCCATGCGCCAACCCGTCCGCGTATTTCGGGTCCATCGCCAGCGCCAGATCCCCTGCTCCGGCTGTTGCCGGCTCGGAGGCGCCATTGATCACAACGTCAACAGCGCCGACGGCTTTCGCCCCCAGCGCTGCTGCAATTTCTGAAACTGTATAGCCCATCTGCGGCCCCCAACGGTTATGTCGGGAACAGATTTAACCCCGAACCGCGCGCAGCACCACCCCGGCTTTGCTGAGGGCATTGAAAATCTTGGCGTCACGTCCGTAAACGTCCCGACGATATTCCATTCCGCCCTTCGGCTTGGTGATGGCTGTGCGATAAATCAGATGCACCGGCACAGGTGTTTTCAAATCCACCTTGGTCTCGCGGCCGGTTTTCAGGATTGTCTGAAAATATTCCTGCGGGTTTGCCATCTGTTTGGACAACAACGCATAGGCAAAATCAAACGGCTGTTGCAAGCGGATACACCCGTGGCTGAACGCCCGCACATTGCGGTTGAACAGGTTTTTCGACGGGGTGTCGTGCAGGTAGATGTTGTATTTGTTCGGGAACATGAACTTCACCAGACCCAGCGCATTGCCTCGGCTGGGGGGTTGCTTCAGGTTGAACGGGAAGGTCCGCTCGTTATACTGCGAGAAATCGACGGCACCGCGATTAACCGTGCGCCCCCGGGCATCCACAAGTTTCAGATGCCCCACCGCATTCGGATTACGTTTCAGCAGCGGCAGATATTCCTTGATCGCGATGGACCGTGGCACATTCCACGTCGGATTGATGACCATGAATTCCATCACATCCGAAAATTCCGGTGTGCGCCGGTCGCTTACATTTTTCCCGACAACCGAACGGGTCACGAAAGTCACCTTGTTATTATCGATGATTTTCGCGGTGAAATCGGTCAGATTAACCAAAATATGACGCTTGCCGCGTGGTTGATTGAACCAGCGCTCGCGCTCAAGCGCCACAATGATCGACCGCAGCCGGTATTCGGCGGGCTTGTTTATTTCGGCCATCGTGGCCTTGCCGGCAACACCGTTTGTCGGCAGCCCGTGATCCCGCTGGAACAACTGGATCGCCTTTTGCATTTTGGCGTCATAGGTTTGGGTCGAGGACCGCTTCAGATAGCCCATTGCAACCAACCGGTTACGCAACGCAACAACACTTGCACCGGTTGCCCCGGGCTTAAGCGAAGCAGCTGCAACCTTGGGTCCATAACCACCCCGCCCCAGCAGTTTTTCCAGCTTGCGCTTTTCTTTCATCAAGCGCAGATATTCGGGCGTTTTCGGGGGCAGCTTTTTCAAAAAACCCGCCGGTGAGCTTTTGGCAAAAGCCTGTAGCGTTTGCAGCCGGTCATAATGAAGGACCTTGCGCACCATACCGCTGTCGATCTGGCGCGGATTTACCACACCGGAACGCATATCCTCGGCGTATTGCAAAAACAGGCGGCTCATCTCGACTTCCATACGGCCGCGGTCACGGCCGGTTTTCGCCGCCTTCAGGCGGGCACGCAGACCTTCGACATCATAGCGTTTAACGGGCAACCCGTGGTCCCCCGCCTTGGCCAGAGCTGAAAGAAACGCCTTGCGGCGTTGCCCGTCTTTGCCGATACGGCCTGTCCATATTGATTTGTAATTTCTGGATTTATAGAATTCGGCCAAAGCCGCATCATTGGCGGCGGCCGTCGCAACAGCCTGTTTATATGCCGTAACCTGCGCATTCGCAGATCCGCCTGATAATACCAATGACAAAACAACAGCCAAAGCCGCGATAAACCTATACCCAAAACGCATTTGAAATAGCGCGCTATACATTCCGAACCCCTTAAATAGTTTTTCCATAGTTCCCAATGGCGCAGACAATCGTTAATTATACAGGCCAAGTCCATTCACATTCGCATCAGTTTGCCACAAACAATCAGGGCGACGCAATAATGCATGCAAGTTTCATCTAAAATACAACAGATTTCGGATTTCAGCAGAATATTGCCGATTTTACTGGTTTTAAACTAAATCAGGCAAAGATCACTTGGCGGTTGATTCGAGATGTGTAATAAGTTCCCGACATCTGGGGATGTATAGGCAAAAGTTTGTTTTTAAAAGCAAACGTTAGCTGTGGGACAGGCGAAAAGAAAATGACGGACAAGACAACTTCGGGTACGAAAAAATCCTTGATCACGCGACGCGGTATTTTGCGGGCTTTTGCCGCTACAACAATCGTGGCTGCGCCGACGTATGCCAATGCAGCGGGTTTCTTGCGCGGGGCTGGCGATGTGCGCCGCCTGCGTATGTATTCCGGCCGCACAGGCGAGCATCTGGATACGATTTACTGGATTGAAGGCAAATACATCAAAGATGCCATCAAGGAAATCAACTATTTCATGCGCGACTGGCGCGAAGATGCCGTTAAAAACATGGATATTCGTAATTTTGATATCATTACGGCGGCTCACAATTTGCTGGACACAACAGAGCCTTATCTGCTGCTGTCGGGTTACCGCACCCCTAAAACAAATGCGATGCTACGCTCGCGGTCGCGCGGTGTGGCCAAGAGTTCGTTACACATGAAGGGTCAGGCCAACGATCTGCGCCTGAAATCGCGTTCGGTGAACCAGATTTACAATGCTGGCCGCTCTTGTGGTGCTGGCGGTGTCGGCAAATACTCGCGCTCGAATTTTGTGCATATGGATTGCGGCGCAGTGCGCACATGGGGTAGCTGACAGCCCTCGCATTTTACCGTTAGGTACAAAGCGCAACCTAACCGTTGCGCTTTGTTGCATTTGTCCGCTGGTCATCACGCCCCATGGAAACCAGTACCCGATTGACTGATTGTCGTTTCTGAAACGCCGCTTTGCTGTCCACCCCCTCCCAGTCAATCGCGATCAGGGATTGCGCAATCGCCCCGCCCAATGTCGCCCCCGGTCCGGTTACGATAAACACATCCGGTGCAAATTCACGGGCGGCCACATGAATGGCATGGGAAAAATCATAGGTTTCCGTAACTTGCGCCCCAAGCGTGTAATCTCGCAATTCCTTCGTGTCGGTGACACGGGGCCACCAGATCGCCCCGCGCCCGTCGATCAGCGGGGTATTCGGGGAACCGAACAACTCCGGCCCCAGACGCGCGCGCCCCTCGGCGGCGACAGGTTCCTGCAAAGCGGTGTGAAAACCCGCGTGGTTTGGCAGGCGCAGCGGGTAGCGGTCGTAGGCGGGCACGGCGGATTCGAATGCCTTCAGCCCCGCGTCATTACCCGCCAGCACCAGCATCCCGCCCAGCCGGATCGACACTGCCAGCACGGCCCCGCCCCGCCCGTCGATATCCGCCACAAGCGCAAGCAATTCATCGCGCTTGCCGGGGATTTCCTGCCAGTTTTCGTCCACAAAAGGGTATAATATCTGCCCGCCGATCAGGTGCTCCTGCATCAGCGTGCCCATGGTGTTGACCACCGCAAACCCCGCCATCGGGTCCAGCGCCCCACCCGCCGCCAGCGCGGTATACCAGCCCATCGAATTTCCGGTGACGGCAACAATATCATAATCCGCCGAAATCGCCTGCGCATCCAGCAAAGACGCGGCATAGATCAGCGGCGAGGCATTGTCCCCGCGCGTGTGCAACCGCGCCGAAAATCTCTCGGCCCCATCCAACGCCGAAACCGTTTCCTGCCCCTGTGCTGCGCGATAGGCATCGAATTCACCCAGCATCGCCGGTGCCCCAAAGTGCCGCGTAATATAGCCCAGTTCCGGCGCATTATAAGTGCCGCGCCCGGGGCAGACCAGAACCGCTGTTTTCCTCATTTCGCCCCCTCCAGCAATCCAAGCGCCGCCTGCGTGATCCCCTCGGCCGTGGGCAAGGTCGCGCCATAAGCCGGCCCCGTGGCGATAAAGCAATCCATCCCTGTGACCCGCGCGATATTCTCGCGGCCTGCCTCGGCAAACAGCGCCATCAAGCCTTCGGACTGGCTACCGGTTTCGCGGCACTCGTCGACAATCAATACAGATCCGCAAGTCTTTGTTTGTTTTAACAATTCCTCTTTCGGCAAGGGCGCCAGCCAACGCATATCGATCACCCGCAGCTTCACCCCCTTGCTCTTCAGAACCTTCGCGGCCTGTTGTGACAGGTAAAACCCGTTACCATAGGTCACGATCGCCAGATCCGTGCCCCGCCCCGCAACCCCGACCTGCCCCAGCGGGATGCGTTTGTCGGGCGACGGATAGCGGTGCATCCAGCCCTTGTCGCCCTCGTCATACAAATCCCGCATCGGGTAAAGCGCGATCGGTTCAAGGAAAACCACCACCCGCTGTTCCTCGCGCGCCAGCCGCACGGATTCACGCAACATCATTGCCGCATCGGCTCCGTTGGACGGGCAAGCAATGATCACGCCGGGAATATCGCGCAGCACGGCCAAAGAATTGTCATTGTGAAAATGCCCGCCAAAGCCGCGCTGATAGCCAAGGCCGGCAATGCGCAGCACCATCGGGTTGGTGTATTGGCCGTTGGAAAAGAACGGCAGCGTCGCCGCCTCGCCCCTGATCTGGTCCTCGGCATTGTGCAGATAGGCCAGAAACTGGATTTCCGGCATCGGAATGAAACCGTTATGCGCCATGCCGATGGCCAGCCCGAGGATGGATTGTTCGTCCAGCAGCGTATCAATCACCCGATCCGCGCCAAAGCGGGTCTTCAGCTTTTGGGTCACGCCATAAACGCCACCCTTGCGCCCCACATCCTCGCCCATCACCGCGATTTCGCCATGTTCCAGCATCAGGTCGGTCAGCGCCCAGTTGATCAGCCGGTTCATCGCCTGTGGCTCGTCCATCGCCCGCGTGTCGCTGCCGAATACCTTGGCGCGCTCCTTTGGTGACGGGCCGTTGGTCGGGGCGCATCTGCGTTTGGGCGGGATTAGCGAGGCCACCACGTCAGAGGCGGTTTCCAGATGCTGGCGCTTGACAGCGCGGGCGGCAACGCGTGTGCAGCGGGCATCGGTTTCGCGATAAATATCAAGGGCTTCATCGCGAGAGCAGGCATCTGTCTCTTGCAATATCCGCACGCTGTGCAGCAGCGGATCGTTGGCCTCGTCCACCGCAATCGCCTGTTTGTCGCGATAGGTGGCTTCCACATCCGACCCCGCGTGACCATAAAGCCGCACGGTTTTCACATGCAAAAACGCCGGTTTGCGGTGGCGGCGCACATAATCGGCGGCCTGCGACGCCACACGATGCGTTTCGGTGATATCCAGCCCGTTGCAATGAAAATAGCGCATCCCCGGCCGCTGCATGAAATTTGCCGCCACCCAGCCCTGCGGCGTGGGGGTGGAAATGCCGATACCGTTATCCTCGCAGACGAAAAGAATAGGCATGGGCACCGATTGGAAACTGGTCCAGCAGGCGGTGTTGAAGGCCCCCTGCGCGGTGGAATGGTTCGAGGAGGCATCGCCGAACGAGGCCACCACAATCGCGTCTTCGGGCAATGCGCGGTGTTCGGGGTCGTGGCGGCGGGCAAGGCCCACAGAATAGGCCGCGCCCACGGCTTTGGGCAGGTGGCTGGCGATGGTCGAGGTTTGCGGCGGGATAAAAAGCGCTTTTGATCCCAATACCTTGTGCCGTCCACCGGATGTGGGATCATCGGAAGAGGCGGCGAAACTCAGCAACATATCCCAAGCGATATTCTGCCCTGGCACCTGATTGGCCCTTTGGATCTGGAACGCCGCATCGCGGTAGTGCAGGAAGGCCATGTCGGTTGGACGCAGGGCTTCGGCCACCGCCGCCATACCCTCGTGCCCGCTGGAGCCGATGGTGTAAAACCCCTGCCCCGCCTTTTGCATCACACGGCTGGTGCGGTCCAGTTGACGCGACAACACCTGACTGCGGAACAGCTCGACCAGTTTGGCGTTGGACAAGTCGGTAATAACCGGCGCCCCCTGTGGCAAGTCACCTGCCGCCACCCGATCCAGAAAATTCTGATGAACAATTGCTGCGCGATCCATATCGTCCCCGTTTTGCCGGAATCACCCCTGTTTCGCCCACTCTGGCCTGTTTTCCATTCTAACACCACTTGCCATTCTACCGGAAAACCCTGCATAATCGACATTATGACGGAAAGATCATCAAAATGGCTAAAGGACGATCTGGACCGGCGGATCGTGCGGGAATTGCAGCGCAACGCGCGGGAATCCACCACCAATATCGCCGCCCGCCTGAATGTGGCGCGCTCGACCATACATGAACGCATTATGCGAATGGAAAAGGACGGGGTGATTGCCGGTTATTCGGTGGTGCTGAGTAAAAATCCGTCCGAGGAAAGCATCCAAGTACTTGTTTTAATGGAAGTTAAGCAGCAGGAAACCCGCAAAATCCTGCGCCGCCTTGGCCAATATGCGGAAATCCGTTTGTGCCTGTCGATCAACGGCGAGTTTGATCTGTT
>Ga0256840_1004557_pt1 | contig 10308 bp, 12 predicted proteins | sample 355202metaG_FD_185969 | JGI IMG/M metagenome (GOLD analysis project Ga0256840, IMG submission 185969) | Hydrothermal vent microbial communities from Mid Atlantic Ridge, Atlantic Ocean - 355-202 | ecosystem: Environmental > Aquatic > Marine > Hydrothermal vents | place: Atlantic Ocean: Mid...
ATTGTCTGCCTAAACCTTAGGCCTCTTTACATGCAAAGGTAGTTTAACTAAAACTACCTTTTATTTCATATTGTCTTTAATCCATTTAGTAGCGCCTGCTACTGTTGCAAATTTATTTGATTTTGCAACTTGTGTTGAACCCTCATAAAAACGGATTTTAATTCCGTCTTGAATCTCATCAATCTTTACTTTTGTGATTCTATTGGTATTTAAATATACTCTTTCATTTAGCTTTACAAACATTTCTTATCCTTTAACTATATTATACCTATTTTAATCTATTATTTACAAATCGTACGCTTAAAAATACAAAAATTGATATGATTATCATAATAGCTGCAACAGGAGCAGAATGTTTAAGCCCATAACTTGTAAATCTATCGTATATAAGCACTGGAGCGACCATAGGATGATAGACAAAAATAACTACAGCACCGAACTCTCCCAAGCCTCTTCCCCACATCATTAAAGCACCATTTATGATATCTTTTCTTGCATTGGGTATGGAGATTCTTAAAAAAACTTGTAATGGATTTGCACCTAAAGTTCGTGCCACTTTTTCCAGCTTTACATCAACTTTATTGAACCCTTCTTTTGCACCATTTATAAGATAAGTGGATGACAAAAACATCATAGCAACCATAATTCCTGGTTCTGCATCCATAAATCTTATGCCAAAAGATTCAAAAAAATCAGCTACAACTCCTCGTCCAAAAACCAATAAAAGTGCAATTCCTGCAGCTGTATGAGGTATCATAGTTGGTATATCAATCAAAGCTTCAACAAATGATTTCCCAAAAAAATTATGTCGTGCTATGAGAAATGCTAGAGGAAGTCCAGTTAAAACAACGAAACAAACTGCAAAAAATGATACTTTCATGGTTAAGTAAATTGACGCAAGTACATCTTCTTGCCACAATGTGTCCCAAAGAGTTTTGATATCACTTCCAAATATCATCCTAAAAAGCGGTAAAGATAAAAAAAGTAGAATGATACAAGATAGTGATGCCAATCCATAAATAAACCAATTTCTCATAAGTAACTTACATCCTTTTTATTAAATCCCACGTATATGCCCTCTCCGCGGTCGGCATAACATCCCTGGTATTCTCTTTGGAAAACTTTTGCAAAAAATTGGTATTTTCCCACTCGAACATAGACTTTATAGTGATCGACTATACCCATACACTCTTCTAGCTTTCCTTCAAACATATAATCACAAGTAAGCTTATCTTTTGAGAGGTATATAGCATTGGGGTCGACTGAAAATTGTTTATTATTTTCTTCTCCCAATAAAGATGTTGGAAAAATATTTTTAAATCCTAAAAACTCTGCTACTTCTATATTGACAGGATGATTTAGCACCTCATCAGTGTTCCCTACTTGCTTGATTTGCCCATTCATCACGATGGCAATCCTATCTGCTAGGTAACTTGCTTCTCTAAAGTTATGCGTTACATGTATGGTTGTCAGATTGTACTTTCTATGCATCTGTTTTAAGAATTTCATAATAGAGTTTCTAAATGTAGGGTCAATTGCGCTAAGAGGTTCGTCTAACAATAGAATCTTCGGTTTAGAAAAAAGTGCTCTAGCTATAGCAACTCTTTGGCGTTCTCCACCTGATAGATTTGTAATTCTTCTGTCAAGAAGAGCTGTTAAACCTAAAAATTCACTCAAATCATCAAGTGTTTCTCTCTCATCTCCAATCTGCTTATATCTTGAAGAAAAAGTGATATTATCTCTTACATTTAGATTGGGGAATAATGCAAAATCTTGATAAACAAAACCTACATCTCTTTTTTCTGGTGCTAATTTAGAGATATCTAAATTGCCAAAATTTATCTTTCCCTCTACATCATGAAAACCAGCTATTGATTCTAGGAGCATAGTTTTTCCACTACCACTTTGTCCAAGGAGAACAAAATATTCCCCTTCATGAACTGAAAAATTGACATTATCTAATTTGAAATCTCCCATAGCATATGAGAGATTTTCAATCTTCAAAAAACTCATTATCTTCCTAAAATTGAGGCATCGCCTGTAATCACTGGTGGATTAATAACGCCTTGTCCATTTTTGATCATGATAGTCTGCCCCTCGCTAGATAAAACGAAATTTACAAATCTAACTGCACCTTCTTTATTGACTGGCAGTGTATCATTTTGTACAACTGTTATACCATAAACCATTGGTCCACCTTTTTTAACTTTCCAAGTACCTGGTTTTTTACCATTAATCTTAAATGACGCTTTTTTATAATACTCTTTCAATTTTGCACTCTTTAAAGATACTTCTTCTGGAAGTTGAATATATTTTAGTCCATGTTGTTCTGCTACTGATTTATATATATAGAGATAATCATATGCACCCGCTTCTAAAAGTCCGAGCAAGTCTGTCTCTTTTGGTCTTACTACTATTTTTTTAGTATCTTCTTCACCACCTTTATAACTATCACCATATCCAAATAGATTTTTAAACAGCCCTGGTTTTTTATAATAATCTTCTGCAAGTTTAGTTACAAGCATTGAACGATACCCACAAGGGTCCATATTTGGATTTGAATGTCCTAGTTTTACATCTTTTCTTAAAAATATATCTGGCCAGTTTTTAGCGTTGATTTCATTTGCATACTTTGAATTATCCGTATAGGCAAAGACTAACTCATTGGTTGCAAAATGAGCATCAAATTTTGCAAATTTTGGAATCATTAAATCATCGATTACCTTATAATCTGCACTTGCCATAACGTCAGCTCGTTTTCCTATGTCGGTTATCTTTCTAGCAGCTGCTCTGCTTCCTGAAGCTTCTCTTAGAACATCATACTGTGGATATTTTGCTTCAAAGGCTTTCTCAATTGCTGCAAATGGAACCGCTAAACTACCTGCATGAAATACCACTATACTTTCTTTTGCAAACCCAAGTGTTGCCACTAATCCTAAACTTAAAACTAATCTTTTCATTTTTTCTCCTTAATAAATATGTAATATTTGCATATTACTTCTTAGCAGTTTATAAAACTACTAAGAAGTAATATACTATTTAAAATCTCTTTTATTGCGAGGTTTTAAAAACAATTCCTTAAATCTCTCATTTGCATACGCGTCTATATCTTTTTCAAGTTGTTTATAGTTTTCTATCATCTCATTAGCTATAGGAGTCAAAGTACTTCCGCCTTGCTCGCCTCCACCTTTTTGTGATTCTACTAAAACTTCATGCATATTTCTTTGAAGTATTTTTACATGATTCCATGCTTTTTTATAATTCATTCCAAGCTTGTTGGCAGCTCCAGAGATAGAACCCTCTTGACCTATCATTTCCAAAACCTCAGTTTTACCTTTGCCAAACAACAAATCCCCACCTTCATTTTCTATCCAAGTTTTTGTTTTTATATAAAGTCTTGAGCGTTTTTTTTCTGTAAAACATCCAAGCTCGCAGTATGTTACATCTATATTTTCTTCTTTTAGCGTGCCTCTTATCTTTTTAAGACCAATTCCGCCAGCCTGTTCTCTTGCTGCTTTACATGTAACTTTTCTTCTCTCGTCTACAAAAGGTGTAAGCTTTTTTAAAGCAAGTTCACTAAAATTTCCCGTGCCTTTTAGATTGCCAAACTGTCCAAGTTCGCATGCAGATATCCGCACACCAAGTTCTTTAGCTTTTGCACCTACTTCATTTATATGAGTTTTACTTTTTGCTGAAATCCTATAGGCATCTTTACAATCAAGTTTGCCTTGTTCATTTAGATACTCTTTTATGAATTCTTTCAAACTAGGCATTAATCCTCCTTGGATTTCGATAGATATTCATCTTTTCACCTCTTACAAAACCAATAAGAGTCAATCCAAACTTATCTGCGATATTTACACCTCTACATGTAGATGCTGTTCTTGAAGCAAGTATTGGGATTTGGTGCATAACTGCTTTTGCCACCATCTCTGAACTTAACCTTCCACTCACCATCAAAAAGCATTTTGTAACATCGACTCCTGCAAGTCTTGCTTTTCCAACTGCCTTGTCTATCGTGTTATGCTGAGCTATATCTTCACCTATAAAATAAGTCTTTTCATCAAAATAGACTTTTGCAGTATGAACGCAACCAGTCTGCTCATATAGTGGACACTGAGTATAAAACTTACCCATCTCTTCAAAAAGAAGAGTTGCCTCTATACTAAAATTATCTTTCATAACTGCGGCATCAATTGCTATCTTTGATATCTGTGTACTTACTGCTCTACCACAACCACTAACTATAACACCCTCCAAATCTAATCTTTCTATATTTTTTTCAACTACTTTTGCTTTTATTTTAACTTGAAATGTCTTAGTGTCTACATCTATAAGTTCTATTTTTACAATATCTTTTACATTTTGGATTATGTCTTCACTCATCAAATAACCAACAGCTAACTCTTCCAAATCAACTGGTACTGCCATGAGCGAGCCTATCTTTTTGTCATTTACTATTATTTCTAGTTTTATCTCACGAATGACTTCATCACTTGTAGTAAATTTTTTACCATTTTTTATCTTTGTAACTTCGATTTCAAAAATTGTCTCCATAAATTTCATCCTTCCATATCCCAATTATATACTTATATTTTTAAATATGCAATTTTAGCATATTTAAAAATATAAGTATATCCATAGCATACTAAATATGCTATGGATTACAAAAAAGAATTAAATCTTACCTTCTTTTTTTAGTTTTTTATAAAATACACTGTGCATGTATTTTAGTTCGTCTTCACTTTTATATCCACTAACCATACTGTCTAGTGAACCTTTAATTGCAAATAAAGACATATACAAATGCGTTATAAACAGTGCTAGAACTGCAAATGCAAAAATATTATGAACTATTGCTGCAGCTCTCAAAAGGTCGATTTGCGTCAATCCTAAACTACTAGCAATTCCAAAATCGAAGCTTTGAAAATACATAGCAGCCCCAGTCATAATCATAACCATGCCACCTAAAGTCGCTACCCAAAACCACATTTTTTGTCCAGCATTAAATTTTCCTGCTGGTACTTCAGTAACTTTTTTACTTAAATATCCGCCAGCCATAAATACCCACTTGATGTCATACCAAGTTGGTAGCATGTCTACAAACCAAAATAATAGCATAGGAAAAATAGATACAATAAATACAACTGTAAATATTGCATGCAATTCTCTAGCATAAAGCACGAAAGTTCCTCCACCTAATTCTTTTCCAAAAACCATTATAAGTCCTGTTGGAATTATAACTACAAATGCAAGAGCTGCAGTCCAATGTATTACTCTTTTAAAAATAGAATACACAAGTACTTTCTTTCCACTATGTGAAAAAGATTTTGCTCCTACTATTAGATAATGTAAAAGAAAAACGATAAAAACACCTATCAAAATTCCTAAAAATATGGCCCTAAAATAATGAGCTTGTAGGTATGTAAACAAATCTCCATATTTTTGATAATCAAGGATATTCTCTACCATTTGAGAGGAGACCAAAAGGTCTCCTCCATTTTTAGGAACAATATCATGAGATGCTAATGGTACTTTTCCTGCAACAGCACTAGCAAATCCGCTAAGAACTGTAAGACAAAGTAATAATATATGTTTCATAATACCTCCCTATTTTCCGTAAGCTGTACTCCAGCCATAAGGAGCACCCTGTACGCCTTTTCCTCTAGCAGCTATACGAGTACGGTAAATATTTGCAACATCTTGAGCATCACCAACTATAAGTGCTTTAGTAGAACACATAGCAGCACATACTGGAACCTTACCTTCAGAAATTAGGTTTAGACCATAAAGTTCTCTCTCTTCGATTGAGTTAGTCTCAAGTGGGCCACCAGCACACATAGTACACTTATCCATAGCACCTTTAGAGCCAAATGCACCATCTCTTGGGAACTGTGGAGCTCCAAAAGGACAAGCATATAGGCAATATCCGCAACCAATACAAATATCTTTATCATGAAGAACAATTCCATCTTCTCTGATATAGAAACAATCGACTGGACATACTTGCTCACATGGAGCATCTGTACAGTGCATACAAGCTACAGAAGTTGAAAATTCTTTGCCTTCAACACCTTCATTGAGAGTTACTACTTTTCTTCTGCTAACTCCAACTGGAAGCTCATGAGCTTCAGCACATGCAACAGTACAACCATCACAATCTATACATCTATCGTCATCACAATAGAATTTCATTCTTGACATTTCAATACTCATTTCACACCCCCTACGCTTTTTCTATGCGGCATAATCCGCCTTTAGTTTCAGGAATCTGAGTAACAATATCATAACCATAGTTTGTAACAGTATTTGCACTCTCACCAACTGCATAAGGCAGTGTATTTTCTGGATATTTATGCGACAAGTCTTCACCTTGAAAGTGTCCTGCAAAGTGCATTGGTAAAAATACTCTATCCTCAGAAACACTATAAGAAAATTTAGCTTTCACTTTTATCTTAGTGCCTTCTGGTGAATGAACCCACATCATGTCTCCGTTACGGATACCATGATTTGCTGCAAGACCTGGATTGATATCGCAGAACATCTCTGGACTTAGATGTGCAAGATACTTAGATGATCTTGTTTCAACTCCAGCACCATTCATATTTACAAGTCTTCCTGTAATCAAGTTGATTGGGAACTCTTTACTCCAGTTCTTTTCAGTCTGCTTAGATATATACTGAGTATCAACTCTATAATGATTTGGTTTATCTTTATAAGTTGGATACACTTTAGCAAGATCTGCTCTTGGAGAATGCAATGGCTCTCTATGAATTGGTATAGCGTCAGGGAAGGTCCAAACTTTAGCTCTTGCTTTCGCATTACCATAAGGAGCAATTCCTCTTTCCATACATTTTTCAGCGATAATATTACTAGTATCAACTTTCCAGTTTTTACCAATTCTTTTTTTCTCACTTGCAGTAAGCTTGATACCAAGAACTGATTCAATATTTTTGGCAGTAATTTCTGGATAACCATCTTTGTTTGCAGAATTTTTAGGAGCTGATCCTTTTCCTGCAAGCAGATTTTGTCCATCATGCTCTAGTCCAAATCTATTTCTAAAGCCCATTCCGCCTTCTTTTACAGATCTGTGAATGTTGTACAATACTGGGCTACCAGAGTGACTCTCAGTCCAGCAAGGCCATGGAAGTCCATAATACTCACCTTTCATAGGTCCATATCCTCTAAGGCTTATAGTATCAAATTTATCCCAATTTGCTTGATGTTTTTTTAGTCTTGCAGCAGTCCAGCCAGTAAGACCAATAGTCTTAATGATTCTAGCTATCTCATCAGTCGCATCTTCAGGGAATTTGAATGTTTTTTTGTTTTCTTTAATCAACATACCTTTTGTAAACTGCTCATAGAAACCAAGTCCTTTAGCAAGTGCAAACATGATATCTTGATCTGTTTTTGACTCATATAGAGGCTCAATTACTTGACTTCTCCACTGAGCTGAACGATTTGTTGCAGTTACTGAACCACTTGTTTCAAACTGACTTGCAGCTGGTAAGATATATATACCATCTTTTTTATCAGTTAAAATTGCGCCCTCATTCATAAATGGATCGGCAATTACAAGTAATTCTAGTTCGTCTAGAGCTTCTTTTACTTTTGCTTGCTGAGCGATTGATGTTAAACCATTACCCATACAAACTAAAGCTTTAACATTAGTTCCTGCATTTGTAATTTTATCTTCACCAGCTTTTCCACCTAAAACTCCAGACCACCATCTAGAAAGTGTAAAACCTTTTGCACTCATCCATTTTTTATCTTTAAATCTTCCAGCTAACCACTCATAGTCAACTCCCCAAGATTTTGCAAAGTATTTCCATGATCCAGCACTAAGACCGTAATAACCAGGAAGTGTATGTGAAAGACAACACATATCAGTAGCACCTTGAACATTATCGTGACCACGAAGAATATTACAACCACCACCTTCTACACCCATATTTCCAAGACAAAGCTGTAAGATTGGAGCCATACGAGTATTTGAAGAGCCTATAGTATGCTGAGTAAGTCCCATAGCCCAGATAAGAGTGCCTGGAGTTGACTTAGCATGAACTCTAGTGATTTGCATCAACTTCTCAACTGAAACACCAGTGATATCAGCTACCTTTTCAGGTGTCCATTTTGCCGCTTCAACCCTAATATCTTCAACACCATATACACGGTCATTGATAAATTTTTTATCTTCCCAGCCATTTTTAAAGATGATATTTAACATTCCATACATAAATGGAATATCAGTACCAGGTCTAATCTGTGCATACAAATCAGCTTTTGCAGCTGTTCTTGTATATCTAGGATCCACAACTATAAGTTGTGCATTGTTTCTCTCTTTAGCCATTAAAAAATGTCTAAAACCAACAGGATGATTTACTGCTGGATTTGCACCAAAAATGATAATAGATTTAGCATTTTGGATATCGTTCAAAGAATTGGTCATAGCGCCATAACCCCATGTATTCGCCACACCGGCGACTGTTGCACTATGTCAAATTCTAGCTTGATGATCTATATTGTTTGTTCCATACATTGCAGCAAATTTTCTAAAATAATATGCCTGCTCTGTGCTAAATTTTGCTGAACCCAAAAACATTGTTGAATCTGGTCCACTGTTTTTTCTTAAATCTCCCAATTTCTTAGTAATCTGGCTAATTGCGTCATCCCAACTGATACGCTTCCATTGACCATTTTCTTTTACCATTGGATGTTTAATTCTTGCTTCAGATCTAATCATATCGATCATATCAGCACCTTTACAACAATGTCCACCTAAACTTACAGGGTGGTCTTGTGCAACTTCTTGTCTAACCCAAACACCATTTTGAACCTCTGCTGTAATACCACAACCGACTGAACACGAAGTACAGACTGTTCTTACTAGCTTAGACCCTGGAAATGGGTTCTTAACCTCTTCTTCTGTTGCTGATCTTGTCACATTTGAACTTGCAAATGCAGATGTTGCGCCAAACGCACCAGCTGCTGCTGCCATTTTCAAAAATGATCTTCGACCAATTCTAGTAGAGAGGGCGTTTTGAGTAGTATCTGTCATACTCAAATCTCCTTTTTTCTAATTGCTCGCGCGATAAAAATCATCCCAAGCTTGTGTTTTCTTGTAGTTAATCTCTTTTTTCGTAGATTTTCCTACAACAACGCCGTTTGAACTGTATGTCTCAGTTCCCGCATTTGCTGCTATTGCACCAACTGCTACTACTGAACCTACTACTGCAGCTTTCTTTAAAAAACCACGTCTACTTTCCGTCATACAATCCTCCTTGTTTAAATTTACCTCTTGATCCCAAGAAGTTTTCATAAATCACAATAATAATCTTTGAAAACCTCTCCAACTAAGTCTTATAAATCCCCTTCTTCTTCGGTTCCAGTTGATACCTCTTCAATAGAACAATCAGTACTTGTATCAGATTCTTTTTTCATCTTATTTTCAGCTCTTCTTTTTGCTTCTTTATCGCTTATAAATTCACAATCTTCTTTTTTTCTAACAGGTTTTTCTTTTGGTGCAGGTTTTTGTACATCAAAATATAGTCTTTCAAACTCTAAAAATGCATTTAAAACTATCGCAACTGATTTATAGGTATTTGCATTTTCATGCTCGTAAAGCTCTACAATAAATTCATCAAAAAATTCATTGATTATTTCTGTAAATAAGCAATGCTGAACTGTTTCATACTGTTTTTCACCCTTCATCATAAGTTCAATCAACTCATGCATAAAAATCATCAAAAATCCTATACTATCTTCATTGTCTTTATAATTTTTTTCATCTCTTCTTATTTTTGTTTTTGCTAGAAAGTTTTTTACTTCTACTCTTTTTTTACCACTTTCTATACCATCACTATAAAAAGATGCAGTGTCACGCAAAGTTTCACTATCAAAATCATGAAAAATTTTATCAAATTCAAGGCTAAGCCCTTGTGTTCCATTTAGTTCTATAAACTCTCTAACCTCTTTTAATGCTTCGCAAGAATTCTCATCCAATGGATTTTTTATCAGCACATCCAACGCTTCTTTTATACCCTCGTATCTATCTTCTCTTGAAGTGAAAATAAAAAATTTGCTAAAAAGTCCATAATAAAGTGACCTTGCTCCATTTACTGCGTCTTTATTCATACTTAATTCCTCTCATTTATACGAGCTTGTAACATAATTTTAGGTTTACAATCAGCACAACAATAAAGCGATCTTAATTTTACTTCATCACCTTTAAATATTGGTTTCATCATTGTTGCTATTTTTTCAATTGATTTTACGGTTGCAAAACCTACACCACACTCTACGCACTCA
>Ga0256840_1004559_pt1 | contig 10307 bp, 11 predicted proteins | sample 355202metaG_FD_185969 | JGI IMG/M metagenome (GOLD analysis project Ga0256840, IMG submission 185969) | Hydrothermal vent microbial communities from Mid Atlantic Ridge, Atlantic Ocean - 355-202 | ecosystem: Environmental > Aquatic > Marine > Hydrothermal vents | place: Atlantic Ocean: Mid...
TTTGTTAAAATTATTGTAACATAATTTTAACAAAATTATAAAAATTAATAAAAAATAAAGGTTCCTTCTAAAACCATTAAAGATTTAGGCTAAAATTTTTACTTTCGATTTCGTTCACTTGCCCCCTTTTTTGATTCTTCCTTATTCCATCAATCTATGTAGAACAGCAACCACCTCTTGAGCATCAAACTCCCCTCGCTTCCAAGGGTCTTCTAACTCTTCGATAATAACACATATACCCTCTTTCAAACACCCTTCTAAATTTCCTGTTTGAATGTAACGTTGTTTCTCTTTCTGTCGGTTCAAAAAAGAGACTTGTTTATAGTGGTTATGAATAATAATATGCGTTATAAAATCACTAAGTCTGTACCCCTGCTTTGTTGCCAAATACGCAATGATATCAATAATATCTTTAGCCGTATACCCCATCGTTTCCTCATCTTCTGCCAGATTCATTAAAAATACCTTTTTAGCTTTTTTGTTGTTAAAAAGTGCCAAGGGAACCTCTTTGTTGCGTAAATGTGGTAAAATACTTGTAAAAAAACTACCTGGACTAAACACAATGAGTTTAGAGGCTTCTAGACTTCTGAGTACTTTAGGATTCACCTCTGGTTCAACATCTACAAACTTATGCTCTTTCAATAAAGTAATTTCTAACGATTCAATCTCTTTTTTACGATTGGCACAAAATGAGCTGATTTCACTCTCTCCACAAATCACCGTACCGTTATGGAACTTTGCTTTGAGATGATATTGGTTATTCAGATAAATTGGTAATACTTTAGAGTTACATCCAAAAAGTCTCTCTAAGCTTTCAATCGCCTCATTCCAATCATGATGCTGTTTAAAATAAGCAGCCACCAATATAAAGTTACCAATACTTCCATTACTTAAATTTAACGGCTCCTTTTTAGCTCTTTCTAAAAAGAGAGAAAGATACTCAAAAAGCTCTTCTTGCATGGGTAAATTGTTACTAATTTGATACAACACACTCTTTCTATCTAAGAGTAACTGTTCTAATGCATCCATAGAGATATTCTCTTCAACAGGAAATCTCCAGTTTATAAATTTCACCAGTTGTTTGTTTTGTTGGGTATGAGGTATGGACATTGCCAGTGACTGCCGAATGTCTCCTACTGATAAAATATCATAACAATCACGTAGCTCTTTTGATGAAGCCCCATTGTCAGTACTTGGCACCACCCGTGTAATATCTTCTGCATAATTAAGCAGTTCAAACATAATATCTTTAATGGCAGAACCACCAGAGAGAATGGTGATTTTTTTATTTTTTAAATTTAACATAAGTTATTATACTAAAATTAAGATAATACCCTATATTTTTTTTTGTAATCATTTGGTAAGATTTTTGTTATACAATTACAAAACTTAAAATTTAAAGGGAATTACACGCATGAACAATACAATCAAAACTCTACTCGGAGCAGGTTTCGCCATAGCCGTTGCTTTTTATGTCCAATCAGCATTTGGAGAGATTCCAAACGTAGGATTCTTAATGATGGCTGCTCTATTTGGTGCCTATATGGCAATGAACATTGGGGCAAATGATGTTGCAAACAATGTAGGTCCAGCTGTTGGTGCTGGTGCTTTAACCATTGGTGGAGCCATTGTTCTCGCTTCTATCTTTGAAGCTGCTGGTGCGTTAATCGCTGGTGGTGATGTTGTTAGTACCATAAAAAAAGGTATTATTGACCCTTCTGCCTTTGCTGGTGACCCGATGATATTTGTTTATGCCATGGCTGCTGCACTGTTATCAGCTGCCTTATGGTTAACATTGGCAACATGGCTCAAAGCTCCTGTTTCAACAACCCACTCAATTGTTGGTGGTGTGATGGGTGCTGGTATTGCTGCTGGTGGATTTGCTGTTGTCTCATGGGCTACCATGGGTAAAATCGCAATGTCATGGGTTATCTCTCCTGTTCTTGGTGGTATTATTGCTGCTGGATTCCTTTATATTATCAAGTCTGAAATTCTTTATAAAGAGAACCGATTAGAAGCTGCTAAAAAGATTGTTCCTATTTTGGTTTCAGTCATGGCAATGGCATTTATTACCTACTTAACCATTAAAGGTCTTAAAAAAGTATGGCCAGATATTGTTGACCTTTTACCTTTCCTTCCAGAGACTAAAAAACCAACCATTGGAATAGCTCTTATTTTGGGAGCCATCGGTGCTACTGTTACTTATGTAATGGTTAAACCACGTGTGGCTAAAAAAGTTGCAACACTTGAAAATGACAGAGGTGCGATTAACACTCTATTTACCATTCCACTTATCTTTGCAGCTGCTCTTCTAAGTTTTGCTCATGGTGCAAATGATGTTGCCAATGCTGTTGGGCCTTTGGCTGCTATTTATGATGCCTTAGCACACACTACGATTTCGACCAAAGCTGCTATTCCACTGTGGGTAATGGTTGTTGGTGGTGTTGGTATCTCTATTGGTTTGGCACTTTTTGGTCCAAGACTTATTAAAACCGTGGGTTCAGAGATCACAGAACTCGATCAAATGCGTGCCTTCTCTATTATGATGGCTGCTGCCATTACGGTTGTTATCGCTTCACAACTGGGACTTCCTGTTTCATCTACACACATCGCAGTGGGTGGTGTATTTGGTGTTGGTTTCCTTAGAGAATGGATGGACAGAAAAGGTACAGATGAAAAACGTTTAGAGCTTAACAATCAACTGGCTATCCTAGAAAAGTACAAAACAGAGATGAAAAACATTGGTGACGACTACAAAAGAAAGTCAGAACTTTTTGAAATTATCAAAACTGAAAAGAAAATGGCTAAAGAAATTCGAAAAGTATTAAGAGAAAACTATGTAAAGCGTGGTATGGTGAAAAAAATCATCGCTGCATGGGTTATTACTGTTCCTATTGCTGCTGTTCTTTCAGCTGTCGTCTTTTATATTATTAAAGGTATTTGGGCGTAATTTTATTTTAAAATAGTGGGTAGAGACTTAGCTCTACCCCTACAAATCTGCTATAATTACTTTATGAAAAATCAAAACATCGAAATTGTTATTATAGAAGATGACGAAGACATACTGGAACTTCTTGAGTACCATCTTCAAAAAGCTGGTTATGATACCATGGGATTTCTATCAACTAAAAAAGTAGAACAATTTTTAGAAGAAGAGAACCCCTCCCTACTCATCGTTGATCGAAATCTTTCTGATGTTGAAGGTTCAGAATTTATAGAGCAAGTTAGAAGTAAAGGTTACGATACTCCTGTCATATTTTTAACAGCAAAAAATTCTGATACAGATATAGATGAAGGGTTCTTACGTGGGGGAGATGACTATATTACCAAACCTTTTCGGATGCAAGAAGTTTTGTTTCGTATTAAAGCCATTTTAAAACGTTCTGGATTTACAGAGCAGAACAAACTCAAACATCGAGACTTACTTTTAGATGTAGAGGAGAGAGAACTTACTATTAATGGTGACCATATCAAACTCACCAACATGGAGTTTAACCTACTGCATACCTTTATAAAAAATGCCAACAAACCATTGCAAAGAGAATTTTTACTTGAAGAAGTTTCAGAAGAGTCCCAAGGAAAGACCATTAATGTAGCCATTAATAGGTTAAAAAATAAGATTGACCCCCATGGAAGTAAAGCGTATATTACTTCCGTTTGGGGTATCGGGTATAAACTGGGTTAGTCTATTTTTTAGATTTTTTCTCTTTTTTATCAGCTTTTTTCTTTTTGTCAACTTTTTTAGTTTCTGACTTCTTAGAATCTTTCTTCTTATCTGCTTTTGGCTTAGAAACTTTCTCTTCAGATTTCTGTTTACTTTTCTTCACTACTTTTTTAGCCAATTTCTTAGCCTCTTTTTTCTCTAACTTTCTTGCTTCTTTTTCTAACTCCTTATTATCCTATAAATTTACCACTTTTGGTACGTTGTGCTTCCATTATCTCTATCTCCCGTACTTCTGCAGCATCTTCAACATATAAAATAATATAAGGGTTCATCTCTTAAAAACTCCCACCAAACAAAACCCTAAACTGCTCTTTATCTCGAACATCTGTATTATAAATCCACTCTATATTTAAAGGAATGGTATTGTTATGTAAAAAGAGTAAGTCCAACTCCACCCCTACGGTAGTTTCATTGTATTGTTTATTCTCACTATCTGTAAAGTCTATATCATAAAGTCGTTGTTTGGCATAAAGGCTTTCACGCTGTAGAGAGAGAGGAAATGAATACGCATAGAGCGAACCATCAAATACCGTAGAGAGAGAGGCTTCTAGAGTTTTCGCCTCTTTAGCATAGTGGGTACCTGTAATACTTGGCATATTTAGCGTAGCCACATCGGACTGTAAATCACTAAATCCATCACTTATCTCTATACCTTTTTCACTAAATCTCTCTACCTCATCACTTTTTAAGTAGCTCCCTTTCACTCCTATAAAACTTTGCAAAGGTAAATCATGCTTAAACGTATAAGAGGCTCCCACCATGCTGTTGCTTCGGTCACTTGAAGCAAACAAGGAGAGTGCATTTAACTCATTGGCATATTTACTTAAACCATACTGCTTACGATGTAACAGATTTAAAGAGAGGCTCAATGGCTCTCTGTAGATATTGTCATAGGCTTTGGTATATGACAAGGTGCTGTCTGCTCTCCAGTAACCTTTGGCTAAAAATGGCAAACGCAGATAGGTTTCATAACCATACTCTCGCTCATCATTGGTTTGAAAAACATCTTCACTGTGATTTACCCCATAAACAGCCCCACCAAACTCAAGTTGATGGGCGACATTGTCATAACGTAAACCTCCTATAACTCTTTTCTTATTATACGAGAGAATCGCAGAGAGTGAGTTTTGCATTAGAGGGTCTGAGAAGTTGGCTTGAAGATCAATACCAAACCCTTCATAGCTTCCATAACTTAGAGCTTGATTTAAATAGCTATAGTGCAATTGGGTTAATGGGCTATAGGGTTTAGATGCCAAAGGCTCAGAACTGCCACCAAAATTTGTTTTTTGTAGGGTGCCGTTTTCCAACGCACCGTTAACCGTTTGATTATAGGGTGCAATAAATTCCACCCTACGGCTATCCAATGTTATGACCTTATAAGCATACCCCTCTGCCCCAATAGTAACAACCAATACCTCATTTTCATTAATAACTTTAAACTCTATAACATCATCACCCTGCGTTACCCGTTGTGTTTTCCCATCAACAAACCTATACGCTGTACTTCCATGTTCACTAGATGCTATAAAATAGACAATTCCAGCCTCATCAACATCGGTCACAAAACCATAATGCCCCTCATAGTCAAAAAGTGCTGTTTTATTTTTATAGAGTATTCGTTTTTCACCCTCTTGTTTAAAGTAATAGAGGTCGCCCTTTGTATCCAGATAAACAGAGGAGTGACTTTGGGTATAAAACTCACCATCCACATAGATATGAGGATTTTCTATAGATTTTAGAACATCCATATAGACCATCTTCCCATCAGGTTTAAACCCCTGAATAATTTTAGATGCTGTTCCTTCTAACAAATATTTGTTCTTATCAAAAAGACCCATTTTTATTTTTGTAGGAGAGACCTTGGCTGAACTTTGAGTGTAGTAATCTCCCTTATATTTAAAGAGTTCACCCACACTCCATGAACCTTTATCAAAAGAGCGTACTTTATCTTTTTTCTGAAATTTTAAAATTTTAGGAGAAGATTTTCTATCACTTACAAGTGTATAAATTTCATTCTCATCTACATTTAAAGGCGTAAAGATCTGACTTGTAGCTATAACTTTACCCTCTGTTACTTTAAACTCTTTATGGTTACGCTTTACCTCTTCCACAAACTCTGCTAAAAGCACCTCAAAGTTTTTTCCATACTGTGCTTCAAACATCCAGTTGGTAAAAAAGGGGAAAGGCTGCGTGGCATAGGTTTTAAAATACCCATTGACCTTTTCTACTCCATACTTTTCTACTAAGAACTGATGAAAAAAACCACCTACCAAATAAAATTTCTCTCCATAGGGAAACTGTAAGGTACTGTTGTACATCAGTTCAGGCGTAATCTCCCCTGCTTTTGCCAGTGCCACAACCTCAGCCAAAGCATACCCAGAGAAGAGTCGCCCACCATTGCCATAACGTGACTCATTCATAACAGCATTTCCCTCTAGTACAAAAGAGCTCTCTGTAACATTAGGAAAAGGGAAAAGAGGAAGAACCCCCAACATAGCAAAAGGAGTATGCCCTAAAACTTTATAACTGATTCGTGAAAGCTCATTCTCTTTAGGGTTGAGTTGAAAGTTATGTGCTGTCTCATGAATCACTAAAGTCTTCAACCATGAGGTCGTACAAAAATAATCCACCATCCCCGACCCTGCTCCATAAAACAGCTGAGAATTAAAAGGAAATTGGGTAGAAAAACCATTGGCTATTTGGTTGTTATGCGAAGCCAACCCCATGTAGAGTTTCTCATCGAGTTTAAAACCATACTCTCTCTCATACCCTTTTAAAATCTCCTCTTGATAGTTTTTCATATCTGGCATTAGGACAGAGTGTTCATCAGAGTAAACATAAGAGAGTTTTTCATCATTAGAGATGAGGTAATCATCGGGAACCACCACCCCTTCTGAAAAAAGAGCTGTTGCAAAAGAGAGAAAGAGTACAGTTTTATGCATATAAATATTCCTATTAAAAGTCTACTATGAGTATATTCAAAAAAAATGAGAAAGATATAAGATTAAAATAAAAAAGAAAGAAAAAACTTTTACCGTACCTAATAGGGTCAGAGGAGTTAAAATATATGAAGTAAAAGCCATCTTATGAGAGGATAATAAAAAGGACTAAGTTTTTGTCTCTCATGGCAAAATTTTAACAAACTTATGTGTCTTAATTGTGTACTCAAAAAGCCTCAAAAAATCCTTTTAAATCCCATTAAACAGGGGTTATTAATAAAAAATATATAAAGAGTAAACGTCTATCTTTTTTACTCTATTTTATTAAATATAATGAATAAGATTTTACTTACTTCTATTTTAAGAAAAGCAGGACTATTAATGATGTCCGATAACACTTCAATAACACTTCTATAGTAAACTAACGAATCAGAATGATTTTGATACTAAAAATAATAGTAAGGAGTTTAGATATGCCAAAAATTTTAGATATCGAGTTAGTACTACGCCAAAACTATGTCGATAGTGATGTTACTGAAAGTATTATTCGCTATGTAAGTGCTCATGGATTTGATGCACAAAATGTTAATGAGTTACTACTTGAATTGGGTTATGATGAGATATTTAAAGATTCAGACGAGATCGAATATCCAAAAAACCATGGAGGAACAACCCGATTAGAAACACTTTGTAACACGCTAGTCACCCACTAACCGTCCTATGTTTTCAGTTTAATTTTTTAAACTGAAAACAACTCCCAATAACCTTATTCTCATTTTCTATAACTTTTCTTTTGCTATTAAAAACTTCTTTACTTTCTATTCTATTTCGTCCATTCACCTCATAAGCTTTTGAGATAAAAAAAACCATCTAAATTCAAATTTTTACACATTCTAAAACATTTTTTAACTATAATGGTGATGTAAGCATAAGCTTATTTTAATTGACATATGGTTTTCATATATATAAATATTAAGGATGTAGTCATGAAACTAAGAGCTATTTTACTAATAAGTACTCTGTTATTAATACCAATATTATCCATTGCTCAAACACCCGATTCTAGAGTTGATTCTAAGAAGTTAGAAATTATGGATATTAAGGATTTGATTGAAAAAGCAAAAGAGGTAACATCTAAAGAGCGGGTTAAAATTGAAAAGCAGATAAAAAAGAGAATTGCCCAAGCCCATAGGAAGAAGCCTTTTTAATGAAAGTTCATTTTTTAGGCAACACGATTTATTTTTTTAAGTGTTTTTATATTTTTTATTATGCTACAATATGTTTGAATTGCGAGAACACTAAATGAAACTATTATTATTGGAAGATGACACCATTTTGTCACAAACGCTCTGTGAGATATTGAATCAACATGGTTTTGATGTAACAGCTGTAGAAAAAGGTCAACAGGCTATTGATATGACCTTTGAAAATAGTTATGATATCTATCTATTTGATATCAACCTACCCGACATGAATGGTATCGATCTTCTAAAAAACTTAAAAGAGGCAGATGACCAAACCCCTACCATTTTTATCTCTGCAAATGCAGATATTGAAACCATTGCTAGAGGGTTTGATGTGGGAGCAGAGGATTATATTAAAAAGCCCTTTATGCCTGAAGAGTTACTCATTAGACTCAATGCCAAACTCTCAAACAAGATGATAATTTCTTGTAAAGATGTACGCTACAATACCCTCTCAGGAGATATCTTTATTGGGGGTAAAAAGCTCTATCTCAGCTATGCTCAATTTAGACTTGTTGATATACTTTTTAGAAATATAGGCAAAGCTGTAGAGAAAGATGAACTCTTGAATGTCACCGAATATCACAGTGACAACGCTTTACGTGTTGCCATTAACAAAATCAAGACCCTACTCAATATTGAGATAAAAAATATTCGAGGAGTAGGATACACCATTGAATCGTGTTGAACTCAAATCATTTCTTAGAACCTTTATACCCTTTTTTATCACCTTAGAGATTTTAACAGGTGTCATACTCTATAAAGAGTATCAAAGTGAAATTAGCAAACTAGAACAGAGTATTTTTAATGGCATGAGTGTCTGTAACTATAATACTGATGATGATAAATATGCCTGTTCTGATTACAATATCGATTTTTTTGATGCTGATAAAAACTCCTACACCATCGAATTTTTAGAAGAAAAAAAGGAACAGCCTTTCACTATCAATAAAAAAAACAGTCTATTCTATAAATACTACCCTATCCCAGATACACCCGGATATCACCTTAAAATCAGCTATCCAGCATCATCCTATCAAACAAAAATAACAGCGTTCAAAAACCATAGGATTCAGGAGCTTTTTGTGGCATCATTTGGGGTATTAATATTGACCCTACTCTTTGCACTCTACTCTCTCTCCCCTTTACGCCATGCCTTTAAGTTAACACAAGAGTTTGTCAAAGATATCTTACATGATTTTAATACCCCCATTAGTTCTCTTCTCCTTAATGTCAAAACCCTACCTAAAACCAAAGAGAGTTATGAAAAAATTAATCGAATTGAACAATCACTCAATACCATTCTATCTCTACAGGAAAATCTAAAAAGCTATCTAAAACAACACCCCAAACAGAAAGAGAAATTTGACCTTTTAAAGTTGCTAGAAGAACGGGTTGAACCATTGCAAAACCTCTACCCCACACTGACTTTTACCATCGATGGTAAAGCCCTCTGGGTACAGAGTAATCAATCTTCAGTGAGCCGAGTTTTAGATAATCTGCTCATCAATGCAGCAAAATATAACCAACAAAATGGACGTGTAGATATTCAAATCAAAAAACATAGCATTACCATATCCGATACAGGTAAAGGAATTAAACATGCTGACAAAATTTTTGACAGATTCTACAAAGAGCATGAACGAGGACTGGGGATTGGATTACATATAGTCAAAAACTTGTGTGATGAATTGGGCATAAAAATAAAAGTACAAAGTAAAGTAGACAAGGGAACAACTTTTCTGCTTGTTTTTTCATAATCAAGATGCAAAAAATCTGTTATTGCTGAACACACAATGAGCGTTGCAACAGTAAATCAACTTAGGTCTGTTGCACTTATTGCTTGAATCCAAGTAACAATAAGTCATTATATTTCATGGAAAATAAGAGAGATTTATCAAATGGAGATGCTTCATCGTAAATTTGCAGATATTCTAAATATTGTAATCATTTAAAAGATAGATACCCATACAGGGAAAGTAACTCATGTTAATCTTATCCTCATTTATGGTCAATTTTGCTCATGGATTACGAAAAAATTCTGCTATGAAAGGGATGAGTGTTCTTGACCTGAAAGCACACTATCATGGGCTTAAATACGTTAAAGAGGTATTTAAATTACTTCCCAATTTGGCTAATGATTATTTAATTGAGAAGGTTTCTGCCAAGATTTCTAATCTTGGGGCTATTCATCCTTCTGAAATGGTTGCTTAGGGGTGGTTTTTGGCTAAGGTGTTGTAGAATGAATATCTTTATAACACTTCTGTTACAATATGTCAATAACCTAAAAGATGGTATTATAGTAGATAAACCAATTGCTAATGCTTCTATTGCAAACGGTACAATCCGTTTAACTTCCAAAGATTCTGAACTCTTTTTAGAAGCACTTGATAGACAACC
>Ga0256840_1004560_pt1 | contig 10307 bp, 6 predicted proteins | sample 355202metaG_FD_185969 | JGI IMG/M metagenome (GOLD analysis project Ga0256840, IMG submission 185969) | Hydrothermal vent microbial communities from Mid Atlantic Ridge, Atlantic Ocean - 355-202 | ecosystem: Environmental > Aquatic > Marine > Hydrothermal vents | place: Atlantic Ocean: Mid...
ATTCCACAAGTTTTTTTCGTCACCCATTGTCTATAACGATAAAACGCCAAGGAAAAGGCTATCTTTTTTCCATCGTGACTAACAAAGGAATTTATGAAACGGAATTGGAAGAGGGTTTTAACGCTTTTTGCCCTGATAAATACACGGAAAATTCCATTTCGATTATGGATATGAAGAATTCCATCGAGATCGTGGAAAGATATCAAAAAGATGAATTTTGATGATCTGCTTTAACAGACTTTATCAAAACAACCGTCTTGTAAAGCGTTGATCGGTTAAGATCAACGCTTTTTTATGGTAAAATCAGTATAAAATGGTAGAATAATAATTCCATAACCCTTAAAAAGACTCGTGTAAAGAATTGGAAGGGAGGAATAAGCGCATTCCTCTTCACCAAGTGAAGGTGAGATTATTGTGCGCTTAGACGCAATGAAGATAAAAATTCTTGTGGATAGCACGGCAGATATAAAAAAAGAATGGTTGAAGAAATTCAATGCCGATCTTGTTCCTTTAAAAGTGGTATGGTCTGACGGAACTTCTGAAGATGATGAGAGAGAACCCCAAGCTTTGATGGATTTTTATGAAAGACTTAAGAAGGCAAATGAGATACCAAAAACTTCCCAACCAACGGTATTCGAGTTTCTTCAAAAGTACAGGAGCGCAGAGCAAGCTGGTTATGACGGAGTGGTGGTTATAACGCTCTCTTCGAAGATGTCCGGAACCGCGAATTCCGCTTCAACCGCTGCAAAGGAAGCTGGAATTCCAGTTGAAGTTTTCGATACCAAATTGGCTTCAAGTGTCAACGCCCTTATCGTGAGAATGGCGAGAGAACTGGCAGATGAAGGAAAAACGCCGAAAGAGATCGTTCAAACACTTCAAAACGAAAGGAATTCAAAGAGATTTCAAGCGCTTTTTTACGTTTCAGATTTCAATTATTTGGTGCGGGGTGGACGCGTTTCAAAATTTCAGGGATTTTTAGGAACGATGTTCAAGATAAAGGTAGGATTATGGATAAATTACGAAGGAGAAATGATTCCTTTTGACAAAGTTCGAGGTAAATCAAAGGCATACGAATTGCTGATAGAAAGGGTTAAAGAGGAAATTCCCTTTCACAGCAAAGTAAGAGTGGCCATGATTCACGCTGACGCGGAAAACGAAGCTAAAGAATTGTTGGAAAAATTGAAAGAACACTACGATGTTGTGGATGAATCTTTTCACAGAACCGGAAAAGTGATAACCACGCATGTTGGACCCGGAATGTGCGGATTTGGAATGGAATGGTTAAAAGAATAGGAGGGATGGTGAAAAAGTGGAAAAACTCGTTTTAAAAAAGGTGGTTTCAGGCCAGGATTGCGCTACGAATTTGAAAAGTGGAGAAGTGGAAGTGCTTTCTACTCCCACCGTTCTCGCATGGATGGAAGAGGCATCTGCAAAACTTTCAAAAAAATTTTTAGATGATCATGAAACGACGGTGGGCGCTCACGTTGAGTTAGATCATCTCGCCCCCGCTTTCATTGGAGACGAAGTTATGATCGAATCGACACTTAAGGAACGGGGAAAAAGGAAGCTTTCATTCGAAATCACGGCGAAAAAAGGTGAAACACTTTTGGCAAAAGCGTTCCACGTGAGAGTCATCGTCGATAAAAGGAAGTTTTCAAAATGAAAATAGAAAACATAATACCCGTCGCCTTGGGAAAGGTTCCAGCGGATGTGCTGTTGAAAAATTGTAAAATAGTCAACGTTTTCAGTGGAGAAATAGAAGAAGGAAATATAGCACTTTACAGAAAAAGAATAGCCGGTATAGGAGACTACAAAGACGCCAAAAAGATCATAGATGTGAAAGGTGCTTACGTTGTACCCGGCTTGATAGATGCACATCTTCATATAGAGAGCTCGATGGTAGAGCCCGTGGAATTCGCCCGAGCTGTTCTTTCACGAGGCACGACAACTGTCATAGCGGATCCGCACGAAATCGCAAACGTCATGGGAATATCTGGAATAGAATACATGCTTCATTACACGGAAGGGGTACCGTTGAACATTTACATGATGATTCCCTCATGTGTACCGGCAACCGATATGGAAACAAGTGGAGCTAAGATCTCATCTGTTGACACCATAACACTTGTAACTAAATATCCTCGGGTTCTTGGCCTGGGAGAAGTTATGAATTATCCTGGAATTTTGAACGTTGATCATGATTTGATGACCAGAATAGAGATAATGCGACACCTCTACAAAAAAGTTGATGGACATGCGCCTGGATTAACTAACAAGGAATTGAACGCTTACATTTCCGCCTTCATACGATCAGATCACGAATGCACAACCAAAGAAGAAGCTTTGGAAAAGGTATCGCGTGGCATGCAGGTGTTCATTCGTGAAGGAAGCGTGGCAAGAAATTTAGATGCGTTGATAGGAGCTGTAAACGAACAAAATGAAAGGTTTTTCTCTTTCTGTACCGATGATCGTCATCCGGATGATATAGTCAAAGAAGGCCATATAGACAACATGGTTCGACGCGCGATCGCGAAAGGAGTAAATCCGATCACTGCCGTAAGAATGGCAAGCATAAACACAGCCCTTCATTATGGATTAAGAAGTATGGGAGCGATAGCCCCTTCTTACAAAGCTGATATGATAGTGACGGATTCGTTGGAAGATTTCTATCCTCGCATCGTCATAAAAGATTCTCAAGTGATCGCAAGAGATGGAAAAATAGTTTCCGAATTCAAGGGAAATGAAGGATACAAATTCATGTCAAAAATGGATGGAAACTTCAAAACCCCACATATCTCCCCAGAAGATTTAAAGATAACTTCAAATGCAAAAAAGACTCGAGCGATACAGATCTTCAACAACAGCTTGGTAACGGAAGAAAAGATCTTCGATTTTTCTCCATCTCGCATTCCAGACCCGAAAGTGGATGTGTTGAAAATAGCCGTGATCAGCAGATATACTCCACAAAAATCCATATCACTCGGAGCAATTCACGGTTTGGGATTGAAAAGAGGAGCCATAGCCACTTCCGTTGGTCATGATTCTCATAACATGTCCGTAGTTGGAGCAAACGATCTGGATATGGTAATAGCGGTGAACAAGATAATAGACATGCACGGTGGAATCGTGGTTGTGGAAAACGGAAGAATTTTAGCCGAACTTCCACTTGTGATAGCCGGTTTGATGTCCGATCTTCCAATGGAAGAAGTCGCCGAAAGAATAAAAAAGTTGAAAGAGGCTGCCAAATCGTTGGGAGCCGTCATAGAGGATCCGTTCATGGTACTTTCCTTCATTCAATTGGCCGTAATACCAAAACTGAGAATAACGAATCTTGGACTTGTGGATGCGGAAAAACATGAATTCGTCAGTTTAGGATACGAGGGGGAATGACGTATGACGAAAGCAACTGTTGAAAGAAGTACTTTTTCGGTGATAGGTAAGAAGATTCCAAGAGTAGATGCCATTCAAAAGGTAAAGGGAGAAGCGAAGTTCGTCGCCGATTTCGACATGAAAAATATGTTGTACGGTGTTTTGGTGCTTTCAAAACATGCTCATGCTCGCGTGAAAAGTATAGACACGTCAAAAGCGAAGAGTTTAAAAGGTGTAGAAGCGGTTTTAACGTACAAAGACATACCTGGCGAAAACCAATTGGGAGAAGTTGTTAACGATATGCCTTGTCTTGTACCAGAAGGTGAAGAAGTCAAATATCATGGAGATGTGGTGGCGTTGGTGGCTGCGCAAAGCTTACAAATAGCTAAAAAAGCCGCAGAATTGGTAGATGTTGAGTACGAAGAATTGCCTTCTGTTTTGACCATAGAAGAAGCTCTAAAAGACGAGGTGAGAGTACATCCTAAAGGTAACGTGCTAACTTCTAAAAAAATAAGGAAAGGAAACGTTGAAGATGGATTCGCGGAATCTGACATCGTAATAGAAGACGATTTTTACGCCCATTATCAAGAACAAGCTTATCTTGAACCACAAGGTATCCTTACCCTTTACGATAACAACTACGGCCTTACCGTTTACGGTTCCATGCAATGTCCTTACTACGTTCAGGAAATGGTGCCAAGAGTATTGGGCATGTCTATGAACGATGTAAGGGTTATTCAAGCCGAAACCGGTGGCGCCTTTGGAGGAAAAGAAGACGTTCCCTCATATGTTGCTGCCCAATGTGCGCTCTTGACTTATCACACGAAAAAACCGGTGTTGCTCGTATATTCCAGAGAAGTGGACATTCAAACCACAAGTAAACGTCATCCTATAAAGTCCCATTACAAAATGGGAATCACTAGAGATGGGAAGATAAAAGCGGTGGAAGTGATCGCTCATATGGATATGGGGGCTTACGCTACTCTTTCTCCCATCGTCATGTACAGAAGTCTCGTTCACGCCGCCGGAGCTTATGAAATCCCAAACGTCAAGGTGGACATCGATGGTGTTTACACAAACAAGGTACCATGTGGTGCTTTTAGAGGTTTTGGAAGTCCGCAGGTGCTCTTTGCCATAGAATCGATGATCGATGAAGCCGCGCAGAAGTTGAATATGGATCCTTTGGAATTTCGTTTGAAAAACGCCTTGCATGTGGGGAGCAGAACTTCGACAAATCAGCTTTTGGAAGAGTCCGTTGGAGCGATTGAAACCTTGAAACACGCAGCTGAAATATCCAAATACGACGAACTGAAGAAAAGCGTTGAAGATTTTAACTCTCACAATCCTTTTAAGAAGAGAGGCATAGGTATTTCTCACATTCTTTACGGTATGGCACTTGGAGCGGCTGGTCAACACTTAGACGCGGCGGGATCCTTAATACAAGTTCATAAAGACGGCAGCGTAAACGTTCATATCGGAAACACCGAAATGGGTCAAGGAGCCAAAACCGTCGTCGCCATGATCGCATCTGAAGCGTTGGGTCAAAAAATAGACAAGATAAGAGTGGACAACCCGGACACTTCTTACGTTCAGGACAGTGGGCCAACCGTTGCATCCAGGGCAACGGTATTCAGTGGAAATGCGGTAAAAGAAGCGGCTGAAAAGATCAAATTAAGAATGATAGAACATTTTGCCAAACTTCGCGGCATCTCTGCAGAAGATGTTGTAATAGAAAATGGCATCGTTAAAGGTATGGATAGCGACGTTCCTGAAATGACATTCGATGCTTTGGCACAAGAGTGCTATAATTCCAATGTGAAGATGGTCGAAAGAGGTTGGTTTGTCTCTCCCAAACTTCATTGGAATCCGGAAAACGGTTTGGGAGAGGCTTATATAACTTACGCCTACGCCACTCAAATAGTCGTTGTTGAAGTTGATATGTTAACCGGAAAAAGCCACGTTGTCCAAGCATACACATCACACGATGTTGGTAAAAAGCTGAATCCAAACGGTTTGATAGGTCAAGTGCAAGGCGGCTTTGTTCAAGGAATGGGATATGGGCTTTTCGAAGATCTGAAGATGACGGATGGTAAGATCACAACCGATAATTTCAACACCTACATAATACCAACGGTTATGGATATCCCGAAAAAGCTTGAAATAGATTTCGTGGAAGATGAGTATTCCCATGGTCCATTCGGAGCTAAAGGAATAGGCGAACCTTCCTTAATGCCAACGCCAGCCGCCATCGCCAACGCGATTTCATCGGCCATAAAAAGAAGGGTAAAGCGTATACCGGCAAGTGCTGAATACGTTTTAAGTCTTATAACAGAAGATAAGTAGAAATACACTATTTATCTCTATCTAATTTTCGTATGGGAGGTAATAAAATGGGTTCCAAAAAAGTAATAGGTCCAACGTTTGAAGAAATGCTCCATCCTGAGAAGATCGATCCGAAAGTGAGAAAGCTTGCACTTCAAAAATTCAAAGAAGATCCACTCGATCCGATCAACTTTTTCAACATCACGTGGAAAGGACCTGATAACAAGATAAAGTACGTCGTTTTGCCCAAAGAATTGACAGGTGTAGATGCCAACATAATAGTGATGTACGGTAGAGATTTTCCAACAGGAAGTCACAAGGTGGGAGCGACTTATTCCATAATGGCGGAAAAGGTCATAAGAGATGAAGTTGATCCCTCATACCACACACTTGTATGGCCATCAACCGGAAATTACGGTATAGGTGGAGCGTGGGTAGGCTGTAGAATGAAATTCGATTCGGTCGTCATCCTTCCCGAAGAAATGAGTAAAGAAAGGTTCGACATCATAAGATCCTACGGTGCGCGTGTTATCGCCACACCGGGATGTGAATCCAACGTTAAAGAGATATACGATAAGGCCAAAGAACTAAAAGCTCAAAATCCGGACAAAGTAAGGATTCTAAATCAGTTCGAAGAATTTGGAAATTATCGTTTCCACTATTACGTAACTGGAAATACGATGCTCGAGTTGGTTAAGAACGAAAAGATAGGAAATGGTAGAATTTCCGCCATCGTTTCCGGGGTTGGCTCAGCCGGAACGATAGCCTGCGGTGATAGGGTAAAACAAGAATTCCCAGAAACAAAGGTCGTCACTCTTGAACCAATTCAATGTCCGACCATTTCCATGAACGGTTACGGTGGGCATGATATCCAAGGTATCGGTGATAAACACGTTACATGGATCCATCATGTTACAAACAGCGATGCCGTTGTTGCGGTGGACGATATGGAATCCAAGAAGGGTCTTCAATTGCTTACAGATGAAGTTGGAAAATCCTTCCTTAAAGAGTTCATACCTGCAGATAAGGTGGAAGAATTGTCAACGATATTCGGAATCTCTGGCGTCGCGAACGTTTTGGGTGCTATAAAAATAGCGAAAAAATACGGTTACGGGCCAAATGACAACATAGTGACGATAGCAACAGATACAATAGAAAGGTATCGCAGTGTCATGGCAGATCTGGACAAGAGATTTGGAAAGATGGATAGAACGGAAGCAAAAGCTCGCTTTGAATCGATATTCATGGGAGTGAAGACCGACTGGTTCTTTGAAGGAACGCTTGAAAACAGAAGAAGATGGCATAATCTCAAGTATTACACATGGGTTGAACAACAGGGAAAGACGGTTGAAGAACTTAACGAACAACTGAAAGAAGAGTATTGGGAGAAACAACAGGCGATGGTCCAGGAAACGGATAAACTCATAATGGAATACAGAGAAAGAGAAGGAATATACGGTCTTTAATTTTGAATTTCAAGAAACAAGAAGAGGGAAATGTTTTGAAGGAGATCGATAAGATTTACAAAGTTGGTTCTTTTAACGAAAAGACGGATATTTTGAACGATTTGGACGAAGAACAGCGTGCCGCCGTTTTGGACGAAGGCGGCACTTCTTTGGTCATAGCCGGTCCTGGATCCGGCAAGACGAAAACCATAACTTACAAGATAGCATTTCTCATATCGAAAGAAATAAACCCTCATGAAATTCTGCTTGTGACTTTCACGAGAGCGGCGGCCAAGGAAATGATACTGAGAGCGCAACGTGTGGCGAAAAGCGATTTGAGAGGAATGCTGGCGGGCACTTTTCATCATGTGTGCAATTATCTGCTAAGAAGATACTCAAAATTCATGAATTTGAATCCGAACTTCACGATATTGGATGAAGAAGATGCGAAAACCCTTGTAAAACAAGCGAGAAATTCGATCGTGAAGAAAGAGGATAAATTTCCTTCTCCGGCTTTGCTGAAAAAGATATTCTCTTTGAGCGCGAATCTTGAAAGGGATGTGGAAGACGTTATTTTGGAAAGATTTTCGTATCTTTCTCCTCTTATCGATAAGATAAAAGAAATCGAAGAAGGATACGAAGAACTCAAAGTGAATTTATACTCGTTGGATTACGACGATCTTCTGATATACGCAAACCAACTTTTGGATATAAAAAAGGCTAGAGAAGAGGTGGCGTCACGCTTTAAATGGGTGTTGGTCGATGAATTTCAAGACACGAACAAGATACAGTACGAAATCGTGAAAAAACTTTCATCTGTGCATGGAAATCTTATGGTCGTTGGAGACGACGCCCAAAGTATTTATTCCTTTAGAGGAGCCAGATATGAAAACATATTCGACCTTTCACATGAGAAAAATATAAAAGTTTATAAGATTCAAACGAATTATCGCAGCTCCCCAGAAATAGTGTCTTTGATAAACGTTCTCATTCCGAACAACGTTTTTCAGAAGAAATTGAAGGCTGTAAAATCTCATTCACAACGTCCAGTTGTCGTGAGCACATGGAATTCATACGAAGAGGCTGAATTCGTTTCAAAAAAGATCTCTGAGTTCGTGGCAAAAGGAATGAAAAAAGAACAAATAGCGGTGCTCTACAGGGCGCATTCTCATTCGTTGGACGTTCAAATGGAGCTCTCCAAAGCCAACATTCCCTTTCAAGTGAAGTCCGGCATAAAATTCACAGAATCCACTCACGTTAAAGACATACTGGCTTTTTTGAGAGTTTTGAGCAATGCGAAAGACGAGCTATCTTGGAGAAGAATTCTTCAACTTTTCACGGGGATAGGAAAAAAAGGAGCGGATAGGATAATAGCTTTCATCGAAAGCGAGAACGATCCGATTAAGAGTATGGAGGAAATAGGAAAATTCGGAAGAAAATACGAGCAAGTGGGAGAACTTTTCAAAGGTTTGTCTAAAAACATCACTCCCTCTCAAGTGATAGAATACACGTACAACACTTTCTATTCGGATTATTTGGCGATGACCTTTTCGGATTTCAAAGACAGGCAATCCGATATAGAAAGACTTACGGAAATATCCAAAAGGTACGATTCCATCACGGAGTTTTTATCAGATCTTGCCATTACGGAAGACGTAACGCTGAAAAATGAAAACGTTGAGAGTTCGAAGGTAACGTTGACGACTGTTCATCAAGCGAAGGGATTGGAGTGGGAGGTTGTTTTCATCTTGGCCGTGAATCCTGGTGATTTTCCTTCGTTTATGGGAATCAAAAGCGGTAATTTGGATGAAGAGTGGAGGATATTTTACGTCGCCATAACGCGCGCTAAAAAACATCTGTACATATGTCATCAGAACGGAGGATCGAGAAGCACGTATGGAGGGTATGGAGGAGGAATGTGGAAAGAAGAATACGATTTTATCGAAAATATTCCTCCATCTTTGTACGAACATTGGGCTGCTGAGTAAGGGGGGGGAAGTGTTGTTAACCATAGTAATAAAAAATGCAACCAACGCAAGAAACTTGTTAAGATCTCTGCCGGGGTGTACTTGCTTTCCAAAGATAAACGGATTTGAGATAAAGGAAGAAGAGATGCACATAGTTATTTCCGATCTGGATGATCATCCTCAAGAAATGGATGAGGAAGAATTCATATACTTGGTAAAATCCGTTTACAACTGTGCAAAGCGTGGAATCTTTTTTGGTCCTGTAGGCAAAGATAACGTTAAAATCCAACACGGAAAGCCTGTGATAGTACCGAATTTCAACGCATCTCCAATCGTGATAAGCGGTCGAATAGAAAACCCTTTTTCGTTTTTCACAACCGTTAGAACATTGGCCAGCGTGTTCAGAAAATCAAGTGGATGGCCTTCTAAAATTTACAGGGAGAAGTTGTCGGCGATCTTTCAGCTGATGAAAGAGTTATCTTTACCCGTCCTGAATTCTCCTCTCTTTTTACCGTCGGTTGGCGTATGGCGCCATGATAAATTCGTTGAAAAATTGAAAAAAGCACAAGGTTCGGTTTTTGTTCCCATAATCGGGGCAGAAGGATTCATCCCTTTGATCTCGAAGATGGGAAAGATTTTTTCTTCGCTCGAAGAAATTAGAAAGGAAGTGTACAAAGAGAAAGCGTGGCGCAACATTTTCTCGAATGAAAACGAGCTGCGAGCGGCGGGCATAACCCCACTTGCTTTGTTGTTTGATGTCGATAAAGATACCACTTACATATTCAACAGTGCGAATTCCATTGAAATGCACACTTTTTGTAACGAATTAAGGGAATTCCATCCTGATATAAAAATTGTGGAATTTTTGGAACCATATTTCAAAGTAGATCCAAGAAAAACCCTCATTCCACCTCGTATTTCAAAAGAGGAAATAGGATGGTTTTTGAAAACCTTCTTTGGGAGTAAAGCGACTCTGAAGACGGATTTGGATTCCCTTTTCGCGGATACAAAAGGTGAGATCTTTTCCATCTCGCACTTGATATTGAAGGGAAAATGGGAATACGTAAACGATGAGTGGCAAGTGTATCCAGCACGCTATGAACGACCAAATCCATTTTTTCTGATCAAAGAGGCAAGAAGACTCGCGAGAAATGGTGAAAAACCGAAATTGGGTCTTGAATTGATCGAAACGGCGGAAAATATT
>Ga0256840_1004561_pt1 | contig 10306 bp, 3 predicted proteins | sample 355202metaG_FD_185969 | JGI IMG/M metagenome (GOLD analysis project Ga0256840, IMG submission 185969) | Hydrothermal vent microbial communities from Mid Atlantic Ridge, Atlantic Ocean - 355-202 | ecosystem: Environmental > Aquatic > Marine > Hydrothermal vents | place: Atlantic Ocean: Mid...
TTATTCATTAAGCGTTCCTGCCGATGCAACTACTTTAATCTTTTCGTTTGTTGGAATGAAAAAACAAGAAGTTGAAATTGGGGGTAGAACCACTATTAATGTTACAATGGAAAATGAGGATGTTGGGATTGACGAAGTTGTCGTTACTGCATTAGGTATTGCCAGAGAGAAAAAAGCACTGGGATACTCTGTTCAAGATGTAAAAGCAGACGAAATTTCAAGATCTAACACTTCTGATGTTGTAAATTCATTATCCGGTAAAGTTGCAGGTGTACGTATTAACAGCTCAACAGGAGCTGCCGGAGGTTCTACTTTTATAGAAATTCGTGGATCTACTTCAATATTAGGAAATAACCAACCACTTTTTGTAGTGGACGGTATTCCAATTCGCTCTGGCGGTGGTAGTGGTGGTGTTGCAGGCGTTGCAACTTCTGACCGTACTATTGACCTAAACCCTGACGATATTGAAAATATTGCTGTTCTAAAAGGTGGAGCTGCAACTGCTCTTTACGGTATGCGTGCAGCGAATGGTGTTATTTTAATTACCACCAAAAAAGGAAAAAATAGAAAAGGTTTAAACATTAATGTTTCTTCATCTGTTTCTATTGACAAAATATCCAATAAAGTACCTTTACAAGATAAATACGCACAAGGTTCTATTGAGTATGCAAACCTTATAGAAAGCTTTGGACTTCCACGTTCATCTTATTTTGATCCAGACCAGCCCTTATATAATGCAATTTCTTGGGGGCCTGCAATAGATACCCTTAGATATACAACCGATCCAAATTATGTTCCTTCTGATTATTATTATGGAGGTGCATCTACACCAATGGATGAATATATTAAATATTGGGATCCGAATGGTCGTATAGTGGGTATGAGTAGCCCGTTTGCATCAGATAAAAAAGTGGTTCCTTACGATCGTTATGAGTATTTTCAAACAGGGATATCTTATCGTAACTCGGTAAATATGTCAGGAGGAAATGAGACTACTACTTTCTTTTTCTCTGCATCAAATGAAACAACAAGAGGTATTGTTCCGAATAATGATTTTGGAAAAACTACTTTTAAATTAAATGCATCACATAAGTTAAATGAAAAATTAAAAGTTACCGGTAATGTATCGTACATGAATACTTATGGAGACAGAATTCAACAAGGCTCCAATGTATCCGGTGTTATGTTAGGATTGTTAAGAACTCCACCCACATTTGACAACTCTTATGGTTGGAAAATGCCTGACGGAACTCAAAGAACTTATAGAAATGGAACAGGATATGATAATCCTTACTGGGTTTCAAATGAAATTTTGTATCATGACAACGTAAATAGAATCATTGCATCTGCACAGTTAGATTGGACAATTACTGATTTCATGAGTTTAACATATCGCCCGGGTATTGACTGGTATTCAAGATATGCAAGAAACAACTTTGCAATATATTCAAATACTGCAAAAGATGGTTATACAAGTTCTTATAACTTTTACGGTAGTGATTTTAACTCTGATTTATTTTTAAACTTAACATTTAACTTGAATGAAGATTTCAATCTAAATGCGAATATCGGAAACAACTTGTATAGAACCTATGGACAAAGTTCACAGGCAGAAGCAAACGGATTAATTATTCCTGAATACTACAATGTTGCAAACACATCTGATAATAAAGGTTATGAAGGCACTACAGAATATAGAACATCTGCTATGTTTGCCAATTTAGAGTTGTCTTACCAAAATATGTTGTATCTTAACTTTACAGGAAGGTACGAATGGTCAACTACCCTTCCTGAAAAAAGTAATGGCGTATTTTATCCATCAGGGAGTTTAGGTTTTATTTTTACTGAACTTGGTGGCTTAAAAGATAACAATATATTAACATTTGGTAAATTTAGAGCTTCGTATGCAATTACAGCCAACATCCCAACCCCATATAGAACAACCACGTACTACACACAAGCAGGTGCCGGTGATGGCTGGACTAATGGTGTTAGTTTCCCATTTGGAGGAACAAATGGATATACGCTTAGTGGAACTATGGGCAATCCTGATTTAACACCTGAAACAACAACAGATATTGAATTAGGTCTTAATTTGAATTTCTTCTTGAATAGGTTAACAATTGATGCAGCTTACTTCAAAAGAAAAACTGAAGACATTTTACTTTTTGTTCCCATTGCTCCTTCAACAGGTTATAGCACACGTTATATGAATGCTGCAACAATGGAAACAGACGGTTTTGAAATTTTGGTTAATGGTTCGCCGATTAAAACCAATGACTTTGAATGGAATGTTACCTTAAACTGGGCAAATCCAAACTCGGTTGTTACACAACTAGCACCCGGTGTTGATAATGTATTCTTGGGTGGATTTACAGAGCCCCAAGTTCGTGCAGTTGCTGGTCAAAGCTACCGTTCTATTTATGGATTAGCATGGCTACGTGATGACCAAGGTCGTTTAATTATCGAAGATGATCCTAATAGTCTGCTATACGGACACCCAATACAAGATCCTGAAACAAAACTATTAGGAAAAGTTCAGGCTGACTGGACTGCCGGTATAACAAATACGTTCACTTATAAAGGATTTACACTTTCTGCCTTAATTGATATTAAGAAAGGCGGACAAATGTGGAACGGTACAAAAGGAGCATTATACTTCTTTGGTGCTCATAAAGATACCGAAAACCGTGAAGAGGATTACACATGGGATAATGGTGTAATGGGGCATTTGAATGCTGATGGAGAAATTGTTCATTATGATACAGATGGTGTTACCGAATTACCGGGACCTGGTGGTACAAATACAGCTGTTGTAAAATTAGATGAAAGTTGGAGATGGTGGGATGGTTACGGTAGTGGATTTACCGGTCCTTCAGAGCCTTATATAGAAGATGCAGGCTGGGTTAGATTACGCGAATTAACATTCTCTTATAATTTTAAAAATGTTATTGGAGGAGTAAACTGGATACAAAATCTTGAATTATATTTCACAGGACGTAACCTTTGGTTATCAACTGATTACACTGGCATTGATCCTGAAACAAGCTTATTGGGTTCAAGCAATGCTCAAGGTTTTGATTATTTCAATATGCCAGGTACCAAGTCTTATATCTTTGGACTTAAAATAGGTTTTTAATTTATAATTTCTAAATTGAATAATTATGATAAAAAAAATATATTTATCAATTGCTGTATTAATAATGATGGCATTGAGTTTTAACTCATGTAATTGGATTGATACAGAGATCAATAAAGATCCGGATGCGGTTACAGAAGTACCGTTAAAGTTACTTCTTCCCTCAATAGAAGTGAGGATGGCTTACACATTAGGAGGACAAGATGTTGCTGGTGTAACAGCAATGTGGACACAACAGGCGCAAGGTGTTGCTAGACAATCAGGTGTGATTAATAGCTATAATTTCACCGAAGCTGATGTGAATAATTTATGGGGGTCTATGTATGACGGAGGAATGATGGATGCTTACCAACTAATTAATCAAGCAACTGAAGAAGCACCACATTACAAAGGAATAGGACAAGTTTTAATGGCATTATGGTTAGGAAATGCAACTGATTTATTTGGGGATATTCCTTATTCAACTGCTTTTAATGGAGAAGAAAACTTGGCTCCTACATATGATACACAAGAGCAAATTTACGCTACAATTCAATCACTACTTGATGAGGCAATTACTAATTTAAGTAGCACAAATAACCTAATTTCAGTTGAAGGTGATTATTTCTTTGATGGAGATCCTTCAAAATGGCTTAGAGTAGCATATACTTTAAAAGCAAGATATGCTTTGCATTTAAGCGAAAGAAACGGGACAACTGCGCTTGATGAGGTGATTAATATTGTAGAATCAGGTAATGCTATGCAAGGCAACAGTGATGACTTGGCTTTTGAGTTTGGAGAATCAACAACAGAAAATAACCCTGTATATCAATTTTCTGATCAAAGAGGTGATATGCGTAACGGACCGGTTTTCTTTGCCGCTTTGCAAGCAGACAATGACCCTCGCGAGATTATTTATGAAGCTATAGGCGGGCAAGAGATATATTATGGTGGTATATATTACGGAGATAGAACTTCTCCTGTAGATTTATGTACATATACAGAACTAATGTTTATGGCAGCCGAAGCATATAATCGTACCGGCGATGATGCTAATGCAACTGCCAGTTTAATCGCAGCCGTAACTGCTAATATCAATAAATATATGGGCCTTGACAACACTTATGATGCTACTGCCGCTGCATGGTTAGCAGCAAAGGTTGCTGCTTGGAATATAACTCCTCCTACTTTAGAAGAAATTATGACTCAAAAGTGGATTGCGTTATATTTAAGCCCTGAAGCCTATGTGGATTACAGAAGAACTGGTTTTCCTAACTTAACTCCGGTTACAGGAACCTCTATCCCTTCACGTTTTCCATATCCTACTGACGAAAGATTATATAATCCCAATACGCCAAATGCTACGATTTGGCAAAGTCTTTGGTGGGATAATTAAGGTGAATATTAATGTAAAAAAGAGGGAGGTGTTCTCCCTCTTTTTTTTTGTCAGAAATAAATAATTTTTGATATTTGTTCATAAGAACATTAGTACCCCATTATTAATATTTTAATTTATTGATATTCATAAAAACAAGCTTCTATTATACAGTGCTATCTATATATTAAACTGATAAGCTGGTTTATTTTTAATGCATTAAGATGAAACACCCCATCGCTGCACTGAGTATATACTCCTATATTTATCAATCAGAAAAACTTATACGACCCTATTCAGTTCAAAAACACCTAATAAATTTTTCATAAAAATATTGGATTTTAATTAGGGAAATTACCGACTAAATTGTATTAAATACGTTAGTATCTTAAATTCAAAAAGTATTACCTTTGTATAAATTTAAAACATTTAATTATGAAAAAGGAAATTATTCTTTTAGCAGTTATGTTTTCTTATGTTAGTCTTTGGGGACAAGTTACCATAGGAGGGCAAGGATTTGGTGGAGGCTCCTTTGGGAATTCTTCATATGTAAAATCTACAGAGAGAAATAGTGGAATGACCTCAATTAGCTTTGAACAAAGTAAAGAGACTAAATTAAAAAACATTTATTTATCAGAAGTCTTTTTTAAAGGAAATATTGAAACAGAAAATGGAGATAAAGAAAAATCTGCTTATTTCCGGTATAATATTACAACTGACCAGATAGAGCAAATGAGTGGCAATAAACAAATTTCTATTATTGATAAACCTTTGCAAGCAAAAAAAATATCCTTTGGAGGAAAAGAGTTTCTTTATGAATTGATTGTTGATAAAAAAGGTATTTACGCAGGATATTTTGACCTTATTGTAGATGGGGATGCTCAACTACTTTTAAGACGTTACGGAAAAAGTAGAACCGATAACTATCTATCAAGGTACGGAGGAGGTGGTGGAACAGGAAAAGAAATCTACACAGTTCAGAAATCATGGTACTACCAAATTAATGGTAAGGGAGTTAAAAAATTAAAATCGAACAAAAAGACTTTATTAAAAATATTTGCCGACAAAAAAGACTCAATTAGAGAGTTTTTAAAGAAACAGAAACCAAATTTAAAAACAAAAGAAGGGAAGAAGACTATATTTGAATATTATAATTCTTTGAAACAGAATAATTAATTCTTAAACTTTTATATAAAATTAAAATGAAAAATAATATTATAAATAAACTGATATTGATAATTATAGGCTTATTATGCTTGAGTCCTAATATAATATCACAAATAAATAAAATAAAGAATATTAATTATTCAGTGTATAACAAAAAAGTTATAGTTAGTTACGACATTAAAGGGAAAAACAAACAAAATGATATTAATTTAATATTTTATGATAATGATTTCCGGTATATTTATCCTCAAAAGCTAAAAGGAGATTTTGGTTCAAATGTAAGTACAGGTACCGGAAAAAGTATTATATGGGATATTTCAAATGATTTATCTGAAATTAATTCGCCAATCAAGCCCCTAATAATTATCAATGGAAAAGATAACAGAAGATACGGTGGAGCATCAAATGCTTTACTTTCTGTTTTAGTACCCGGTTTAGGAGATTATTTTGTGTCGGATCCGGTACAAATTAAGTTCAAGCCTGTTTTAAGAACTATTACAGCATGGGGGTTTACAGCTTTAGGGATTTATGCTCTCAAAAATAGAAGTAAAACATATATAACTACGATAAAAACCGGAGCCTCCAACCCTGATGAAACAGTAACATATGAAGGACCCACTAAATATTGGGCTTTTCTAATGGATGGAGAGGTGTTCCTTACTTTAGGAATTGGAACATGGATCTATGATATAATTTGGGTTTCAATAAGAGGAAAAAAAAACCAAGAGTATAAAAAAAGAATTGATGGCATTAGTTTTTATGATAATACATCCAATAGCTTTCAATATGGAGTTTCCTTCTCTCTGAATAAAAAGTAAAACTTTTTATAATTTTATATCGTTAATAAAAGTTATAACAATTTATTAGTCAATCAAAATAGCAAAATAACCAATTACAAAACTATCTTATTATGAAAAAACTTTTACATTCAAATCAAAAGCTTATCAGCTTTGGTATTGTAATACTAGTTTTAGCTACAATACTTTTCATTCCAAAATACGGGAAAACCAATCGTGAAAAATATGAATTATTTATTCAAAATCATGAATTCACACAACACCTAGGACTGGATATAAATGAATTAAAGCAAATTCCTAAACAAGACCGTCCTGATCTAGCTTGGGAACAAGATTTCTTAATGACCCTAGACCCTGCTTTAGGGTATCCTACGGTCAAAGAACTTCTTCCAGTGTATAAGCAAGTACAACTACAAAGAAAAATAAAAGCAGGTATCCCAGGCGATGGTATTAATAATTCATGGATTGAGCGAGGACCTAATAACGTGGCCGGAAGGGTTCGGGCACTTATGTTTGACCCTAATGATGCCGCCGGAAAAAGAGTTTGGGCAGGAAGTGTTTCCGGTGGACTTTGGTATAATAACGATATTACTGACCCCAATTCATCATGGGTTGTAGTTGATGATTTTTGGTCTAATCTTGCTATTTCATGTATTGCTTATGATCCTACAAACACACAAATATTTTATGTAGGAACCGGTGAAGGCTGGGGTAACACTGATGGAGTAAGGGGCAACGGAATATGGGCAAGCACTGATGGAGGAAATAATTGGACAAAATTAAATGTATTTGCTGATTATATACAAAAAATTGTTGTTACATCATCAGGTAGGGTTATTGCCGGAACAAACAATGGAATTATGATATCTGACAATAATGGTTCAACATGGAATACAAAACAATCTGGTTTTATTACTGATATAGAAATTACTGATGATGGAACACTCTATGCAGGAATAAAAGATAACACATCTGCCTCAGTATTTAAGTCTGTTGACTCTGGAGATAATTGGCAAACAGTCTCAGCTTTGCCTGCAAACCAGTCAAGAGTTGAAATTGCTGTTGCACCTTCAAATGGAAATGTTGTTTATGCTATTGCTTCAGATGGAAGTAATGTTTCTTGGTTTAGAAAAACTACTAATGGTGGTATTTCTTGGACAAACTTAACAATTCCGATGTATATGACCCAAAGTTGCGCTTTATCTACTGATGAGGACTTTACAAGAGGTCAAGCGTGGTACGATCTTATTTTGGCAGTACACCCTACAAGCCCGGATACCGTTTTTGTTGGTGGTATTGATGTAAACAAATCAACGGATGGAGGACAAACATGGAAAACTATTACGTATTGGACAGGAGCATGTGCACCCTATTCACACGCGGACAATCACGCTTTGGTTTTTAGACCCGGATATGATAACGAGTTAATTACAGGAAGTGATGGAGGAGTTAGTTACTCCCCGGATGCCGGTTCTGCTACCGAACCAAACTTTATCGTAATGAATAGAGGTTTTAATATAACTCAGTTTTATGCCGGAGCCATGCATCCTGATGCATTAAAAAATTATTTTCTTGCAGGTTCACAAGATAATGGTACTCATCAATTTGAAGCAACAGGAATTGATTCCACCAAAGAAGTAACCGGTGGCGATGGTGCATTTTGTTTTATAGACCAAACAAATCCTGATATTCAGATTACATCATATGTATATAACAATTTTTATCTTTCAAAAGATGGAGGAAATACTTTTAGCTATTTACAAAGTGATAATACAGGACGTTTTATTAATCCTGCAGCTTATGATAATAACTTTCATATTTTATATTCAGCTAAAAATGATCAATCAATTAATCGTATAAGAAATATAGAAACAAACCCCCAAATAGATGATATAAGCATTAATCTTGGGAGTGTTGCTTCACACATTAAAGTATCACCTTATACAAGCAATAGCTCAACAATTTTTGTAGGAACGAGCAGTGGAAGGGTTTTTAAAGTTTTAGGAGCAGATGGTAACAACCCATCTGTAAATGAAATTACAGATACTTCATTCCCAACAGGTAATGTATCATGCATTGAAATTGGAGCAAGCGAAAATGAGCTGATAGTAACTTTCAGCAATTATGGAGTTACTTCGGTGTGGTACACTAATAGTGGAGGAAATACATGGGTAAATAAAGAAGGAGACTTACCTAACATGCCTGTTCGTTGGGCATTATTTAACCCGAACAACCGTAATGAAGTGTTATTGGCAACAGAAGTTGGTGTGTGGGCTAGTACTAATTTTGGTGATGCATCACCTAATTGGACATCCTCCGTTTCAGGACTGGCAAATGTACGTACGGATATGCTTTTAATTAGACCTTCTGATCATGAAGTACTTGCAGTAACACATGGCCGAGGTTTATTTACCAGTAATGCATTTTCAACTATTGATACCAGTTCTTTACAAGCATTTTTCTCTGTTGATGGAGCAACAAGTGTCTTTCCAGGAACAAATGTACAATTTGAAGATTTATCAACAGGAAATCCTACAAGTTGGACATGGGAATTTGAAGGGGGAACACCTTCAACATCTACAGAGCAAAACCCGATTATAAGTTATGATAATCCGGGATTATTCCAAGTAAAGCTTACGGTATCTGATGGAACGAATACAGATGACTCAATTCGTCTAGGATACATAAAGGTGTCGGAAAACGGAGGCTGGATGATTCAGGCTACCGGATTTACAGCAGCATCAAGAGGTATTGATTTTATTAGTGTTGTTGATAAGAATATTGTATGGGCGAAAGCTTATGATGGAGCTAATACAGACAATAAAATAAAGGAATTTACAAAAACAGTGGATGGCGGTAACACGTGGACACCGGGAACAATTAGTATTACCGGAAATATATATCCTGCAATGATTCATGCATACAATGCTGATACAGCATGGGTGCCTATGTATCCGGATCCTGCCGGTACCGATGGAGGAATTTTTATTACTACAGATGGCGGTGCTACATGGAATAAACAAAGTTCTGCTACTTTTACCGGTGCAGATGCATTTGCAAACGTGGTTTATTTCTGGAATAAAGATGAAGGTTTTTGTATGGGAGACCCTAATGGCGGATATTTTGAAATATATACTACAACTGATGGAGGAAATAATTGGACACGTGTTCCACAAGCCAATATTCCGGCAAATCAAAATCAAGAATACGGAACAGTAGGTCAATTTTGTATTGGAGAAGACGGTACCGCATTTTTCAATACTACGAAAGGGCGTATTTTCATTTCAACAGATAAAGGTGCTAACTGGTCGGTTGTAAATTCTCCGATAAATGACCGTATTAGAATTGCTTTTTCAGATAAAGATAATGGATTTGTTATGAATCCACAAGATATTTCTCAAGCATATTATACAACAGATGGAGGTGCTAACTGGACACAAGTAAATACTCAAAATTTATTTGGAAGCAGTGTTCAATATGTAAAAGGTACTTTTGGAAGAATGTATGTAAGTAGTAGTGCAGCTAGTGGTGCCAGTGGTGCATCTTACAGTATTGACGGTGGGAAAACTTGGAGATTGTTTGATGAGTTAGACGGTCAACAATGTTTGTCCTTAGGGTTTGCCGATATGACAACCGGTTGGATTGGACAATTTAATGCCAGTGAAACACAAGGAGGTATTTTAAAATACACAGGACCGGCAACAATTCCTGATTTTACCATAAGCAGCAACCCTGTACTTGAAAGTCCGGTTACATTTACGGATAATACTTTAACAATTGAAGATTCGGTTGCTTATTCATGGAGTTTTGGAGATAATGCATCTCCTGCAACGGCTGATACCAAAGGAT
>Ga0256840_1004562_pt1 | contig 10306 bp, 3 predicted proteins | sample 355202metaG_FD_185969 | JGI IMG/M metagenome (GOLD analysis project Ga0256840, IMG submission 185969) | Hydrothermal vent microbial communities from Mid Atlantic Ridge, Atlantic Ocean - 355-202 | ecosystem: Environmental > Aquatic > Marine > Hydrothermal vents | place: Atlantic Ocean: Mid...
CAGGCTTCCCCGGCTTCGAGTTGCGATCAATCTAGGATTCGCGAAACCAAATTTGTGCATAAAAAAAGCCCGCTCAATAAATTGAACGGGCTCTTTTAAAAAGAATGTTGGCGGCGACCTACTCTCCTTTATACCCCCTTGCGGGGTGCACCAGGCTTCCCCGGCTTCGAGTTGCGATCAATCTAGGATTCGCGAAACCAAATTTGTGCATAAAAAAAGCCCGCTCAATAAATTGAACGGGCTCTTTTAAAAAGAATGTTGGCGGCGACCTACTCTCCCACCAGGCTTCCCCGGCAGTACCATCGGCGCTGAAGAGCTTAGCTTCCGAGTTCGGGATGGGATCGGGCGTACCCTCTTCGCTATAACCACCAACAAAATCGTAGTCGATGGCTGCAAGCTCGGGGCATAAATACCCTCTTCGCTATAACCACCAACAAAATCGTAGATAGAATCGACATCAGCCTCAGCAGACATTGACTTATCAAGGTTGGTGTAATGAATGCTGGTATGGCATTCAAAACAAAAAGTTGGATTCAAGATTATCAATCTTTTTTTTGCACGGTGTTTCATGCAGTTATTCGTTAACGCACTATTTATTGTATTTATTAGTTCTCCACCTTGCAATGAATACGAGATTCACTTCAAGATGACTGACGATAATCAGCGTACTACTTTTTTCAAAGTAGATTTAAAGAAGAAATAAGCCTTCCGGTCAATTAGTATTGCTCTGCTCCACATGTTACCACGCTTCCACATACAACCTATCCACGTCGTCGTCTTCGACGGACCTTATGACTATTTTAAATAGAGAGAGAACTTATCTTGAGGGGGGCTTCCCGCTTAGATGCTTTCAGCGGTTATCCTTTCCGCACATAGCTACCCAGCAATGCTCCTGGCGGAACAACTGGTACACCAGTGGTGCGTCCATCCCGGTCCTCTCGTACTAGGGACAGATCCTCTCAATTCTCTTGCGCCCACGGCAGATAGGGACCGAACTGTCTCACGACGTTCTGAACCCAGCTCGCGTACCACTTTAATTGGCGAACAGCCAAACCCTTGGGACCTACTCCGGCCCCAGGATGTGATGAGCCGACATCGAGGTGCCAAACCTCCCCGTCGATGTGGACTCTTGGGGGAGATCAGCCTGTTATCCCCGGAGTACCTTTTATCCGTTGAGCGATGGCCCTTCCATTCGGAACCACCGGATCACTAAGACCTACTTTCGTACCTGCTCGACTTGTGAGTCTCGCAGTCAAGCTTGCTTATGCCTTTGCACTCTGCGACTGGTTTCCAATCAGTCTGAGCAAACCTTTGTACGCCTCCGTTACTTTTTAGGAGGCGACCGCCCCAGTCAAACTACCCACCAGCCAGTGTCCCTCGCCCAGATAATGGGCGTAGGTTAGATATCCAAATGTATCAGGGTGGTATTTCAAGGATGGCTCCACCGACACTAGCGTGCCTGCTTCAAAGCCTCCCACCTATCCTACACAGATACATTCGAATATCACTGACAAGCTATAGTAAAGGTTCACGGGGTCTTTCCGTCTTGCCGCAGGTAGACGGCATCTTCACCGCCACTTCGATTTCACTGAGTCCCTGGTTGAGACAGTGGGGAAGTCGTTACGCCATTCGTGCAGGACGGAACTTACCCGCCAAGGAATTTCGCTACCTTAGGACCGTTATAGTTACGGCCGCCGTTTACTGGGGCTTCAATTCGCAGCTTCGCCTAAGCTAACCACTCCTCTTAACCTTCCAGCACCGGGCAGGCGTCAGACCCTATACTTCCACTTACGTGTTCGCAGAGTCCTGTGTTTTTGATAAACAGTCGCTACCCCCTATTCTCTGCAACCATCTTTAGCTCTACCATGAAATATGTTTCACCAAGATGGCATACCTTCTCCCGAAGTTACGGTATCAATTTGCCGAGTTCCTTAACCAGAGTTCTCTCAAGCGCCTTAGAATTCTCATCTCACCCACCTGTGTCGGTTTGCGGTACGGGGACTTTATGGACTAATGTACGGGACTTTTCTCGGAAGTCGTGCATCGATTCGTTGACGTGTCGCTTTAAAAAAGCAACTCCACATCCCCTCTCAGTTATAACGCTGCGTTTGTGGCACGAAGCCTCCTACAGCATCAACCTACGGGGTTGAACGTGCATATCCATCAGCACGCGAACCTAGCATACTCCGTCCTCCCTTACAGTCAGACATCTCACAAAGTCGTACAGGAATATTAACCTGTTTTCCATCGACTACGCCTTTCGGCCTCGCCTTAGGTCCCGACTAACCCTGGGAGGATGAACCTGGCCCAGGAAACCTTGGGTTTTCGGCGAACAGGATTCTCACCCGTTTTATCGTTACTCACGTCAGCATCTGCTCTTCCAGAACCTCCAGGACTCCTCGCGGTATCCCTTCACAGGCGGCTGGAATGCTCCCCTACCGATCATAATAAATTATAATCTCGCAGCTTCGGTACACAACTTGAGCCCCGTTATATTTTCGGCGCGGATTCACTCGACTAGTGAGCTATTACGCTTTCTTTCAAGGGTGGCTGCTTCTAAGCCAACCTCCTAGTTGTCTGTGTGCTTCCACATCCTTTCCCACTTAGTTGTAATTTAGGGACCTTAGCTGGCGATCTGGGTTGTTTCCCTTTCGACCACGAACGTTATCGCCCGCAGACTGACTCCCAAGATATACTGTATGGCATTCGGAGTTTGATTGGGGTTGGTAATCTGGTGAGACCCCTAGCCCATTCAGTGCTCTACCTCCATACGTAACCTCTTGAGGCTATACCTAAATATATTTCGGGGAGAACCAGCTATTTCCAGGTTTGATTGGCCTTTCACCCCTACCCACAGCTCATCCCCTGATTTTTCAACATCAGTGGGTTCGGTCCTCCATCTCCTATTACAGAGACTTCAACCTGGCCATGGGTAGCTCACCTGGTTTCGGGTCTACACCCCGCAACTGTACGCCCTATTCAGACTCGGTTTCCCTGCGGCTTCGTCTAGTCGACTTAACCTTGCTACGAAGCGTAACTCGCTGACTCATTATGCAAAAGGCACGCTGTCACACTGTTAAAAAACATAGTGCTCCAACTGCTTGTAGGCTTAGGGTTTCAGGTTCTTTTTCACTCCCCTCAAAGGGGTACTTTTCACCTTTCCCTTACGGTACTTGTTCACTATCGGTCATCTACGTGTATTTAGCCTTGGAAGATGGTCCTCCCAGATTCCGACAGGGTTTCACGTGTCCCGCCGTACTCGGGTACAAATTACAGAAGTGAACAATGCTTTCATATACGGGACTATCACCCTCTATGGTCGCGTTTCCAATACGTTCTATTAACATGTTCTTTTGTAACTTCTGGCTAGGTACACATACCTAACAAAATTTGCCCCACAACACCGCACAGACAACGGATGTGTCCTTACATCCATGCGGTTTAGGCTATACCCCGTTCGCTCGCCGCTACTAGGGGCATCTCAATTGATTTCTCTTCCTCCGGGTACTTAGATGTTTCAGTTCCCCGGGTTTGCTCTCATAAACCTATGTATTCAGTTTATAGTGACCCAGCTTTCGCTGAGCCGGGTTTCCCCATTCGGACATCCATGGATCATAGCTCGTTTGGCAGCTCCCCATGGCATTTCGCAGCCTTCCACGTCCTTCTTCGCCAGTAGATACCAAGGCATCCACCACTAAGCCCTTATTTGCTTAAAACTTCTTACAAAAATAATTCTGCTCTTATTCTTAAATAAGTGCGGGTTAATACATGTCTCTCAACATTTATTATATCCATCCATTCATTTCTGAGAGGCAGATATTAGCCCGACTTATCTTGTCCTAAAAGCGTCCTTATCTTCATTACTGTTTCTATATGAAATATAATGTCACCAAATTAATGATGACTAGATCTTTCGTTTTCAGATAAATTTAATTGGCAAGTTCGTTTGCACGAACTCACAATTTTTTCGCCGATTATCGTTAGTCACCTCAAAGTATTAACGGTTTTAGTTAAATAAAACGTTAATCTTTCAAGGATCTTGATGATGTCGAATTTAATCGACATCGAATTCTAATAAATAATTTTACAGCTTTCGCTGCTTCAATTGTTACAAAACCAAGCCTTACGACTTGATAATGCGCTATCGAATTACCTATATTTGTTTTAAATCTACATCACATAGATTTAATTTTGATAATCTCGAATCCTATTCACTTTTCAAAGACGATAATCGACATTATCGAATGGAGCATGTCGGGTTTGAACCGACGACCTATGCCGTGCAAGGGCATTGCTCTCCCAGCTGAGCTAATGCCCCGGAAGAATAAAACCTATGCCGCTGGTCTAGTCAGCTTATCAACACGCTCCAGTAGACCTGGGCGGACTTGAACCGCCGACCTCACGCTTATCAGGCGTGCGCTCTAACCAGCTGAGCTACAGGTCTTTATGGTTGAGAATAGAAATCAGATTGAGACGGGTAACTCCTGGGTATGCAGGTAATTCCACGTAGTACGAGATTTGTTCCACTTGCAAGCAAGCTATAGAACGTTGGGAAACTGAACATCTTCCGATGTTGAGCTCCTTAAAGGAGGTGATCCAGCCGCAGGTTCCCCTACGGCTACCTTGTTACGACTTCACCCCAGTCACCATTCACTCCTTCGGCGGCTCCTAGATAGGTCACCGACTTCTGGAGCAAACGACTCCCATGGTGTGACGGGCGGTGTGTACAAGACCCGGGAACGTATTCACCGTGGCATGCTGATCCACGATTACTAGCGATTCCAACTTCACGCAGTCGAGTTGCAGACTGCGATCCGAACTGAGGATAACTTTTTGGGATTGGCTCCCCTTCGCAGGTTGGCGACCCTTTGTATTACCCATTGTAGCACGTGTGTAGCCCTACACATAAGGGCCATGAGGACTTGACGTCATCCCCACCTTCCTCCGACTTGCATCGGCAGTCTCCTTAGAGTTCCCGGCATGACCCGCTGGCAACTAAGGATAAGGGTTGCGCTCGTTGCCGGACTTAACCGAACATCTCACGACACGAGCTGACGACAGCCATGCAGCACCTGTCACCGAGTTCTCCGAAGAGCACGGCTCCCATTACGGAGCTTTCTCGGGATGTCAAGTGTAGGTAAGGTTCTTCGCGTTGCTTCGAATTAAACCACATGCTCCACCGCTTGTGCGGGTCCCCGTCAATTCCTTTGAGTTTTAATCTTGCGACCGTACTCCCCAGGCGGTTCACTTAACGCGTTAGCTACGCTACCGAGACAACCAAGGTCCCAGCGGCTAGTGAACATCGTTTACGGCGTGGACTACCGGGGTATCTAATCCCGTTCGCTACCCACGCTTTCGCACCTCAGCGTCAATAATGATCCAGTCAGTCGCCTTCGCCACTGGTGTTCCTCCTGATATCTACGGATTTCACCCCTACACCAAGAATTCCACTAACCCCTCTCATATTCAAGACTCCCAGTTTCCAATGCAGTTCCGAGGTTGAGCCCCGGGATTTCACATCAGACTTGAAAGTCCGCCTGCGTGCGCTTTACGCCCAATGATTCCGAACAACGCTTGCACCCTCCGTATTACCGCGGCTGCTGGCACGGAGTTAGCCGGTGCTTCCTTTGAAGGTACGACGTCATTTTTTTCTTCCCTTCTGACAGTGCTTTACGACCCACAGGCCTTCATCACACACGCGGCATTGCTGCGTCAGGCTTTCGCCCATTGCGCAAGATTCCCCACTGCTGCCTCCCGTAGGAGTCTGGGCCGTGTCTCAGTCCCAGTGTGGCTGATCATCCTCTCAGACCAGCTACCCATCTCGGTCTTGGTGAGCCATTACCTCACCAACTAACTAATGGGCCGCGAACCGATCTATAAGCGCCCGAAGGCTTTAACCCCTGAACCCGAAGGCTCTGTGGTCTCATGCGGTATTAGCTATCTTTTCAAATAGTTATCCCCCACTTAAAGGTACGTTGTTCACGTGTTACTCACCCGTCCGCCACTCTAATAAGTTCCCGAAGGAACTTTTCTCGTTCGACTTGCATGTGTTAGGCATGCCGCCAGCGTTCGTTCTGAGCCAGGATCAAACTCTCCAGTTTATATACTTTCAATCCAATAAATTGAATCGTCCGTTTATTACCGAAGTACATTCCGAAGAATGTACGTTCAATCTCAGCTACATATTTTTGTTGTTGTTCGAAAATTAAAACTTAAGCACTGCTTACACAGCACTCGTTTAGAAATTTTGCTTTGTTCAACCTTAACCGAAGTTAAAGCCGTCAAAGCGAGATTTTTCAATAAATTGAAAAATCGACAGTTCAACTCATTATGTAACGAGTTTTTTCAAGTTTTGTCGTTGCTGAATTCTGCCCTGATAAATTAGAACAAAACAATTTGAATTTACAGACTTGTACTGCTTTCAAATCTTCCAGTTGCACATACTTTGATGTGCGCGTTCATCTGCCTACGACGTCGAAAATACTCTGTTACCCTATGGATCCAAATTGACATTAATACATCGCTTTAAATCCACTGAGTTTCCCGTCTCAATCCGATTCCTATTCATCTTTCAAAGACGCTCAGACTTAAAATTCCGTCTCAGCGAGGAGGAGGAAAGTACAGGAAAAGATTCACCGGTCAAGTGGTTATTTGAAAAAAAACGAAATTAATTTCATTTAATTGTTTTTAGGTCGCCAACACCGCATAAACAGGTAAAAATGGAGATATGATTCTTTATGTGGTTACGGACTTGGATGGGTCATTCGAAGATTTTCATGAAGATGTTTCATTTAATTTGGAAGAGGAATTTGGATTGGCGGCAGGATTCACAGGACCGCATTTGGGCAATCCTTCAAGGTATCATCTGCGGTGAAATCCTCAGCTCTCAAATGGAGACAGTATATCTCTCAGGAGAAATAGCGCACATATTCGGCAGACCGGCGCTGAAAATCTCATCGGGTGTTGTCGATTACTGCGTCCTCAATGCGCTAACCTCGGTTTGGTTTGCCTCTTGTTTTGCTCACCAATGCTACCCCGTCTCATCGATGATCTTCTCGTCTTGGGATCTGCAAACATTTTGATCGTATTTTTAATTCTCAAGAGACTGGTTTGTGTAAACCCGACCCTGAAATCTACGAATATCTTTTGGCCACATTATCGGTCTGCAGAAAGGTTTATCTTTATTGGCGATAGGATCGCCAACATCAAATCGGCCAAGACTGCGGGTATTTTAAGTCATCTGTTTGAAAACGAAAAGAAAATTGTTGCTTTTTTGCACTCAACGCTTCAAATAGTCGTGTAGAATTCATGGATCCCTTACACATTGGTGTATTTTGGTAGAAAAAAAACTTTCTAGAAAGATTAAACGGGAGCAAAGATTGGCCAACATAAAGTCGGCCGCGATCGAAATTTTCGCAGAGAAAGGGTACCATTCAACGAAGGTATCAGAAATCGTGGCGAAGGTCGGTGTTGCTCAGGGCACATTTTATTTATATTACGAAGGCAAGAAACCTCTCTTCGGTGCGCTTTTGTCAGACTTCCTACTGCTCCTTGTTACAACGATCGCGAAGTGGGAACCCGCCAATTTAGATACCCTAGAGGTCGTGGAAAGTGAGTTGCGAGAGATCGGGTTACATCTTGCCGAGGTTTTACTTGAGAACAAACACCTCACACGGATTTTCTTTCGGGAAGCGACGATGGTGGATCCAAAATTCGACGAAATGATTCTTGAATTTTACGATACCTTGGTTGCCATTCTTACCAATTTCAATCGTACCCTTTTTGAAAAAGGTCTGATCAAAAAAATGAACTTCAAGCTGATTTCAATCCAAACGATCGGCATGGTAGAACGCATCATTGAAGAATATATCGTGACCGAAACGATCGCTGATTTAGAGCCCCTTGAGCTCGTCGATCATCTTTTGGCAAACTTCGTCACGGGTACGCGCAAAGAGATTAGAACTTAATTTTACAATAGACGATTGGATCTTTGACCGATCCAGTGCTATGCTTCGAAGAACTATTACTAAACAATTCAAATATTCTTCGGTAAAGGCAGAAAAGAATTTTTTGTGGATTCAAATCCACGGAGTAGGAGGCAGTATGGAACCTGAGAAAGATCGCATTCAACCCCTGAGTTGGCAAGTTCTGGATATTATTCTAGAAAAGTTACAGGGCTTGGTTGGCGAAGGCGCAATGGGTGTTTTGAAAACATTGAAAAGCGCAGATCGCACACAACCCCCAAACCCACGTATCGTATACGATCTGGGTAACGAACTTGAGGATCTCGTCGGTCCGAAAGGTGCCTTTGCACTTTTACGACAGGTAGGACGAGAGATCGGGATTTTATTCACGAAAGGAAAAGATTCTGAAACCGCCGCAGAGATCTTGGCAACAACCTTAAGGCAACTTGGATTTGCTTATGAAATCAAATTAGAAGAAGATAGTGCATATATTTGCAAATGTGTCTTCTACGGTTTCCTTAAACAAGACGGATTTGAACCTGTAGAAAAACCTGTATGTTGGACGGGATGGGGATTCATTGAAGGTTGTTTGAGCAATGTAAACAACGCTCATCATATCAAGTGGGTGGGGCGAGATAACCTGAAACAAGAATGCCGTTTTTCGATTAGAAAAAGTGCGGATGAGTGGGATTAAACCAAATTTATTTTCGAATACACACGTTTTAAGAAACAAAGTTTTAAGAGAGAAGTATGTCTAGACTAGATAAAATTAATCGAATTTTACGTTCACTACAAACAGGATCACCAGAAAGCGAAGGATGCGCGCTCATTTCAGGCGATGGCTTACTCATAGGAAGTGCGCTTCCCCAACACCTAGACCAAGCACGTGTAGGTGGCATGAGTGCCACACTGCTCTCCTTGGGGCAACGCGCCGCAAGAGAACTCGAAAGAGGAGACGTGGAGGAAGTATTGGTTCGTGGCAAGCACGGCTATGCGGTAATGATCTCGGCCGGACCTGAAATGGTCTTACTGATGTTAACCAGTGAAAAAGCAATGTTAGGACTTGTTTTTCTCGATATTCGTCGAGCGGCCAAAGAACTCGCAGATGTGATCTAAACTTTGCGAGTAAAAGGTTAAGATTGTATGCAGCGATCATCAGAAAAAACAATTCTGACGAGTTGCGATTTAGGAACCAATTTCGGTCAAAAAATCGTCAAAATCTCTTCAGTTGTCGGGGCTTACCGCGAAGTACTAGCCTCACCGCCCGATCTCATTATTTTGGAGTGCGAGCTTAGAGACGGTGACGCCTTTGATATACTCACCTATCTAAGGAACGCCAAACAGTGCGTTCCAGCTATACTCTTGGCAGGCCGGCCTCCAAAACAATCCTCTCTGGCCGATCGTATAAGTTTCGTTCATCACGAAATCAAACGCTTTGAATTAGAAAATCTTGTCGACCAAAAACTATCAAGCCCAAATACCGCTCTCTATTCTGTGGAGGAATACCTAAACCTTGCGACGAAATCTCAGCTATCTATAGAAATCTCAGTGTGTCGCGGCGATCAAGAAGAATGCAATCGTATCGTCCTCAAAAACGGAGTTGTCATTGATTCTCAAATTGGAGCGCTTAAAGGAAAAGATGCACTCAAGCAAATTCTCGCGCTTCAAAAAGTGGATATTCGATTTAGAAAACCCGAGCACGAAGAAGAAAAAAAAGATGAAGAATGGCACAAGATGTTCTTTTCTGTGGGAGACGAGCCGCTGAGCTTTCCGACACCTCTCAATGGCCCCTCCGAAGCTGAAAACAGTATGATGAAGCAAAACGCGGCCTCACCTAGGACCACCGTCGGACATGGCACAGGTGGGGTTCCTTTTTTGGTCGAACGGGAAATACTAACTATGTCTGAGCGTTTTTCTCGCCAGGAAACCGTCGACGTCCCCCCTATTCACGCCTTAATTGAGGCCACCGAGGTTTCCGATGCCTCTATTTCTCAACTGAACTCGCCTGTTATCAAACAAAAACCGATCATCATTGAGGACGAGCCTATTGTTGAACGCCCCACTCCAAAGATCTCCGCCCCAGAACCCCCCCCAGAAATCCAGGTCGTACAAAAACGCACCGTTAAACCCGAGATTGTTGAAGAGGTGCTGGTCAATGTCAAAGGTTTAGACATTCGAGAACTCCTTGAGATGGCTATGGAAGAAATGATAAGCCGGCGTTACGATCACGCCTACTTCGTGCTGCAAGCCGTACTAAAAATAGACTCCACACATACCACTGCTCTCGCAAATCTAACCCGTTTAGAAGAGCTCTTGAAGGAAAGATATAATGGAACAATCAT
>Ga0256840_1004563_pt1 | contig 10305 bp, 11 predicted proteins | sample 355202metaG_FD_185969 | JGI IMG/M metagenome (GOLD analysis project Ga0256840, IMG submission 185969) | Hydrothermal vent microbial communities from Mid Atlantic Ridge, Atlantic Ocean - 355-202 | ecosystem: Environmental > Aquatic > Marine > Hydrothermal vents | place: Atlantic Ocean: Mid...
AGAGAGGCTTGTATTATTATAAGAAGAAGGAATAAGCAGTGCTAAGTCCAAAAGAGAGACTATCTTTAACTTTTGAAATAGGGCTTTGGCTTCTTTCATCTCAAACTCTTTTTAATACTTCTTTTACAAAAATGCCAATAGCGAAGCTGTCACAGCCACATTGAGTGATTCTACCCCACGGTTCATCTTAATCGCAATAGAGTCGGTACTTAAATCTTCTATTGTCTTACTAACCCCCTCACTCTCATTGCCTAAAACAAAAACAGTTTTCGCACCATAAACGGTTGTTTTGTAATCATGAGTTGCATAAGAAGAGAGCGTATAAACCTCGGCTTCTTGACTTTTAAATTTTTCCAAAGTTTTAGCGAGATTTTTCGTTTTAATAATAGGCAATTTAAAGATAGTCCCCACCGAAGCTTTAATCACCAAAGGTGAAATCTGTGCTGAATTTTTAGTCGGCAATAAAATAGCATCAATATTTCCCCCAGCACAAGAACGAATTATCATGCCTAAATTTTGAGGATTTAAAACGCCATCAAGTGCCATAACTCTAAAGGTACTGTGTTGCTCTAAAAATCTCTCTTCACTCAATGCTTTTTCCAACACAATATCCAAAGCCACCCCTTGGTCTTGTTTGGCATTTTTAGAGATGCGTGAGAGTGCTTTTTTCTCATGATAGGCTATCTCTATGGCTCTTTGTTTGGCAATCTTCACCATTTTTTCTAAATCCATAGCAGACTTATTTGAAGTTGATAGATGAAGTTTATGAATGGTAATATTTTCATCTTCCAAGGCTTCTAAGACGGCATTACGTCCATAAATCGTGATAATCTTATCAAAAAAAGCTTTTTTAGCTAAATATTCTAAAGAGTCTTCTCTTTTTTGATTTTGCACTATCGTTCGCCATTCCATGCGATGGTCTGTTTTCCCTCTTCGCTGAATGAGACAGCAGGCATACCCATAATGTTAAACCCAGCATCAACATAATGCACTTCACCTGTTACCCCTGCACTAAGGTCTGAGAGTAAGTACATACCAGAGTTTCCAACATCTTTAATGCTTACATTTCTTTTTAGTGGTGCATGGGCTGCGTTCCATTTAAGCATGAAGCCAAACTCACCAATCCCTGCGGCAGCTAAAGTTTTAATGGGGCCTGCACTAATGGCATTAACACGAATGCCATCACGTCCAAGGTCTTCTGCTAGATACTTTGTGGTCATCTCTAACGCGGCTTTTGCCACACCCATTAAATTATAGTTTGGAATGTATTTTACCCCACCATAGTAAGAGAGTGTTAAGACAGATGCATTAGAAGAGAGTACAGGTTTAAGTTCTCTAACAATTTCGATTAAAGAGTACACCGATATGTCCATTGCCACATCAAATGCCTCTTTTGAAATGTCATAAAAACGTCCACTCAATCCCTCTTTAGGAGCAAATGCAATGGAGTGTACGATGAAATCAATTTGACCCATATCTTTTTCAATAGATGCTTTTAAAGCTTTTATCTCTTCTGGTTTTGAGACATCACAAGGGTAAAATTTTTCGCCACACTCTAAATCTTCTGCAATAGGTGCTAACTTTTTTTCAAAACGCTCATTTAAAAAAGTAATGGCAACCTCAGCCCCTTGCTCTTTACATGCTTGTGCAATCCCATACGCGATTGACTTTTTGTTTGCAATACCAAGGATTATTCCTTTTTTGCCTTTCATTATCATCTTCATACTCCAATATATTTTATCTCGCATATTTTATCACGATTGAGGTAGAATATAAGTTAAAGTTAAAAAAGCCAACAAGAGAGAAATTATATGAAAAAAATATTAATTATAAATACAGGGGGAACATTTAATAAAGTCTATAATCCCTTAAATGGAAACTTAGAGATTGAACCTAAAGGTAAAGCCATCAAAAGTATTGCAAATGCTTGGCTAAGCAAACTTAAAATTTTAAATATTATTGCTAAAGACAGTCTTGATATGACCCGTAAAGATAGAGAGACAATTCTCAAAGAGATTCAAAAAGCAAAAGTAAATAATATCATTGTGGTACACGGAACCGATACTATGGATAAAACAGCCAAATATTTAGATGAAGCCAATTTAAATAAAAAAATCATTTTAACAGGAGCCATGGTTCCATATAGCATAAATCCCATAGAAGCTACAGCCAACTTATCTTCAGCCTACGGATACTTACAAAATGTAAAAGAAAAAGGAGTGTTTATTGCAATGAATGGAGCGATTAAAGATTACAAAAAAGTAGTTAAAAACAAAGAAAAAGGATATTTTGAAGAATCAAAATAGTTACTTAATCATAATCCTAATCTCCAACGACACACTAAAAATGACTACTACATCATAATAATAGCAGTAACTTTAGAAGTTTTTTAGAAAACATCTTTAAAAGATGTAATGCTAATTCAGGAAATAGGGGAGATCCTAAAGTACTACCTAGTATGTCGCTGTCCTAAAAGTATAGTAGAAGTTAGCTTAGAAGAACATAATAATAATCATAATAACACATATAATAACAACAAAACATCAGTTAGTTTAATTTTCTTTAACTATATTTAATAATTTTTAAACTTTATGCTTATTTTACTGATTCGCTTAATTATCCCCATTTTAACCTCTCATTGGCTATAATCCAAACCATTATAATACTAAGAGAAAAACATGTCAAACAATTCATCTTTATATGAAAAACTATATATCCCCTCCCCTAGCCCACATGACCCAGATATTGACGGTCACTTTGGAGCAAAAGATGCTAAGCACCGTTACGGTGGGCGTTTTGTCCCTGAAACCCTTATGCCTGCCCTTGAAAAACTTCGTACCGACTATGAAGCTGTACGATTTGATGAAGATTTTTGGAAAGAGGTCGATTACTATTACAAAAACTATGTCGGTCGTCCTTCATCACTTTACTTTGCCCAAAATCTTTCCAAAGAACTTAATGCCAAGATTTACCTCAAACGTGAAGACCTTAACCATACAGGTGCACATAAAATCAACCACTGCATCGCCCAAGCTGTTTTAGCCAAACGTTTAGGCAAGAAAAAAGTCATTGCTGAAACAGGTGCAGGGCAACATGGCGTAGCCACTGCCACGGTTGCTGCTCTTTTTGGTTTAGAGTGTGAAGTTTTCATGGGGGCCAAAGATGTTAAGCGTCAAGAACTAAATGTTTTTCGTATGAAACTACTTGGAGCAAAAGTTCATGCCGTGGAGTCTGGAAGCCAAAGCCTAAAAGATGCCATGAACGATGCCATTCGCCATTGGGTAACTAATGCTCGTGATACCTACTACATCATCGGAACAGTAGCTGGTCCTCACCCCTATCCTATGATGATACGTGATATTCAGTCCATTATTGGTTGGGAAGCCAAACAACAATTAGAAGCCGTAGAGGGCTGTCTTCCAGACAAAGTCATTGCTTGTATTGGTGGTGGCTCAAACGCTTTGGGAATTTTCAACCATTTCATTGAAGATGAGAGTGTTGAGTGTATTGGCATTGAAGCTGGTGGCTTAGGACTTGACTCCAAACATGGCTGTTCTTTAGAAAAAGGAAGCCCAGGGGTACTACATGGGCAACTCACCTATTTGCTTCAAGATGAAGATGGGCAAATCCAAGAGGCACACTCCATTAGTGCAGGACTTGACTACCCAGGCATTGGACCAGAACATGCTTACTTTAAGGACAATAACATCGTTACCTACAACCACATTACCGATGAGGAAGCGATGGACGCTTTTGTTTGGCTAAGTCAAGAGGAGGGAATTATCCCTGCTTTTGAATCTTCTCATGCCATTGCCTACTTAAAAAAGATGAAAAAAGAAGATTTAGAAGGAAAAACCATTTTACTTAATCTCTCTGGTCGTGGCGACAAAGACATGAATCAAGCCCAAGATATTTTAGCCACACAATTTAAATAAAAATAATATACATAATAGGAAAATAATATGAATTTTGAATTAACCATTAGCCCCATGAACGAAATAGACACTTCAGTAGAACTCATTGTCATTGTCAATAAAAATTTTAAACACGACTTTGTTCAAGACAAAAAACTACTTAAAAAATCTGGCTTTAATGCCACACAAGATGAAACGTGTCTGCTTATTAGTAAAAACAGACTCTATGTCGGTGTCGATAAAATCAATGATGAAAACCTAAGAGTCGCCATGGCAAAAGCCATTCAAGCCCTTAGTGCTACTAAATATAAGTCGTTAAAAGTAGCCTCTTACATGAAAAACAAAAAAACAACTTCAAGCCTTAGAGCCATGGTTGAAGGGTTTATTTTAGGTGCTTACGCATTTGATACTTACAAAACAGAGAAAGCCAAACAAGCCATTAAAGATATTGTCATCTCTTTAGAAGAGTACAATGCTTTAGAACTTAACATGGAAGATTGTGCAACAGAAGTGGAACTAGGACAAATAACAGCAGAAGCAACCAACTTTACCCGTGAGATTGTCAATACCACCCCTGAAGATTGTTACCCTGAAATTTTAGCCAATATTGCTAAGGGTCTATCTGATGAGCTTGATTTAGAGTGTAAGATTTTAAAACCAAAAGCGATTAAAGAAGAAAAGATGGAAGCCCTTTTAGCTGTGGCTCGTGCTTCACGTCATAAACCACGCGTTATTCATTTGACACATAAGCCTAAAAAACCCAAAGCTGTTATCTCGCTCATTGGAAAAGGGCTAACCTATGATTCAGGTGGACTAAGCCTTAAACCTGGGGCTTCCATGGTAAATATGAAACTTGACAAAAGTGGTGCTTGTGCAGTTTTAGGAATCATGAAAGCAGTAAGCGAGATGAATTTAAATGTTGAAGTTCATGGCTTCATAGGAGCTGTTGAGAACATGATAGGAGGCGATGCCTACAAGCCAGATGATGTATTGGTCGCGAAAAATGGAAAAACCATTGAAGTCAGAAATACTGATGCAGAAGGACGTTTGGTCTTAGCTGATGTTTTAGGCTATGCACAACAAGAGGTAGAGGCTGATTATATTTTTGATTATGCTACACTTACAGGAGCTTCCATGGTTGCTGTTGGGCAATACACTTCAAGCATTATGGGAAATGCCGATGAACCACGTGACATGATTGTAGATGCTGCTAAAGCCTCTGGAGAGTTAGCCACCAAACTAGACTTCAACAAATACTTAAGAAAATGTTTAAAATCTAATGTAGCAGACATTTCAAACATCTCTAACACTCCTTACGGTGGGGCAATTACAGCAGGGATTTTCTTGGACAACTTCATTGACAAAAAAAACAAAAACAGATGGGCTCACATTGACATTGCTGCACCTGCTTATGTCGAACATGCTTGGGGAGAAAACCCTGCTGGTGGCTCTGGAGCTGGCGTGCGTATGACCATAAAACTACTTGAAAAATTAGTAGCTTCCCATGACTAAGTATCTTTATCTACTTAGTAGAAATCAATTTAAGGTGATATTTTTTATCACCGTTATTTTTATTCTTTATAAAGCATTAATGCCCCCATCAGAAGAGCATTTTTTAAATTTTCACAATGCCGACAAACTCTTACACGCTTCTGCATTTTTTGTTCTCTCTTTTTTACTAAATAGAGCTTCATCTAGCATTACAAAACGTCTTAGAAATATGCTCTCTTTATTGGCTTTTGGTATTTTAATTGAAATTTTACAATCATTTACAGCTTACAGAGAGGTCTCTTTTTGGGATGTAATTGCTGATTTAGTAGGAATTTTACTCTTTCAAGTAAGCTACACCCTTTTAAAAGTGTGGCAACTTAAAAGAAGAAGTCTCTTATAATCTTATTAATTTTAGAGGGTTCATGTGCTTATTGTTTTTGGTCACTTCCAACATAAGCGTTGAATCTACTTTACCAATAATGGTTGAGGCACGTACTCTTTTACCAACATGGATACCTGGTGCTAAGCGTGAGAGCTTTGCATAGATGGTATGTATCTTATTGGCATGTTCAATAATAACAACTTTACCTAACATACCCCCAGAATTTTCAGCAAACACAACTTTTCCTGCTAAAACAGAACGTACTTTAGCATTAACATGAGGTGCTTTAAGGGTAATGGATTTATTGAAAATTTTAAATTTATAAACAGGGTCAATGTAGCTACCAAACTGTTTAATTAACCTTGCTCCCCTTAAAGGAGAGATTGTTTTTCTCCCTTGGTAACTGGCTTGATCAGGAGTGCTAAGCACAATAGGTGCTTCTTTCTTGAGACTGTTTTTCCTAGAAGCTTTAGCCAGAGCTATGGCTCTTTTTTCAGCTCTTCTTTTTTTCGCTTTCTCTTTTTTTCTATCACGCTTAATAATATTTAAGCTTGCTAATTTTCTCTCTAATTTTTTTCGACTGGCTTTAATTTTATTGAAACGTTTTTTATAGATGGCTTTGTCTCTTGCTAAGTTTTTAACCAGAATATCTTGTTTTTTCTTTTTACTTACATACTCTTGACGCTCGTTTTTATGCTTTAAAATAGTTTGTTGAATAATCTGTTTTTTAACTCGTATCTTTTTTATTTTACTTTTTAAAGTCTCCATATCTTTTTCTAACATTTTTATCTCTTGCTTATTTTTAGTTTCATAAATCTTATAAGCCTCTCGCATCATCACAGACTCTTTTGTTGGTCTTTTAATCTCTTCTAATGCCAATGCCAAAGAGAAGTTTTTTGCTACTAAATCTAAAAATTTTTTCTGCTTCTTTGTCACAGTACGCTTTACTTGATTAAGTTTATTACTATACTCTTTATCTTCTTTTACAAGTTCTTTAGATGCTATTTCATTCTCTTTAATCTTCTGTGAGAGTTCATTAATGCCTTGTGTTAAAGTTGTTTGCTCTTTTTTAGCATTAGCGATACGTTTAGCTACCAAAGAGAGTTCTTTATCCATCTTTTTGTACTCAATTTTCTTAGACTTTAATGCTTTTTTACTTGTTTTAATCTTATGTTCAATTGAAGTAGAAAAGAGCAATGAAAAAGAGAGTAATAGGTAGAGTAAAATTCTCATCTACTCTTCCTTAACATTAATAATAACAATATAAATAGAAACCATAACCACCACAATGGCTGCAAAAAGTAAAATAAAAATATCGCTAAAAGCAAAAACTTCACTAACATTTTCTTTTAAAATTTGCATTTGGCTATTGGCGACCCATATATTTTGAATAAGATAAAAAAGAACTGACGTAATTAAAGCAGAAATCACCGCATCAATAAGTGCCATACTAATTAAAACTTTAGAACGTAAAAAGAGTGATGCTCCAAATATTTCCATTACTTTCATGCGTTGTGCATGTAAAAAATTCCAAACTTCCATCTGTTTAACAATGAGAAAAAAGCCAATAATAGACATAAAAACAATAAAAGTACTAAAGGCAAGTTTAATAAAAGAGAAGAGTTCATATTCAGACTGATACGCTGATTGAAATGACTCAATGTTTAAAATATTGTCTGATTTTTTTAAATTGGACTTTACTTTTTCTAAGGCTGAAATAGTCATATAACTATCTAATTTTAAAGAATAAAAGTTCGGTAATGACGCTTCAAAACTTTTTTTGTTTTGGGCGTTTTTATCCATCTCTAAACGTTTTAAAATACTCTCTTTTTCAAGTTCAATCACCTGTTCAATGTGTTTGTCCCAAGCTTTAAAATCATCAATACTCATCTCATCTTTAGCCACGACCATCATGCTGTAACCATTTTGTAAACTTTTTTCATAGTTATCGGTTGTACGGTCAAAGACAATGAAAAACTCTAAACCAAGTAAAATGGCAATCAATGGAAAAATAAGTGAGATATGTGTTTTAATGAACTTCATAAACGCTCCCCTGCTCATCAATGGTAAAGTGTCGATAAGGAATGTTAAAAACCATCGGAATACGGTGTGTTACAACCACTACTGTTGTGTCTAATTGGTGACATGCATTCTCCATTAAATCCCAAATAACATTTGAAGAGTAGTCATCGAGGTTTCCCGTAGGTTCATCGGCTAAAATCAAGAAAGGATTTTTTGCCAAAGCACGTGCTACCCCTACTCTTTGTTGCTCTCCACCAGAGAGTTCTAAAGGGTATTTTTTCTCTTTTCCTGACAGTTTAACATGATGCAAAAGTCGTTCCGATTGAGTACGTTGTACCTCTTCAGAGTAACCAGCAATCCATAAAGGAAGTACCACATTTTTCTCTACTGTCCACTCATTAATGAGACGGTAATCTTGAAAAACAATCCCCAAATGAGTTCTCAACTCTTGAAGTTTCTCTTTTTTAATATCTACCATATCTAAGCCACCCACAAGCAAAGTGCCTTTATCGACAGCTAAGCTTCCATAAAAGGATTTAAGCAGTGTTGATTTCCCTGAACCACTGGGTCCCGTAATGAAGACAAAGTCACCTTTTTTAATGGAAAAACTAGCATCTTTAATCACCTCATCTTGCTTATCATAGGAGAGGGTTAAATTTGTCGCTGTTATAATATTAGACATCTAAATACTCCAAAATTTTCAAATGTGTTTTATGATTGGTCAAAGTTTTAACAGGGTTACTGTTAAAATAGTAGGCTTTAGACTTATCTATATAAATATATTTATGTTCAGGTCTATCAAAACTACCAAATGCCAATTTAAGTAAAATAGCATTCTCCCCAATTTTAAATAAACGTTCAAAGTGCATAAAAAAGCTCTCAAAAAGTTTAGGTTTATAAGATATTTTATCTAAAATTTCTTTTTTATAGCTAATCTCTCCAAATGAAAAATCAAAACTTAAAACCCTCTCATCCGATTTTTCTATGGCAGTGACATAGACATCATAAATATCTTTTTCTTGACGTAGCCATCTTGCTTCATATTTGGAAGTCACTTCCAAGGCTTCATTTTTTCTGATTTCCACATTGGTTTTAGCCACATGCTCACCTAAAAATGTCTCAACAGAATACCAAAAGTATTTTGGGGAATCTGTTCTAAGTTCAAGCCGTCCAGCAACATCGAGTACACGCATAGACTCTTGTAAAAATGCTGTTGAGATAACCCTTCGTTGAGGTTTTTTATCCCATGGAACAGGAAAGTGTACAAATATTTTACTACAAATATTTGAAGGAATCATCTCCAAAAGTAAACGTGCATCATAATTCACAACCCAAACATTTTGAAGCCCCAAAAGTTCAATCTGTTTTAAAACTTGTGCTGCAGAAGGGGTATGTATTTCAATACCAATAAAAAGTGTTTCTGGATTTTTTTGGGCTTGATGAAGTAGATGTTTCCCTGAACCAAAGCCAACTTCAATGGCAACCGTAGAAAAAGGGAATTGAATATCTATAAAATCTTCAATCGTTTTTTCATATCTACTAGAAATAGTGGCTTTTGTAGGGTGTATGGTAATATTTGATTGTAAAACATCTAATGATAATGTTTTAGAAACATCAGCGATGGCTTCTTTGACCAAATTGACATTAAGAGGTCGGGTTACTTTATCGTATTTTAATAACCATGATTGTGAATTTTTCTTTAAATGTAATAAAAACTCTTCTTGCTCATGCTTAATACCAAGCAGTTCATCTGATGAAAAATCATCTTGTGCTACAAAAAGAATCTCTGTTGTTTCACTACACTTCCCTGCAACGAGCAAAGAGGTGTCAAAAGGTTTAACCGTAATGTGTGGCATATATTTCCTTATCGTGCTACAATGGAGACCGTGCTACTAGGTTGAGAGAAGCTATGTTCAAAACCAATGGCAATAACACGATAATCGTATCGGTTACCTGCTATAATATTTGTATCGATATATTCAGCCATCATACGCTCTTTTACCGTACCTATCCACATCCATTCTCCCCCATTCATCTTGCGTTCAACTCTGTACCAACTCACTTTCAAGTTGGTATGTGGTCGCCAAATGAGCTTAATGTTTGTCGCTGTCTTTTGAAAACCTTGAAAAAAAGTAACCGCATTAAAAGCAGGGAGTGTTTTCACACTCATAACTTTACCATTGGACGATTCAAAACCATTTTTTACAGCAGTAAAAGTATAAGTATAGCCTGTGCCTTGTCTAAGTTTTGTATCTACATAGTGTGTGGAAAAACGATTACGAATGCTTCCTATTTTTGTTAATTGAGGGCTTCTTAGATAGGTATTGGTATCTGCTCGATAAATATTATACCCTGTGATGCCCTTTGAAGCCAATGATTTCCATTCAAAAGCAACTGAAGTGTGATTGGGTATGGCTTTGACCTCATTTACTTTAGGCAATAAGGGGTCTAACTGCTCATTGTTAAGTAGTGCATTAGAGCTACACCCTAGTAGGG
>Ga0256840_1004564_pt1 | contig 10305 bp, 13 predicted proteins | sample 355202metaG_FD_185969 | JGI IMG/M metagenome (GOLD analysis project Ga0256840, IMG submission 185969) | Hydrothermal vent microbial communities from Mid Atlantic Ridge, Atlantic Ocean - 355-202 | ecosystem: Environmental > Aquatic > Marine > Hydrothermal vents | place: Atlantic Ocean: Mid...
TTGCTATTCTCGAAGAGATAGCTAAAGTTGAGGATATTGTAAATAGAAATGAAGATTTAACCTCTATTATCAGTGTATTGCAGGATGTTACACAGAAAATGCTTGGATTTAGGTGCGAAAGTTAAGGATATTCATCACTGTTACGAAAAAAGGTGAAAAAATTACCCTTGAGATACAAGATAATGCAGGAGGCATTCCCAAAGAGATAGTAGAGAAAATTTTTGATCCCTACTTCTCAACAAAACAAGATAGAAATGGAACAGGCTTAGGACTATATATGTCTAAAATGATTATCGAAGAGAAATTATACGGGAGTTTAAGAGTGAAAAATAGAGACGAAGGCGCATGTTTTATAATATCCTTACGAGATGAGGTGGAAAAAAATGCTTAAAAATTTTACACTACTGTATGTAGAAGATAATATGTATGCTCAAAAAAATATGCAGATGATATTTCAAGAAGATGTGAGAGAATTTTATCAAGCATATGATGGCAATGAAGGCTTAGAGCTTTATTTCAAGTATAAGCCAGATATTATTATCACAGATATAAATATGCCAATTTTAGATGGTTTAGCCATGGCTAAGCAGATTAAAGAAGATAATGTGATGCAGATAGTTGTTATTATGTCAGCCTTTGATGATAGAGAAGTGCTTTTGCAATCCATTGATATTGGTGTAGATGGCTTTATTACAAAACCTATTAAGGTAGAGTCAGTTTATAGAAAGCTTGAAGCACTAGCGCAAAATCTTCAAAATAAAAGAGATTTAGATAGAGCAAGAAACAAAGAGATAAAACATCTTTACAATCTAGCACATTGTGATCAGCTGACAAATATCCCAAACAGAATCTTGCTTGATATACGTCTCAAACAGAGTATCCATAGAACACAAAGACTTGAGAATAAATTAGCACTTTTTTATCTAGATTTGGATGATTTTAAAGGAATAAATGACACGCATGGACATGAGGTTGGCGATCAGGTTTTAAAAACTTTTGTGAAAAGTGTTGAAGAGGTTGTTCGACTTGAGGATACTCTTTTTCGTGTAGGTGGTGATGAGTTTGTACTTATCGCTGAAGATATGCACACTAAAGAAGATATAGATTCTATCGCTAGCAAAATTTTAGACTCTATCTCTTTGATAGAATGTAAAAAGAGAGACATAAAGATTGCATGTAGCATAGGCATAAGTGTCTTTCCTGATGATGCAAAAGAGGCAACAAGATTGATGGCATCAGCTGATATGGCAATGTACCATATCAAAAAAAGCGGAAAATCAGATTATGCGTATTACGACCTAGCCACCAATCTGTCTCAATAACTCATCTGGGCGATTTGCATATTGAATGGCATCTTCTCTTGTGATGAGTTTTTTATTTAAAAACTCTTCTAGTTCTTGTGTTTGCGTAATCATACCAGTAGAGGCTTGATTAAGTTGCATTTGTGAGTAGAGTTGGTGGACTTTATCTTCACGGATTAGGTTGGCAATGGCTGGGTTTGTGTTGAAAATCTCCTGCGCTGCTATTCGTCCACCGCCTACCTTTGGAAGGAGGGCTTGAGAGATAACAGATATCAGCGAAGTAGAGAGCTGTGCGCGAACTTGAGGCTGTTCATCTCCTGAGAAAACATCAATGATACGGTTGATAGTTTGTGGAGCGGAGTTTGTGTGTAGCGTCCCAAAGACTAAGTGACCTGTTTCTGCTGCGGTGAGCGCTGCTTCGATAGTCTCTTTATCACGCATCTCCCCAATAAGGATAACATCAGGGTCTTCACGCATAGCAAATTTGAGCGCAGAGGCAAAGCTTCCTGTATCTGTTCCTATGTTACGGTGTGAAAAAAGACATTTTTTATTTTGATGGATAAATTCCACTGGGTCTTCAACTGTAATAACATGTTTATGTTCAGTCATATTTATCTCATTAAGCATGGCGGCAAGCGTAGTTGATTTACCACTACCCGTAGGTCCCGTTACAAGAATAAGTCCTTTTTCTCGTTTGATAATCTCTTTGAAAATTGCCTTTGCGCCGAGTTGATCAAGTGAAGGAATTTCAATAGGAATGATACGAAAAGCACAGGCAATATCACCCAAGGTTCGATAATAATTCGCACGAAATCGACCGACATTAGGAATGACAATAGAGAAGTCAAGCTCCCAATGTTCTTCAAAAGCTTTTTTCTGCTTTTCAGTAAGAAGTCCATAAGACATCTCTTCTATATCTTCACCACTAAGTACAGGCAGGTTAAGAGGCACTAGCTTCCCATCGATACGAACCTGAGGTTCTGAGCGTGATACTAGGTGCAGGTCTGATGCCTTATAGGCAACAACACTTTTAAGTAATTTTTGTATATCTAAGACTTGACTCATAAAAAGACTCCTTCATATTTTTCTAGGTTGAAGCCGACTAGTATTTGCTCTTTATATTCGACTACGGGACGTTTGATAAGCATATTGTGCTCACAAAGATACTCTTTTTTTGCACTATCGTCTAAGTTGAGCTCTTTTATCTTTAAGGTGCGGTATGTTGTTCCGCGGCTATTAAGTAGAACTTTCATCTCTACAGACTTAAGCCATGAGGATATCTTCTTACATGTAACAGGAGTAGTCTTAAAATCAATAAGCTCATACGCAACATCATGCTCTTTAAAAAACTTTAGTGCTTTTTTGACACTATCGCAATTTTTTATGCCATATATCTGTAGCATTTCTACTCAATAATTTTGTCAACAATAAAGAAGTGATCAGCACTACGTGGAGCATGAGTGATGATATCATCGTTTATTTGAGTATTGCAAGAGGGGGTGTCATCTCTTAGGGTTGTGCTTGCGTCTGTCATTGCAAAATTATCACTGACTCCATCAGTGTTAAGTTCGCTGAGATTATCAACAAAGGCAATCATCTCATCTAGCTGAGCGATAATCTCACTACGCTTATCATCTGAAACTTTGAGATAAGATAATTTTTCGAGTTTACTTAAAAGTGTGTCATCTACTTGCATTATTCGCCTTATTTTTTTATTGAGTAAGATTGTAACGAAAGTTTAATACTCTATAGGTTAAAAGTGATTATAAAACATACTCCACCGTCTCGATTTTCAACTTGAAGCTTTCCGTGGTTATGCTCTTCAATGATAACTTTGGACATATAAAGCCCTAATCCTGAGCCATTTTTTTCTTTTTTTGTACTAAAATAGGGGTCAAATATATTTTCAATAATATCTTCATTAATTCCACCACCATTATCACATATCTCTAGGATAATCTCTTTTTCTTGATCATAAGTAGTGATATGTATCTCTCCGCCTGAGACCTTTTTTTCAATAAAATTATCTTCAGAATTTTTTAAGATATTTAAAATTGCTTGAGTAATCTCATTTTTAAAAAGTTTTACTGCTTGGACGGAGTCAAGTTTTGTCTTTATCTCAATGTTATTGTTATTTATAGGAACTTTGATGATTTGTAGAGCATTGCCAACTAAGTGATTGACAAGAGAGTGCTCTCGAAGTTTCTCAGGCTTAAAAAAGTTTCTAAAATCATTAATAGTCTGAGAGAGAAACTGCACATAACCTTGGATACTTTCTAAGTTTTTTTCTAAATATTGAAGATGTTTATCCTGTGACTCAGGGCTTGAGAGGTCGAATTTTTTTCTCTTAGATTTAACTATGATAGAAAAAGCAGTAGCAGATATTGCACTGAGTGGTTGTCTCCATTGATGAGCAATCATTGCAATCATCTCACCAATTTGAGCATGACGAGACTGCTGTTTTAAGAGTTTCTCTTTTTGCTGTATATCAAGTATAGCTTCTTCTACACGCTCTTCAAGGGAGCTATTTAGATTTTTAAGCTCCAAAGTTTTAGTTGCAATTTCATCTTCAAGATGCATATTGAGCTCATACAGTGAGTTATGCTTAAATTCAATGGCTTCGATTAGGTACTGATACTCTTTTTGTGCTTGTTTGTCAAAGGAGAGTTTTTCATAGGGTGGGGTGCGTTGTAGTTTAGCTATGATGCCTTCTAAAGGTTTAGCGATATTTTGAGCAATGAAAAAAGAGCTAAGCATACTTAATAAAGTAAAAAATATTGTATATACAATGAGCAGATTGATCTCTTTGTTTATCTCTGTATGATACTGGTTCATATCACCTTGAACAACTATAAAACCTATAGGTGAATCAAGAAGCTTCATAACTTTGATTGAGAGATACTGCTTGTCATTTACCACACTTTTTTCTTTAAGAAGAGTTGTATATAATGGATATTTTATAGTAGTTTTGATAGAAGATGATTTATCTAAAATAATGTTTCCGTTAGAATCTAAAATATAGATATTTTGAATATAAATATTATCAATACAAGAGAGAATTTTTCTAATTTTTCCATATTCTTTGTTTTGAAGATTACTAGATATAGTGTTGCTTAAGATTTTCATTATAGTCTGATTTGTATTTTTTAAATAACTAAATGTACGCTCTTTTGCACTAGCACTATTGAGATAGAAATTTACAATAAGTATAATAAAAAAACTAATACTTAAGAGTGTAAAAAGTTTTCGGCGTAAAGATGAGAAAAATATCATACTTTAGTTTAACCTTGACAGTTTATAGCCAAGACCATAAATGTTTGAGATAACATCTTTAGGAAGTTTTCTTCTTAGACGAGACATCATATTGCGTATGCTTTCATTGCTTGTTTGAATGTTTTCACTGTAAAAGTGTTGTATGATATCTTCAATAGAACAGACATACTCTATTTTTCCTATAAGTAGTTTCATAACAAGAAGTTCATTTTTTGTTAAATCAAGATATTTGGAATTATAAGTGAGCTGAGTGAGCTCTTTATTCCATATTAAATTTGTATCTAAGATGACAAGGTCTGAATTAACATCATCTAGTCTAGGAGCTTGTATTTTTTTAGAAACTTGATTCATGACTTCAAGAAGTTTTTCAGGCTCCACAGGTTTTGGGATAAATTGAGCGATGCCAATATTTATCAATTGCATGAGGTAATCTACTTCTTGATGAGCCGAAAGAACAACAATAATCTGATTTGCATGAATCTTTTGGATGGCTTTTGCTAAAGAGATACCATCGCGTCTAGGCATTCTTATATCTGTAATAACAATATCAAAAGGTTTTTGATGCTCTTTTTCAAATGCGATATAAGCCTCTAAGCCTTCTTCTCCGTCATTTGCTTCAACAACAATTTTAAAAAAATCTCCAAGTATCTCTACAATTTTCTCGCGCAAGGGGATATAATCTTCTACAAAAAGAATATTTAAGTCTTTGGTCTGTTTATGTAAAAGTTCAAAATCTAACATGAGGGCATCTTTGTAATAAATTTGCTATAAAATTATAGTCTATAAGTCTAGCGTAATTGTATCAAAGAGATATTTAACAACTCATCTGCTATTATTTCTTACTTTAAATGTATAGGAGCTATTTTGAGTCTTAAAGAGAATGTCGAGATGGTTAAAGAAGAGTTAAACTCTGAAGAGAAATTTTTTGAAAATGCAGTCATAACAGAACGCTTTGTAAAAAAATATAAGACAATGCTTATTAGTGGTGTTGTAGTCCTTGTTCTTGGTATTGTTGCCAATGCTATTTATGACATGAATGTTCGTTCAAATATTGAGCGTGCAAATAGTGTCCTAGCGTCTTTACAAAAAGATGCTAGCAATCAAGATGCACAGCGTGAGCTTAAAGCGTTAAATCCTGATTTATTTGATGCGTGGCAGCTTTCACAGGCGCTTAAAAGTAGTGATGCTAAAGCACTTGCATCGCTTAGTGGCTCAAAAGCGATAGCTGTTGGAGATATAGCGGAGTATCAAAGTGCGGTTTTAAACAAAGATATAAAGGCACTTGAAGCGTATAGTATGAAGCCTAAGGCGATTTATAAAGAGCTTGCTCTTTTTGAACTTGGGGTTTTATTGATTCAAGACAATCGTGTTGATGAAGCACATGAAAAACTTCGCTCAATACCAAAAGAGTCGCCACTATATCGTTATTCACAACCTTTATTACATTATGGGGTGAAGTAGGAGTGCAGTGGAGAAATCTTCTTCTTAGTGCTACCCTTGCACTAGCAATTTTTAGCGGTTGTAGTACAAAAGAGTATTATGAACCTAAGGTTGAAACCTATGATTGGGATATTAATGGGCACTTACAAAGCCCTATCGTTGATCGCAATTATGATGGTGCTGTTTTAGAAAATGGCGAGATTATTACTAAGAAAGGTATTTCTGAGGTGAGCCTTCCTGAAGATTATCGCTTTGTTTCTCAAAGTGGTGGTTGGATTATCGCATCAAAAATCAACGGTGATCTTCTTCTTATTGATGAAAACACGCCTCTGAAGCAAGAAAAATTTGAACTCAAAAAAACTATTGCTGGGGCGAGTGTCCAAGATGACACCCTAGCAGTTCTTTTTGCAAATAATGACAAAGCACTCTACTCTATCAAATCTAAAGAGTTGATTTTTAAAGCACAAGGAACACCTCCGAGTGCAGTTGATTCAAATATAGTCAATCCATACTTTTTGAATGAGCTAGTGCTTTTTCTTACACTCGATGGCAAGATCGATATTATCAGCTCTGAGAGTAAAAAACTTTTACGCTCTATGATAGTAAGCTCTGAAGATCATTTTAACAATATTATATACTTCAATGTTATAAACAATAATATGTTCGCAGCAACAAGTTACAGACTCCTCTCTTTGGGTGATAAAGAGATGCGTCAATCTTATGAACTTCGTGATATTATTTTCAATGATGAGGGTGTGTGGCTTAGTACAAAGCAGGGTGAAATCTATTCACTCACGCCATCTCTGCAGCTCAAAGCAAAAAAGAAATTTCCTTTTGCACACTTTTTAGGGATGATAGTCGCTAAAGAGAAGATATATCTTCTTGAGAAGCAAGGTTTTTTAATAGAGATAGATAAAGATCTGCAAAATTATAAAGTCTATGAAGTTGATATCAAAGATGGCTATGTCTTTGTTTCAGATAAGTCTTTCTATTTTGATGATGCCTACATAGATGTTATTAAGTAATGTCTGGGGCGCTTGAAGCTTTTATAGAGTATATAACGGTTACAAAAGCCTTGAGTAAAAGAACCATTGAGGCTTATGGCAGTGACCTTAATGCACTAGAGTTGAAGGCTGAGAAAGCTTTAATCAAACTAGACTCCTTAGAAGTCCTCCAACTTCTCAGTGGTATAGAAAATCGCCATACACTCAATAGAAAACTCTCATCCATCAACGCTTTTTTTGAATTTTGTTATAAGAGTCACTTTTTAGAGACAGAGTGTAATTTTGAACTTTCAAAACTTCCCAAAACCTTACCAAAATTCCTCTCTCACACAGAGGTATATAGAGGATTAACTCTTATAGATACGCACACTTGGCTAGGTTTGCGTGATTATGCGCTTATTTTGTTTTTATATGCTTCGGGACTTCGCATCAGTGAGCTGCTCGATATGAAGCGTAATGATTTAGAAAATTCTTGGTTACATGTAAGGCATGGGAAAGGGGAGAAAGAGCGTCTCATTCCGATAGCTTCTACGGCATTAGAAGCCTTGGATAAGTATATAAAAGCTCTACCTTTTGAGCATGATTATGTGTGGTTGAATTATTTGGGCAAACCACTTAGTCGTATCTCTGCTTTTAAGATTACACAAAAATATTTAGCTGTTTCACCCCATGTATTGCGTCACTCTTATGCAACGGCACTTATTATTGGTGGTGCTGATTTGAGAGTTGTTCAAGAGCTTTTAGGTCACACCTCGCTCAATACCACGCAGATTTATACCCATATACAAAAACAAAATCTCAAAGAGACAGTCCAATCATGCCATCCTATGGCAAAGGAGATATAGGCTAATGTTATTATGTGATATCGGCAACACCTCGTATCATTTTTATGATGGAGAGAGAGATTATCGTGAAGATGTCAAAAGCTATAATCCTCTTACATGTAAGCAAAAAGTCTATTATATTAATGTAAATTCTCAGCTGCAAGAGTCTTTGAAGGCCTTGGATAATTGGATAGATATATCCTTACATGTAAGCTGGGATAAGTATTATGAAACTATGGGAATTGATCGTATTATGGCATGTGAAGCGGTGCAAAATGCTCTTGTTATTGATGCTGGGAGTGCTATTACTGTGGATATTGTAAAAGATGGCAAACATCAAGGTGGATTTATCACCCCTGGGGTCTCAATGATGAATAAATCCTACGCGAAACTCTCCTCTAAATTAGCGTACTCATTTAACTTTGATTTAGATTTGGATAAAATGCCGAAAAATTCCCAAGATGCAATTACTTATGGTTTTTTAGCTCCGCTAAGAGCTGAGGTGATACGCCATAAGATGCCTATTGTTTTAACAGGCGGGGACGCAGAAAAATTGCATACGATATTTCCTGAAGCAAGTATAGACAAGTCGCTTCTTTTTCGCGGTATGCAGATAATTATAAAAAAAGGTGGACTATGTTAACAGTAGCATTACCAAAGGGGCGAATAGCCGAAGATACTTTGGCGATTTTTGAGACGATATTTGGAGATACTTTTGTATTTGATGATAGAAAGCTTATCTTAGAGACAACAGATTTTAAGTTCCTTCTTGTTCGTAATCAAGATGTAGCAACCTATGTCTATCATCAAGCAGCCGATATTGGTGTTGTAGGGCTTGATACCATAGAAGAGCAGGGTTTAGATGTTATCCGTCTTTTGGACTTGCAGCGTGGACGCTGTAAGGTGGCTATCGGGATGCGTAAGGGTGAAAAGCTCGATCTCTCCAAGCCTGAGATTAAAGTCGCAACAAAAATGGTCAATATCTCAAAACGCTATTTTGCCGAACGCGCAGTTGCCGCGGATATTATTAAGTTATACGGCTCTATCGAGTTGGCTCCTCTTGTAGGGCTTTCGGATGTGATTGTAGATATTGTAGAAACTGGTACAACAATGAGGCAAAATGGTCTTGAGGTAGTAGAAGAGATTATGGAATCAACAACCTATCTTATTGCAAATAAAAATAGCTTTTTTGAAAAGAAAGGTGAGGTTTTAGATATTTATGAAAAGATAAATAGAGTTATTAGTGCCAAATAAGGCACTAATCTTCTTTCTTTTTATCTAGGAGAATTTCTACTAAAGCATCTTCTTTAGCATCTTCTTTAGCATCTTTTACGGTTTTTGTGTTTTCACTCTCTTGAATTTTAGTTTCATCTTCAGTTTCTTCAGAAATAGCTTCAGCTTCTTCAATTTCCATATCTTCATCGATTTCCTCAGTGACGGGATTAATAGTTTCAGAATCTACATAAGGAGTCTCTTCTCGATAACTAAGTTCACCATAGCTAAGCTCTTCTAAACGCTCTTGTGCTAGGATTAAAGCATGGCGACTGAGTGGATTGAGTGTGCCATCTGCTGTGACTATATCTGTATTCATAATCCTTGTTATAACCCCATACAAAATAGCAGCTGTTTCGACTTTTTTACGAGAAAGAAGTCTATATGACTCAAAATCATCACCTTCAGTATGTAGAATTCGATGCAAGATGGCATTGTACTCGTCAAGATAAACATGCAAGGTATAAACGATAGTATCAAGTTTTTGTGTATATTCACATAAGGTCATGATCTTAGTGTTTTGAATATCTTTTTGTACTTTTTGTTTCTGGGCTACTTCATGTACCTTTTTGGCTACATGTAAATTGTGTTTTGAGCGTTTATGATAGCGCATTAGAGCGAAGATAAAGCCTATAAAAACTGAAACAGCCATTATAAATAAGAAGCCATTTGTTACAGTTGGATTTGAAGGCATAACGATGCTTGCATACAGTTTCAAGAGTGGTTCCACCTGCTGCAGTGTTGGCATGACATCAAAATTGATTTTTGATTCTGTCATAAATATAGCAACAGCTATAAAAATAGCAAAGGTCAATGTGCCCCAAAAAAGTCCTACAATTAATGATGAAAAACCTGCCGTAGAGATATGTGGAATATCAAGAGGTTCTATCTCGGGAGCTTCTTTGAAAAAATGCTCTTTGATATCTTCTAACTCTTTGTTGCTATGAGTGATTTTTGAGTCTTGAAAAGAGCAGTTGCGAATTTTTTGATAGACTTCATCAAATTCAGAAATACTCTTCTGAAGAATAGCTTCACGCAGTTGAACATATTTTTCTACATTTTCACAAGCTTGTTCATCAGTCGCAAGAAGATCCTTATCAGCTTTACGAAGAAGTTCTTGCGATTGTGCTATAAGCTCTATGGCTTTTTGATTGTTTGCAGTCATTTTATCTCACTTTAATAATTATGATA
>Ga0256840_1004565_pt1 | contig 10305 bp, 13 predicted proteins | sample 355202metaG_FD_185969 | JGI IMG/M metagenome (GOLD analysis project Ga0256840, IMG submission 185969) | Hydrothermal vent microbial communities from Mid Atlantic Ridge, Atlantic Ocean - 355-202 | ecosystem: Environmental > Aquatic > Marine > Hydrothermal vents | place: Atlantic Ocean: Mid...
CACTATCTACTGCTGTAACTTTTTGACCAAGTATAGTCCCATTATCTTCTGTATCAAACCATGATTTAGGTTTTTGCTTATCATGATAAGCTTTGATTCTATCATAAGCTAAATGCAAAGCATCTTTTAATTTTTCATCTATGTTGCTATATGCTTTAAGCATTGATGCAGTAGATATTTTAAGTTCATCGTCTGTAGTTGGGGTCCAGTTATCAAACTTTGCGATATGTGACTTTAAAGCCTTGTTTTTATCTACTTTTATCTCATTTATGATGCCACTAACTATCGCGCTAACATTATCAATATCCATTTTTCCACGACTCAGTAAGTCCTTGAAATCATTTGCAAAATTACTACTTTTTGAGTTTGTAAAAATCATTTTTCTTCTTCTTATGTGATTTGTTATATTCTTCTTTTACTATTGAGAGTGCATTTAAAAAGTCGTTAGCTCCTACTGCGCCCATAAGTGGTTCATACATTGGCTGTCCACTTGGAAGTAAAAACCAAATAGCCGGTGTGCCTGGTCTCCATAATACATCAGGGACGATATCCCCTTCATCAGACCATGAAGTAAAAGATACAAAATCTTCATTTAAAGCTTGTATAACTCTAGCCTCACCAAATGTTTTTTCCTCTAGCATCACACAATACTTACAAGTGTGTCTTGAAGAAACAAACAATATCGGTTTATTAACTTTCTTTGCGTGTTCTAAAGCACTCTTTAAATCTTTTTGCCAGATAACACCCGATGCAGACACTATCTGAGTGACTAACAGCATACTTATAAAAAACTTGTACATCTTTTAAACCTTTTTAAACTTTATCTAAAATTTCTTTTGCACACTCAAGTGCACTTTTATTTGTTACATTCACAACTACATCTGCTAAGGCTAAGTACTCTGGAGTACGTTCCTTATAAAGCTCTTGGGCCTTAGCTAAATCACTAAGCAGTGGACGTTTTGCCAGTTTTTTCACTGCATTAGGATGTGCTTTTATCCTTGCAATTATATCAGGAAATGGACTATCTAGTAAAACAACTTTTCCAATTTGTTTTAGATTCTCTTGTTTATAAAAACCACCACCTGTAGATATCAGTGTGTTTTTTACACTAGATTCTAGCCATAAAGCAACACTTTTCTCTAAATTACGAAAATATGCTTCACCCTCTTCTTCAAATATCTTTTTTATACGTCTATTTTCCATTGACTCAATAATATCATCAGTATCAAGTGCTATGTAAGAAGATGTTTTCACAATCTCTCTTGCTACACTACCTTTGCCTACACCCATAAAACCTATTAAGATTATATTTTTCATGTTTATTTACTCTCCATAGTAAAAGCTGACATATCAAAGTCTGGTTTTGTTTTTATAGTCCTAAGATATATAAGGACTGGATTTATAATATTATACTCTAGAATTGTCATGCTAATGATAAATAAAAATGCACTATATTCTAAAAATGATGGCTCGAAGTATGATAGAGTAAAACCAATAAGAGATAAGATAAAAAAAACAAACTGAATTTTTGCACTTCTTTTATCAATCATCTCATTCATAGTTGGGATATTCATATATCCCTTAGCATTCAGATGAAACCAGACTAAAAAAGGAACAATTTTATAGAGCATTCCCATCATAATGCTAAGAATAAAACCTCCCCCAATAACAATCGATACTACTACAATGTGCTGATCATTAATCATACTATTAAAGACCCATGAAAAAAGTCCTAATGTCATAAAAATAGTTGAAGCTCGCCAATACCACACAGTCACATCACTTATTGGACGACGACGATTATTGAGCTTTAACCAAACCGTAGTTGCAAAAGCCCAAAAAAACAATGCAACCCAGATTTTAGCAAGATAAGCTATTTGAGGAACAAAAAGATTAAAAACTAACCATAGGATCAAACCTACAGAGATTAAAATAACCACTTTTCTTTTGCAAAACTGTTTGAATCTTGGCGCTACATAAAACATTGGAAGTACCTGAAAAGCAACTCCTATGATTAAAACACCCGCAAAACCAAAGACACCCCATACACTATGAACATTTGCAATTATACTATGATAATCACTAAAGCTACCAGTTGCATAAGCTGATAGTAAATCAGCACCCATCAATACAACCGCGATAGCAAAAGAAAGACTTACTGTAATTGCCTTCACGCTTGGTGACCTATTTTCTACTTTTCTCAAAGCAAATAACATGGGAAAAAGGATGCTCAAAAAACCAATACTCAGACTAATAAGAGCTAAAGAATTTAAAGTTTGCTTTGAAAAATACAAGCCAAAGACCATCGAAATAAGCCCTACTACCAAAAGAGTATGAGCGAAAGTTGTTATAAACTTCACTTTGTAAATTTTAACTCCAGCTAAAACTGGTAACATCTGAGTCATAGCCCCTAGCATCACAAAGCCTAAAAACCCAATGGTAAGGGCATGGGCTATAGCTATACTCTCAGGGGCAAACCTAGAAGTAAGTACACTCGCATCACTTATAAAGATTAAAAAACCTGCAAATATTGCAAAAAGCGGTGCCGTAAGAAAAAATCTAAGCGGGGCTGATATTGGTGGAGCTTGGTCTGCATTAAGTCCTGTTAATTCCATCTCTTTACTACTCTGTTATCATCGAGTCCATCATCTCTATAATGCGCTCAGACTCTGCACTTAAATGCTGTTGAGCCATTGTGTATAACATCTGTTCCTCTTTCATATTGTGTTGTTGCATGAGAATCATCAAAGTTTCACTAAAACCAAAAAATTTATCTTTATTATTAACTTCTAAAGCTTCCATCATCTGCTTCATCAAGTTTCTCATTTGCATATGTTCATGACGCATCATAGCTGTTGGGCCCTCTGTCATACCAGTTTTTTGTTCAAACTCAGCAAACATAACACGTTCTTCCATTTGAAAATGATGTTCGCTAGCATCAATAAAACTTTGTGTCATCTCTCTAGCACTCTCAAGTGATGTATTTGCAGCATCTTCCATGGCAGCAAAAAGCTCATCACAACGTCTATGGTCATTCGTTAAATACTCTTTAATTGAACTCATCTGTTTCATACCTTAGATAAAAATTATGCGTAAGTATATACAAAGAATATAAATTTAGTATTGTTTAGCATCATGAAAGTGAAAAAATGCTAGCATTACGAAAAATTTTAAGAGATTCAATATGAAAAAACTATACATCGTCTTGCTTTTATCGTTTTCATTAATTGCAAATGACACAAACACAACAAAACTTACTGATGCTGAGCTAAGTGACAGAGTACTCTACACAAACCTTGTAGGAGCTGGGGTTGTTACACTATGGGGTGTCGCTTTCTGGGATTATTTTTCACAAAAACCTAAGTTTGACCAAGAGCATTGGTTTCAAAACGATACTGCTTATGGTGGTGCCGATAAGTTTGGTCACCTTTACTCTACATATTTATGGTCACTTGGCTTTTCTTCACTTTATGAGAGCTGGGGAATGAATCACGACGATGCTACCTTTAACGGTACCTTTACTGCATGGACTTTTCAGGCCATAATGGAACTAGGAGATTCTTTTAGTAACTCTTATGGATTTTCTTATGAAGATTTTCTTATGAATACTGTTGGGGCGGGATTTTATTATGTAAGAGAGCAGTACCCATCATTGAAACAAAGAGTTGACTTACGTTTAGAATATGTTCCTAACTTTCAAGGAAATACTGACTTTTTTTCTCAATATAATTCTATGAAATATCTCATTGCACTCAAAGGAAGTGGTTTTGAGTCTACCAAATCATCTTGGCTTAAATATGCTGAATTTCATCTAGGGTACTATACTAGGGGTTATCAAAACTCAGATATGTACGAAGTAGACCCAATTAATGGTAATCCAAACAAAGGTGATGCTAAAACAGAAAGAGTGATTTATGCTGCTGTTGCCATAAGTATCTCTGAATTACTCAATGCTGCTGGTTGGGAAAGAACAGGAAGTATATTTAACTATGTACAATTACCATATACATACGTTCCTTTTGGATATGATGCTGATAGTGACTCTTATGTAGCACCATATTCTAGACCATACTTTGGATATACTAAATAAACGACAATTTGACTATAATATATTTTTAAAATTTAAATAGGATTTCTATGAAAAACAAAAAATTTATCACTCTTGGTTTCGTATCTCTAGGTATAGCTTTTTCTTTAATGTTTGCAACAACTCTTACAGCAAAAAAAGAGCAAACAGGACAACAAAAAGAAGCTTCAAGACTTCAAGCACTTGCAAAATTTACAAAAGTTATAAGCATTGTTGAACAATATAATGTGGATGACGTAACCATAGAGGAGTTAATGGATAAAGCATTAGAAGGTATGATGCAAAATCTTGATGCTCACTCTAACTTTTTAACGCAAAAAGACTACAAAAGACTAAAAGTACAAACTAGTGGTGAGTTTGGTGGACTTGGTATCACTGTAGGTATCCGTGATGGTGCACTCACAGTTATCGCTCCACTTGATGATACTCCTGCTGATAAAGCTGGTCTCAAATCAGGTGATATAATCTTAAAAATAAATGATGAATCAACACTCAACATGACCATAGATGAAGCTGTATCCATTATGCGTGGAAAAGTTGGTGATCCTATCGATATTACTATTGTAAGAGAAGGTGAGAGCAAACCTCTTGAAATCCATATAGTTAGAGGTATTATTACGATTCAGTCTGTTTACACAAGAACTATAGGTAAAGACATATTATATATTCGTGTAGCTTCTTTTGATAAAAAAGTAGCTACAGATGTTCAAAAAGCTATCAAAAAACATAAGAACACTACAAAAGGAATCGTTCTAGATTTAAGAAATAACCCAGGTGGTTTACTCGACCAAGCTGTTGACTTAGTAGATATTTTTGTAGATAGTGGAAAAATTGTTTCTCAAAAAGGGCGCAAAGAAAAAGATAAACAAGTTTATACTGCTAGTAAATCAAATACAGTTACATCAGTACCACTTGTAGTTTTAGTAAATGGTGGGAGTGCAAGTGCAAGTGAAATTGTAAGTGGTGCACTTCAAGATCATAAACGTGGTGTCATTGTAGGAGAAAAAACTTTTGGAAAAGGAAGTGTTCAGGTTGTTTTACCTATTACCGACACTGAAGCTATAAAATTAACAATAGCTAGATACTACCTTCCTAGTGGTCGTACTATACAAGCTGTTGGTGTAACACCAGATATCAATGTTAAAGCAGGAAGTATAAAAACCCATGAGAATAAGTTTGCTATCAAAGAGGCTGATTTAAAAAAGCATTTAAAAGAAGAACTCAAAAAAGTTGATGGTAAAAAAGAAAAAAAGAAAGATAATAAAACAGACGATAAAAACATAATCACAAAAGAGATGATGAATGATGATATACAACTTAAAGAAGGTGTTGATATCATCAAAGCACTTATCATAATAAAAGGATAAAAGATGGAAAAAAGAGAGTTACTATACGAAGGAAAAGCAAAAAGATTATTTTTAACAGATGATGAAAATTTAGTTATCTCAGAGTTCAAAGATGACCTTACTGCATTTAATGGAGAAAAGAAGTCTAGTGAAGTAGGCAAAGGGGCACTTAACAATAAAATAAGTACTGAACTGTTTAAGCTTTTAGAGAAAAATGGTATTCAAACACATTTTGTAAAAATGTTAGATGATAACCATATGCTTCATACCAAAGTTGATGTAATTCTCATCGAAGTTATCGTTCGTAATATCGCAACTGGTTCCCTTAGTAGAAACCTTGGGATAGAAGATGGAAAGGTTCTGCCATTTACTCTTGTAGAATTTGATTATAAAGATGATGATTTAGGTGACCCTAAATTAAATGACCAACATTGTCTTATACTAGAGTTAGTTGAGCATCAAGATGAACTAGACAAGTTGCGTCGCATGGCTCGTCAGGTTAATGACATCCTGAAACCATATTTTGCAAACATTGGGCTTAATTTAGTTGACTTTAAACTAGAATTTGGAAAAGATGCGCAAGGCAATATCATTTTAGTCGATGAAATCAGTCCTGATAATTGTCGTTTTTGGGATATGCAAAGTGGCGAAAAAATGGACAAAGACAGATTTCGTCAAGGTCTTGGTGGATTAACAGTAGCTTACGAGCAAGTATTAAATAGAATATTAGGAAAATAATAAATGAAAGCAACTATAAATATTTCACTTAAGGCCGGTGTACTAGACTCACAGGGGAAAGCTGTGCACCATGCACTTGACTCTCTTCATTTCAGTAACGTTAACGATGTCCGTGTTGGAAAACAAATAATTTTACAGCTAGATACAACTGACAGAACTAAAGCAATGGATGATGTAACTAAAATGTGTGAAGACCTTCTAGCTAATACAGTTATCGAAGACTATTCTATAGAGCTAGTATAATGAAAGTTGCAATACTTCAATTTCCAGGAACTAACTGTGAGTATGACACACAACATGCTTTTGAGAAATTAGGGGCTAAGACAGAGATTATCTGGCATAAGGAGGAGTCTATCCCTAGTGATACAGACCTACTTGTGGTAGCTGGAGGATTCTCTTATGGAGACTACCTAAGAAGTGGAGCAATTGCAAAGTTTTCTCCCGTTATGAAAGCTGTTGCATCTTATGCAAGTAAAGGTGGAAAAGTTCTTGGTATCTGTAATGGCTTTCAAGTTTTAACAGAAGCTGGACTACTCCCAGGTGCATTAAAAAGAAATGATGGACTCCATTTTATCTCTCAGTACCACAACTTAAAAGTTATCAATAATGACAATATATTTTTAGAAAAACTTAATAATGGAGATGTTGTCAACATCCCTATTGCTCACCACGATGGTAACTATTTTATAGATAGTGATGGGCTCGATGAACTGAGCAAAAACAATCAAATACTTTTACAATACACTGATGCTAACGGTGAAGTTAAAAATCCAAATGGTAGCGTTGAATCAATCGCTGGTGTATGTAACAAAACTAAAAATGTATTTGGTCTTATGCCTCACCCTGAACGTGCGATGGAACTACTACTTGGCAGTGATGATGGAGTAAAAATGCTTCAAGGATTTATGGAAGCTTAATGAAAATACTTTTAGTTATCTTCTTTTTTGTCACTACACTACTCGCTCAAGATTTTAATGCTAGTATTGATTCTGACATAAACTTGGATCTAAATCTAAGTGATGCTAACATTAGTGAGATAAACACTACTCAAGCTATCTCGGATGTTCAAATTCTATACATGCATTATGACGAGGTGCCAACTAGAATAATTAAGGGTGAAATTTTTTCAGTTACTATCCGAGTCCTCTCCACAGAAAGTGATTTTTATGAACTCAATTACGACCTCAATAACTCTATTGGGCTCAAATCTCTTAACAAGCTTCCCTTTAGAGAAGAAAAAGGGAAATTTTACTATGATACCTTTTACTTTTTAGCCAACTCAACTGGAGCAAGACTTCCAGACTTTAAAGCATATATTGAGAGTTTTGATGGCACTATCTATCGCCCCACGATACTTAAAGGTAAAAAACTCAATGTAGTTGCACTCAATCCTCGAAAAAACTTTTCAAACATTGTAGCAAACTCTTTTGTTTTAGATGAATATAAAACTACAAGTTTTGATTCCAACCATAACATCGTCGTATTTGTAGCTACAGCGTATAACTCTAATATCTCTGCCTTTCATTTAAAAAATGTATACAAACAAGGGATAGAATCTTTTACTGATGATATAGAAGAATCAAAAATTACCTACTTTATGGTCATACCTAAAGAGATAGAAAATTTTAGTTTTTCATACTTTAATCTAGTAAATAATAAATTTGAACTCATTACTATCCCAATCATAGTAAATGATGATAGTGTCACTACACAATCAGACTTAAAGCCAAAAGATCAATCACGAGAAAAGCTAAAAATGCTTGTAGCCATTGCAGTAGCGCTTGTAATGCTCATGATAATAGTATGGACGAGAAAATATATCTATTCTATCATCTTAATTGTTCCAATAGCGTATGCAATGTATACCTATGTACCATCTAAAGAAGTTTGCATACGACCAAACTCAAATATCTATCTTTTACCAGTAAAAAATGGCACTATCTTTGAAACGACACAGGGAGTAACTTATCTCATGGAAGAGGGAAATATAGCTACCCATACAAAAGTAAAATTACAAAATAATCAAATAGGTTGGGTTAAACATGAAAATCTTTGCACACCTTAGTTGGTTTTTTGCCACTCTAATAATCTTTATTGGGCTCACTTTTTTAATCATCATTTTTCCCCTTGTTCCTGAACCATTAGCACCTAAAATCTCATCTTGGTTCATAAGACTCAGTATATTTTTCACCACTAAAGTTCAAGGAGAAGAGCATCCTGATACACAAATGTTTCTTATTAACCATCAAAGTGACTTAGATATTGCTATTATGGAAACTGTCTCTAAAAAAAATTTAGCATGGGTTGCGAAGAAAGAACTTTTTGATATACCATTTTTTGGTCTCTCATTAAAACTTCCACAAGATATAGCTGTTGAAAGAGAAAGTAAGACATCTATCATAAAGCTTTTAAAAGATGTGAAACACAGACTCTCCATAGGAAAAACTATCACTATGTTTCCAGAGGGTACACGCTCCACAAAAGGGAAGATGCTACCTTTTAAATCTGGTGCAAAGATAGTAGCCGATAAGTATGCACTCAGAGTACAACCTATAGTATTTATACAAACGTCTGCTTACTATAATCTTAAAAAGTTCTACTATAAACCAGGACAGATCAAGGTGATATTTCTAGAATCATTTATCGCAGATAGGACAAATACTGAGTGGTTAAATGACTTAAGAAAAACTATGCAAAAGGTGTACGATGATGAGTTGGCAAACAATCCTAGCCATAGGTAGTGGTGGTTTTATCGGGGCAGTGCTTCGAGCTTATCTCAATGGAGTTATTAGCCATAAAGTACCTCATGAATTACCTTTTGGTACATTAGGTGTCAATCTTATTGGTAGTTTGATAATGGGCATTTTAATAGCTATATTTATGAACAGTGAGCTTTTTTCGCTCCATACTAAGTCATTTCTTTCAACTGGTATACTTGGGGCATTAACTACATACTCAACTTTTGCAATTGAGAGTTTTTTGCTCTTAGAAGGTGGCCATATACTACTAGCACTTATAAATATTTCGCTCAATGTTGTTGGTACAATAATAATGGCTGGTAGTGGTTTTTATTTCACTAAACTTTTTTTCAATACCTAAAGAGTTATAATCTCATCTGCACACCACTGTGCTAACTCTACATCATGAGTGATTATTAACATACCCATCGTATCAAGTTTTTTCATAAGCATACCCATAACTTCAAGCTGAATTACATTATCTAAAGCCGAAGTTGGTTCATCTAAAAGTAAAAGTTTTGGCTCCATTAGCATAGCACGTAAAATGGAAGCTCTTTGAAGCTGTCCACCTGAAAGTTGATGTGGTAGCTTTGTTAATAAAGATTTTTCTAAATTCAAAATCTTTAAATATGAGTCTATCTCATCAATAGATGTTACATCTTTTATTTGATTGAGTGGGGAGTAGCTTGGATGAAAGGAGCTATATGGATCTTGAAAGACTTCTGAGCTCATACTACTTTTAATGTTTCCTTCAAGAGGTTTTAGGTTACCAAGTATCAATTCAAATAAAGTAGACTTCCCTGCTCCACTTGCACCAACAATGGCTTTTATCTCACCTTTTTTTAGCGTTAAAGATAAGTTTTGAAAAAGTAATCTATCTTTTGTGTATCCAAAAGATAAGTTTTGTATCTCTAAAAGATTATCCATTAACTCTTATTTAAAGCTAAGTATAATTTTGTAAGTTCTTTGTATAGGGCGTCAGGCTTAATATCACTATTGTTTTCCCAGATATGTTTCATCACAACATTATCTTCAGTACCATCCCAAATCTTTATATATGAGCCATCTTTATAACCATTATCTTGACGAAATTGATTGAGTATATTTTTACCTACATAGAGTCTATATAAAGACTCCAAATCAAGCCCACTCAGAATCGTTAAATCAAAAAACTCAGATATAAGAGCATCTAAGTCTAACTCATCACGAGATAGTACTATTCTCACAATACTTTCGACTTTTAAAATAACTTCATCTTGAGTTCCAAAGCTTTTACTAGAAAGATTGATTTTGTTAAAACTTGGCATTTGCGCAATATTGATAGCTAATTCTTCTATGTTTCCTCGTAATGTTTTAGAATAGTTCTCTATACCTAAAGAGATGATGAAATGCCATA
>Ga0256840_1004566_pt1 | contig 10303 bp, 8 predicted proteins | sample 355202metaG_FD_185969 | JGI IMG/M metagenome (GOLD analysis project Ga0256840, IMG submission 185969) | Hydrothermal vent microbial communities from Mid Atlantic Ridge, Atlantic Ocean - 355-202 | ecosystem: Environmental > Aquatic > Marine > Hydrothermal vents | place: Atlantic Ocean: Mid...
TAAAATGAGCGATGAGGCAAGGGTTCATTATTTAACAAAACTATTAAAATCTTTACGATATATTGATAAAGCCGGATATTTTACAACAAAACAAATGTTAAGTGATTTTGCAGACACCAGCCTAAACGGAATTATACATTTGTTACTGTTCTATTTTGCAAAAACGGATTATACAATTACTGAAATTTCTTCGGTTGAAATTAATGAGTTTGGAATTGTAAAGGATAAAAAAAACTTTCAAATTGCTGATATTCATCCTAATGGTTTAAGAATAAAATTCTATAAAAAATCAATAGAAAATCAGCGAATGCTTTATTATTTTCCTTTTGATTTATCCGATGAAAATTTAAAAGATAATCCGGAGTTTTTATTTTTTATAAATAATTTTGGTAATAAAAACACTTTTCTTAAATCAGCTTCATATTTGCTACATAATAACAATGATTTTAAAATTATCAGAACATTTATTTTAAAGCAAAGTAATGCCGTTCTTCAAGATGATTCCGGTATTCCGTTTAAAGTTCTTAAAAATTACGGATTTGGGGTCAAACTTTTCGGGAATTATTCGCGAACCATAAAAGTTTTTTCTGAATATTACCAAGCTGACTTACAGAAAGAATTGGAATATAGAGAAGTAGCACCACTTAACTTTAAAATTGGCTACAACAGTTGGAAAAATGAAACCGTTTTAATGTTGGCAGAAAAAGGCAAAGCCGTTTCAACTAAGCCCATTACCTATAAAAAAGAAAAAGAAGAAGTTATTTATAAAGTACAATTTAAATCTTCGTGGAAAAAAATACCTTTAAACGCTAAAAAATTTAAAAATTTGCCACCGGTTGATTATTATTTTAATGATGGATTTTATAAATATACCATTGGTAAATGTTCAAATCCGGAGGAATGTGCCGAATACATGAAAATTGCCATTAAAGAAGGGTATATAGATGCATTTATTGTCGCTTTTTATAAAAAAAATCGTATAACACTTGATAAAGCAGAAGAAATTCGTAAAAACTTAAACTAATTGCACATAATTTGTTTAACCCAAGTAGATTATCCCTTAACTTTCAGCGCTTTTTTATTACGCTCTAAGCTGAGAATTGACATCTTTAATTTGTTTTTTTATAAATTTTCATTAAATATTTCTAATTATATTTGACAATATTAAAATAATAATTAGTTTTGCGTAAAATAATTATGTATTTACATACAAAAATGAAACAGATTTTAAAGCTGATATTCATTTTTGTTGCGTTTACAGCTCCGTGTATTTCGCAAGCACAATATATTGCTTCTGAAATAAAGTCATTGCTAAGCTTAAATGATAAAAAAGAAATTGAAGAAGCTGAAAAATTAAGGACATACGGAAATAAGTTAATGCAAGAAGCAAAAGCTTTGGAAAATAAATACATGATTAATTTTAACAGTATATATGATTATCGAGCAGAGAATATTCGTAAACTAAGTGCTCAAAAATTAGAAGCACTTAAAAGCGCAACCCGGAAAAAAATCAGGGCAAGTAATCAATACGGAAATGCCAATGTAATTATGATTGCAGTTTTAAATAAAAATATTGATAAACATACTGAGACTTTGAGCGATTCTGAATTAAATATAATCTTGGATTTATCGGAAACGAGTACCGATTTGTTAAAGAAAGCAAGAAATCTTAGAGGAAAATCCATGAGCATGACTAATGAACTATTGGTTTATCCTTATTTAATCGAAGCTGACAGTATAGAAAATCTAGCACTAAATAAATTAAAAGATGCATATGCCATAATAATGAAACCAGATGTAATAAATAAAGCTAAAAAAAATCAGACAAATAAAATTAAGAATTTAAATACCAATGTTAAAGTTTATTACAGAATTCAAATAGCTGCATCTGCTACCGAGTTAAGCGTTACGCAATTAAAGAAGATATATCCTGATTTATCAATAATCAGTGGTGAATATGAAAACGGATGGTATAAATATTCAATAAGAAAGAATTTTACATCTTATGCAAAAGCATCAGAATATAAAGAATTTCTAAATGTAGAAGGTGCTTTTATAATAGCTTATGTGAACGGAGAAAAAGTCCCTGTTACAGAGGCTATTGAGAAAGAAAAAAACTAAGCATTCATTGTGATTATTACATATCGGATTAATAGGGGGAAATTTTTTTCCGATTTAGCTTAGTAAAAAATGTTCCGGGAAACCGGAGCATTTTTTTTGTTAAAAAAATAGGACACTTCCTCAAAAATTAGGGCTAAGTGCGTAGTTTGTTATTTTTAATTTTGCTTTCTTCCCTAAAATAAAAAGGAAGTAAAGACTAAATCTTTATTCATTTCCTAAAAAAAACATAACAAAATGTAAAGTATAAATATATTTTTAATATCTTTGGCTTTGTTTATTTGTTTTTATAACCAAACAGATTAAAACGATCTGTAAAAAATAATTAACAATATGATTAAGCTACAATCCAAACTATTTCTATTAGTGGGAGTTATTACACTAAGTTTGTTTAATTTTTCTTGCTTTTTGTTTGAAGATGAAAACAATGATAATAACACCAATCAAGAGGATAGTTCCACTAAAGTGGAAATTATCGAACAAGATATTCAAAATACTTCCACGCAGGAAACTGCCTATATTCCGGGCGACTATAGTCTTCCAAAGGAGCTATCTTATATAGATAAAACCGATGATTATTTGGTAGATAAATTTTATCCAATCGGCTGGTCTAAAGATGGAAAATTTGCGTACATTACTGAGCCGGCAGACGAAGGTTCAGGCTTATATCTTTTTGAGCTGGTAGTTTTTGATGCGGTTAATAATAAAAATATATGGTCATGGAAACCCGAAGAAAGTGAAGAAGGCAGTTTATCTTCAACATGGAAAAATAATTATGCACTTTTTAAGGAAAAGCTCAATGAATATCAGATAGAGCAAGAAAACAATATTGAACTTAAAAAAGGAAAAACTACCTTTAAAGGCAATGAATATCAGATTGTTCTGGATACAAAAACACAAACCGACCCCGATTTTGGTTTTGATATGATTAAAGAAATAAAAATCACCATTAATTCTCCCGAATTAGGTACAAAAGAAATATATCAATCAAAAACGGATGAATATTCAATGTATATTGGTGCTTTTGTTCCGGGATATATTTTAAGTCCTTATAATGGGCGTATTGTTGTGCTTTGTCAATTGGAACAAGCCGGTTATGAAGGACCTCCGAATATTGTATTTTTTCAACTGATAGGTTCTGATTTATTGTTAGGATTTAAACAGAAATCACAAAGCTGATAATTGCAATTAACGACAAAAAGTATAAAGAACATTACTTATAATATATTGTATTTTGAAAAAAAAGTATTACTTTTAAGCTGATAAAAAAATTTAATACGGAAAAATGGAAATTAAAGATCATTTTATTCACGGCGATAACGTTAAAAAGTTTATCAAATCACCCAATCATAGCGGTAAATACTCTTCAGGCATGCCTGATACCATTGTAATGCATTATACCGCAGGCCCTTTAAAACCTTCAATTGCTGCTTTAACAAGCCCACGAAGAAGGGCTTCAGCTCATTTGATTGTGGATAGGGATGGTTCGGTAATTCAACTGGTACCTTTTAATTTAATAGCTTGGCATGCCGGAAAAAGTTCATACGGAAATCGTACCGGTTTAAATAAATATTCAATTGGTATCGAAATGGTAAATGCCGGTATTTTAACAAAAAGCGGTAATGTATATCGTTCATGGTTTGGCAGTGCTTATAATCCAAGCGATGTTATCGAAGCAACACATCGTAATCAAACCAAACCGCGTTTTTGGCATACCTATACCGAAGAGCAAATTCAAACAGTTTTTGAAATTTGTCAACTACTGATTGACGAATATAATATGAAATTTATTTTGGGGCACGAAGAAATTGCTCCGGGACGTAAAACCGATCCGGGTCCTGCTTTTCCGCTTGACCGTTTACGTGATAAATTACTTTTAGACGATCGTAATGTGGATGGTGCTGCCGATTTACCGGAAGAAGGAAGAATAATAGCAAACAGTTTAAATATCCGTTCAACACCCACAACTGATGGTAAACGTGTTGCACGTCCTTTGAAAAAAGGTACAAAAGTAAAGATACTTGACCAGTCTAGCGGATGGTATAAGGTAAGTGTAGAAGTTGAAGGATGGGTATTTGGCAAATACGTAGAAAGCACATAATCTGTTTTCTGTACAATATAAAATTTGTGAAAAATGAATAAATGGGTATTAACAGGAATTATTGTTGTTGCATTGCTGATAATCATTGGTGTATTATATGACCAAGGAGCGTTTGAAAGTTTACAATGGACAGGTTGGGCAATTGTTGTATCTGCCTTAGCAGGTCCTTATATGGCTATAAAAAATTCATTGTTTGGGAATAAATATGAAAAAGATTTTAAAGTAAAGTATAAAAAAATGCGTGAAGAAACACTTCAGCATAGAATAGACCTTGACCAAAAAATCAAAGAAAAAGAGCAAAGAATTGCTCAATTGGATAAAGAACTTGAACTAATCGATGCCAAAATGAACGTTTTGGAAATGAAAAAGAAAAATGTAGAAAAGGAAGTTCGTAATATGAGTATTGATGAAACAAAACAAGAAGTTCACGATTTATTTGGAGATTAGAATATGAGAACGCTAAATACAATATTACTATTTCTACTATTATCTTTTTCGTATATAGCTCATGCTCAAAAATACCCTGTAGTAGTTTTGCCCGGCGAACAAAAAGTTTTAAAGCCAGAAATAGATACCCTGTGGGTGTTGAAAGACAGCCAGTTAAAAAAAGCGATAACTGCTGCAAAAAAACTTAAAATTACAGAAGAAATTAATGCCGAATTATATAAAAAAGTAGATTTATTGGAACAAAAAAATCTAATTAAAGATAGTTTAATAATTGATTTAAAAGAAGATCGAAAATTTTACGAAAATAAATGGAATACCTGCCAACAAGATGTGGATATTTTGATAAAACAAAACAAAAAGCAAAAATTGTTTAAAAATGTTGCTTTGGCAGGTATTATTGTGGCTTTTATTGCCGGATTTTTAATAAAATAATAAAAATTAAGGAAATTTATAAAATTTTGAACCTATGAATGATTACATGAGTACTGTTCAGTTTTTTGCCGAAAACCCCGATTCGTATATGTGGCAAGTATATGTACCTATAATGGTTTGGCTGATTGTTGTATTGATATTTTTTGTACTATTACTAAAAAAATACACCTTTGGTAACTGGTCTGAAGAAAACCCGAATCCATACGCTGGTGAAACTTTCGATATGCCCCGTGGTGTTTTTAGGGGAACATTAACTCTATCACTTCTTTTCATTGTGGTTATTCTTGAACTGGTTAATGTTCGTATTACCGGTTTTGAAGAAGAAATTCATGAACTTATGGTTGCCTTTCAAATGATGCTTGGTTTCTATTTTGGTTCTAAAGTAATGCATCATATGGCATCTACCGACCGTAAGAAAACTCAATTTATGGCCGAAGCCGAAAAAGCCGTTGTGCTTAAAGAAGATGAAAGTGATGAGTTTGGCGATGTCCAGGCAGCAGGATAAAAAATATTCATTTTTCCATTTGAAGAGATTGTTTCTTTGGAAGCAATCTCTTTTTTTGTAAATTTGTTTATGGAGCTCATTTCATGGATAGGGATATCGCAAGCACTTTTTGCCGGAATTTCAATGGCTCCTAAAAAAGGAACGGGGACTTCCTGATTTAAGGTAAAGTATTTTTTTAAAGTTTAATTTTATGAGAGCAATATTATTTATCATATTGCTTATTAATACTCAATTATGTTTTGCACAAACTGCAAAACTTACTCTGATTATCGAGAATATTAGTATCGCAAAAGGAAATTTAGAAATCGGTATTTATAATGATGCAAAATCCTTTCCCAAGGAAAATAAAGAGTATAAAGCCTTAAAGCATTTGGTAACATCTGAAAAAGAAATGCTCACCCTTGTATTACCGGTAGGCGAATATGCAATAGCCGTTTTTCATGATAAAAATGCAAATAGAAAATGTGATAGAAATTTGTTAAGAATGCCAACCGAAGCTTATGGTTTTTCCAATAATGTAAAGCCTCATTTTTCAGCACCTGATTTTAAAGATGCAAAATTTAAACTTGATAAAGATAAAACGATAAAAATTAAATTGATACACTAAAAAAAACCTTATGTTCCCCAAAGAACATAAGGTTTTTTAATGAGTTCCGAATATACTGTTAATTAAGTACAGTAACTAATTAGCTAATATCTTTTTTCAGGTAATAGAATATTATGTTTATATCCGGTTTATTTTATAATCAAACGTTCAACATCAAACTTCTCGCCATCCATTACTTTCATAATATAAACCCCTTTTTTCACATCAGTAAGTTGAATAGGAAACTCTGATAAACCTGAGCTTTTTGTAAAACGATTCATATAAACAACTTGCCCGTTCATATTAAATATCTGCACGAATAAATTTCCTGCGTTTTCAGTATTTGCTCGCAAAGTAAACGCCCCTGAATTTGGGTTGGGATAAATTTGAATAAGTCCGGCAACTTTTTTATCATCTATACCTGTAGCTGCTGTAACATTTAACATTAGCGTATTTGAAATATATCGCTCTCCCGAAATATAAGCGTATATTTTAGCAGTATATCTACCACTTTCGTTAACACTTAAGCTAATATTATTATCGCCTGTTGGAGGGATATTTATAGTAGTATCCAATATGTTATTCAAATATACCTCCACAGAATCATAAGCCACCTTAAAATTAGATTCAAGAGATAAATTTAATTGCGCCCCTTGTGTGAAATCAGTAAGATAAGGTGCTTTATCTATATCAGGAATATCAACTGTCCAAATTCCTCTCCCGTGAGTAGCCACTACAACCTGATGACCGGATATAAACATATCATAAACAGATACAGGTGGTAAACCATTATTGGCAAGATGCCAAGACACACCATTATCATTACTTTCGAACAAACCAATATCAGTGCCAACCCATATCGTATTAGCATCGTGGGGCATTACTAATAAACAATGTGTTACTACATCAGGAAATCCGTTAGAGCTAACTTCGTTTGTACCAAATCCTGAAATATCCTCCCATGTATTACCTAAATCACGGGTCCGCAGCACTTTAGGCTTTTTGCTTAAGGAAAACAATACATAAGCCGTCGAATCTTCAAAAGGATGTGTTGCTATACCACTAACATAGGCATTCATTGCCACTAAACTATAATCAGGAACTGCTGTAAAGGACTCTCCTTCGTTGGTTGAAACTTGCAGTTGCATGCTATAATCGGAAGCCATTGCGCCTCCGGCCCAAACAATATGCCCGTTTGACAAGGAAACCTCCACATTATGCGAACTCGACAGTCCATTGGAGCCTACCCAATTATTGCTGATTATAATTTTACGCCAAGTGCCGGCAAAATTTACCGATTTATAAACTCCTTGTGAGCCAACAGCAAAAACAATATCGGGTTTTTCTTTTGATGCACTTAACCGTGTAATAAAAGGTCCATCTCCGTTATCAATACCTGTCGTTGCCGAACTCCATGAAACACCTCCGTTAACAGACTTGTATATAGCATTATTATAGATACTGCCTAATAATTTCAAAGGGTTGTTTGTATGCCATAAACATTCAAACCCATCTCCGCCTAATCTGAAAAAGTAATGAGATGTATCGGAAGCTTCTTCATCTTTTGGAGACTGCCAAGTACCATTGTCTTGCATTCCACCAATATATTCATTATATACCGGATGTTTGGCAACACCGTAAAATTGAGTAGTTAAATAATTAACAGGTATTTGATCCAATGTATCGCCATTGCTACTGGAATAGCCAATACCTCCATCATTTCCATCTATCCATAAAAAGTTTCCTCCACCTGTGGGTACAAGATTAATACTATGATGATCAGGATGAAGACCCGGAATATATGTAGAACCAAATCCGGCACTTTGATCATAGCTGTTAGCTCCACCATATTGCCCATATGAATCTGCGATACAATCTTTTGTTCCGTTTTTTAATTTTTGACTATCATAAATGACTACAATTTTAGAAGTAGGCAAATTATTTTCATCCCAAGTCGCCCCAATTGTCAAAGTAGGCCAAAACATATAAAGTGCTTTGTATAGATGACCTCCGGTTTTAGCTATATTTGTCGCCGGATTAGTAGCATCATAGGCTACCGAATTTACAAAAATATATTCACGCCCTAACGTACCGTATTCATCACCTGTTCTTTCATAAAGATTAAACTTACCATCTTTTTCTTGATCTCTGAAAGAAACCATTAATTGCCGATTATTGGTAATATCCCACACTTCAAAAGGCACATCAATATAATCTTGATAAGTATAACTGTTTGCAGGAACTCCTGATGTAGAATTATCAGGAACAGTAAAACGGTGAGCTTTTTGACTTAATCCGGGCCCGAAACGTATTTCAATAGAAACAGTATCTCCATTTACTAAACTATTGCCTTCATTAATACTCATACCTCCACTAAGAAAGTCTCCACCGAAATTAATAAATGACAAAAAGTCAGTATTTTCAGTATATGCACTTAAAACCATTGGTGCTGACACTGAATCTGTACCATCAAATTTAAGATGCCAAATATCAACTCCTCCAACATAAACTTCATCTTCAATATAAGGGTGAGCAGCTATTATATTATCGTAAGCACCTTGGCCTCCCAAAAAATTTTGTGCATCATTAAATTTCATCCAAGTTTGACCTGCGTCTTTTGATATAAATACATTTGATTCAGTATCGGAAATATTAACACTAACATAAAGTGTACTCGTATTTACAGGCGAAATATCAAGTTCATATCTATTACCTACTGTTATACCTGTTGATGAATTAAACCAAGTATTACCGGAATCCACTGATTTAAGAATACCTACAGAATTTTCTCCGGCGTATATGGTATCAAAACTTAAAGGTGAGGCAACTATATCTTCTACTCCCATATCGCTAGCATATACTTGTTGCCAACTTATTCCGCCATCAGTAGTCTTAAAAATACCTGTTTCTGTTGCTGCAAGCACAATATCAGCATCTGTAGTGCTGGCAATCAGGCGATTAACATAAGAAAAGTTTTCATCTGTTGCAGTACTTGATAATTGCGTCCAAGTACTGCCTCTATCAATTGATTTCCATATTCCATTTCCTTTGAGATAAGTACCTCCGGGAAAACTTTCACCTGTTCCGGCAAAGATTACATCAGTATTTGAGCTACACATCACCAAGGAATTAACAGAAAGATTACTTAAATCATCAGACAAATTAAGCCATGTATTGCCTGCATCAGTAGTTTTCCATATTCCACCGGAGGCAGCTCCAACAATCCATGTTTTATGGCTGTTGTCATCCGGGTCTATTAGTATGGCACGAGTTCTTCCGCCAACATTAGCAGGTCCTCGAGATTTCCAATCTAAGACAGTTGCGGCACGTTTATTTTTTTTAAGTATAGATATGGCTTTTTTACGCTCAATAACTTTATAGTTCAAAGGATAATCTGCACGAAGTTTTCCAATTTCAGTGGTTATCTGTCTGAAGTATTTTGTAAACTGTTCCGGCTCGTCAAAGTCCTCTTTTACCAATGTTTTATTATCAGTATTTTTTTTATCATCTAATGATATCTTTTGATAAAAAAAAGAGAGTATTGCCATTATTATGCCGATAATAAATATGCTTTTTATAAATCTTTTCATACGTTTAGTTTTTAAATATTTTTAACATGTTTGTTTCATTCTTCTTAATTTTAATTTATATATTCATTATAATTTATACGTTCTAAAACAGAAAGTCTGAAGCTAATGAAACATTACTTATCGTGTGAATTATTCAATAAAGCAAAAACTTTATTTGTGTTAACTTACAATTTATTAATGAGTCCCGTCTAAAAAAGGTCAAAACGCATTATTCGTATAATGTTATCATTAAATATTAATACATTCAAATCATTATTCGTGTATTTGTGCCTTTTTATTCAGCGCTCATTAATAAATTAACAATTAGACTTACTGATTATATGATCTAACTTTTATTTTACAATCTAAGATAAATACATTTTTATTTTATGTAATGAATTTTTATCAAAAGTAAAAAAGTGACTTTTTAAAGACTTATTAAAATGTACTTTATAAATAATAACTATTTTTAATTAAAGAGCTACATTAAGTTTTTATTAGTAAACTTCTCGTTTTTTTTATATTGTAAGCAGGATTTTGGCTAT
>Ga0256840_1004567_pt1 | contig 10302 bp, 10 predicted proteins | sample 355202metaG_FD_185969 | JGI IMG/M metagenome (GOLD analysis project Ga0256840, IMG submission 185969) | Hydrothermal vent microbial communities from Mid Atlantic Ridge, Atlantic Ocean - 355-202 | ecosystem: Environmental > Aquatic > Marine > Hydrothermal vents | place: Atlantic Ocean: Mid...
ATTGCCTGGGCAAAATCTTCTTGCAATTTTCTAATCTCATCAACGCGATATTGCAATTTTTTCTCCACTGAATGTTGCAGATAAGAGTTCTTTACATGTAACAGTTCTTGCTGTAGACTATATACTTTGTGCGTTATTCTTTGAGTTAACTGTGTCGATAGCGAATCTAAATACTGATAGAGTTCATTCGTGTCAGGTAGTATCATCTCCATTGCAGCACTAGGTGTCGGTGCTCGTAAATCTGCCACAAAATCACTAATCACCCAGTCAATTTCATGTCCTACGGCAGAAACTATCGGTGTTTTTGCATGAAAGAGTGCATCGGCAACTATTTCTTCATTAAAAGCCCATAAATCTTCTATACTGCCACCGCCTCTACCAATCACAATAATATCATAGTTTTTAGAATCAGTTATTTTAATAGTATTTGCTATAGCAAATGCAGCACTATCGCCTTGAACAAGGACATCATACACATCAATTTCTATCAACCTGTATCTTGAATTTGCAACACGAAGCATATCTTGTAATGCTGCGCCTGTTGCAGAAGTAATCAATGCAATACGCGAAGGAAATTTTGGAAGCTCTTTTTTTCTCTCAGGACTAAAATAACCTTGAGAAGAGAGTTTTTGTTTGAGCTGTTCATAAGCTAACGCCAAAGCACCCTGTCCCGCCGGTTCAATAGAAAAACAGTTTATTTGGTAACTACCGCGAGGTTTATAGAGTGTAACGGCACCGTCTATGACAACTTTCATCCCCTCTTCAAGACGGAATCTTAGCTTTGAAGCATTGCCACGAAACATAACACAACTCACAGCTGAATCTTTGTCTTTAAGGGTAAAATAGATATGTCCGGAGTTATGAAAAGTGATGCGAGAGAGTTCCCCCTCAACAAATATCCGTTCAAAAGTGCTTTCTAAAACGGTTTTTATCTGTTCATTAAGTGCGGATACGCTAAGGGTATACATTATAAATTATCCAACATTTCATCTATAAGTTTTTGATTTATTTTATATCCATTTTTTATTGATTCATCAAAAAAGCGCTTTGCTTCTTCTTTGCTTAAAAACTCTTTTTTAATATTAAAAAGAATATTACAAGCTTTATTTGTAAATATTTTATATCTATGACTTGCGTTTCACTATCGTTATGCTCATATTTAGTAGTAGTATTATAACATTATTTAAGGAGAAAACCCAGACAAAAGTCTGGGGAAGAAAGGAGAAACGAAATTTAGTTAGCGACTTGTTTACTGCAAATAGCTTTTTTTGCCATATTAAGTTCTGAAATAGCTTTTTTTGCTTCAGCTTCATTTATCTGTTCTAAATTAGCACCGCCAACAAAAACACCCATTTTAATATATTGTCTAATAAAATAGTTTTTTCCAGCTTTTGTATTTAGAATAAGCTGATTTGGTGAAAATTCTGATTCTGTTGAAATTATATGAATCTTGAAATGAATTTAGTAATGTAACTGATGAAGAAATAGAAGACTTTTATAAAAAAATATCAAAAAAGGTAAAATTTTTTAGAAATAATAGAAAAGTAACCCAATTGGATTTAGCTCTAGATATAGGGATAAGGTCTGTTGCTTTTTATTCAAATTGTGAAAACAATAAATACAATAAGCATTTCAATCTAGAACATTTGTATAAAATTGCAAAAGCATTAAAAATTAATGTATGTGATTTAATGGATGTGTAAAAACTCGCCCAAACAAAACTCTTAATGCCATTAAGCTAAGAAAAAAACTTGATACTTTCTCGGAACCTAGGTTTTAACCTAGACCTTAGTTTTTAAAGACACTAAGCCCGGACTGAAGTCCGGGTTCCATTTTATTTCGGAACCGGTACTTTAGTGCCGGCTATTGCAACATTCTTGCCACTCTCAGCCCGGACTAAAGTCCGTGTTCCAAAAAATTGCTTCAATTGATGGTCTTGAGACTTTTGTTTGACTTCTATTTACTAATTTTTTTTACGCGCAATCATTAATGTAGAGATGTCCATGGAAAAGCTTTGTGTGTGGAGTATTTCAAAGCCTGCATCTTCTAACTCTTTTTGCATACCTTGGATGGTTACAAAATTTTCTATAGAATCAGGAAGATAAGTATACGCTTCTAAATTTTTAGAAATGGCAGCACCGACATAGGGAAGAATTTTGTGCATATAAATATCACGAATTTTTTTAAGGATATTTTTGTTTTCATCTTTCATAAATTCCAAGATGACGACGAGTCCCTCTTTTTTAAGCATTCTATTAAACTCATAAAATGCTTCTTGTCGCTCAACAACATTGCGGATACCATAGGTAATACTCAGTATGTCAGCACTTGCATCTTCAAACGGAATTTCAGTCGCTTTTGCAATGTGATATGAAAAATCAGGGAATTTTTTACGGGCAACATCGACCATGCCATTAGATGGGTCAACACCGACAAATTCAGCGATTTGCACATCTGCTTTTTGCGACTGTTTCTTCCAGTACCCCATCATGTCTCCTGTTCCACAAGCAACATCTACAATTTTATCAATATTTTTTTTACCGTAGTAATCAAAAGCCAAATCACATGCTTTCTTTCGCCATGAAATGTCTACACCCATGCTCATGACACGGTTTGCAGTATCGTATGTTGATGCTATATCATCAAACATAGAGACAATTTTTTCTTGTTTTATATCACCTTTTTGATCTAAAATACTCATAAACTTATATCCTTCTTTTCATCCACAATATTATATCTTCCTCTTCTTTGCTTGCATTTAAAATATCAAATTTATCTTCAATATTTTTAAATCCTTCATACCCGCCAAAACTAGGTGCAAGGTAACATAAATAATAATCAACTATTTCACGGCTCAGTGCATACATTTTTTCACTGCCCTCAATCATAATATTTTTATAATTTTTCAGAAGTGAAAAGTCACTTGCTATAGTTACTTCTCTATTTTTTATATTAAAGAGAGGGATTGTTCTGTCAAACTCATTTTCTCGTGAAAGTATCAAAATATCAGGTGCTTTGCCATTGACCAATCGTGCATCAAGTGTCGGTCTATCTTTACGCACTGTATTACCACCGATGACTAGTAAATCACAAACATTTCTCATAGCATGTACATTTTTTCTTGACTTGCTAGAGCTAATTGTGCCTGCATCTGTCGTGCCATTAAACCTCTGTGCCCATTTGAAAAAAACAAATCTGTCCTTGAGAAATTTTTGAAACGGAAAAAGCAAATTTTCGCATTTTTCTTTGTTTACATGTAAGCTTACATGTAACCCGCTTTTAGCTAAAATTGCATTTCCTTTTGCAGCAGTCTCATTCAAATCTTCTACGCCAATATAAAGATTCTTTATACCAAGTTGTGCGATTAAATTAGCACATGAGGGTGTTTTTCCTACATGGGAACAGGGTTCAAGAGTAGAATATAAAGAACAGTTTGTAAAAATATTGTTATGATTTTGAAGTAAAAAAGTATGAATTTCTTTGGATGTGCGGAGTTGAAGGATAGCTTTGTTTTGTGTCAGTTTGTAGTATGCAGACTTAAGGGCATTGACTTCAGCATGAGGTTCACCGGCTTTATGGTGTGCTTCAACAGCTAAAATCTCATCATGTTCGCCTGTGATGGTACACCCTACTGCAGGATTTGGGTAAGTCAATCCTTGATATTTCCAAGCCTCACTAACGGCAAGGTTCATATAAAAGTTATGATCTATTTCCATTCAAAATAAGTTTTTGCTTTTTTTACTGCATTGAAGTCAATTTCTTCTATTTGACCCTCTTTTTCTACAAAAAGTTTGTTTCCCTCAACTTTGTTGAGTCTGCCTTTAATCTTTACTTTTTCATCTAAGAGTAGGGAAACATTTTCGCCAAGAGATTTCTTGAAATGCTCTAATGTTGTTAGCTTTCGCTCTATGCCGGGGCTACCGACTTCAAGTCTGTATTCACCTGAAACAGGAGGAGTAACATCCAGTAAAGGGGAAATGAGATGTGTTAACTCTACACAAGCATCAAGACTTACCCCTTTGCGTTTACCGTTCTCAATTTCAGGAGAAATGACACTCACACGAAAAATCGTTTCATCATTTTCATTGACAACAACCGTATCATAAAGTTCCAAATCTACTGATTTCACTACTGATTCTATATCACTATGTAAACTCATGATGCTTCTCCTTTATGCTCTTTGGCTATTTTTTTAAATAAATCTTCAATATTTTGTGATTTTTTCAACTGTTCATCAAACTCAAATGTTAGTTTTGGACATCTGTACCAACCTTGATCTTTCAAACAAAAATCTTCTACTAAAGGACGCGCCTTTCTAAGCTGTTTCAGGTAGGCTCTTTTTTCTTCTTCACTAAAATTACTTGGATTGATGTAAACTTTTGCATCACTTCTACCACGAGAACACTTCACTTCAATAACACTCAATTCGTGCAAACGATTGTCATTTAACTGGCTAAGTGCTTCAGGAATCAGTTCAGCTAAAAGAGTTTCTGTTCTTTTTAGCTTTATTTGTGCTTCATTCATTTGTCTTCTTTACAATGATACTTTTTGTTCAACTTTTTTAAATGTTTCAATAACATCGCCAACCTGAACATCATCATAGTTAGATATAATCACACCACATTCATAACCGTTTCCAATCTCTTCAACATCATCTTTAAAGCGTTTTAATGATACAAGTTCTCCCTCGTAAGCAACAACACCTTCACGAATAACACGAACAAGTCCGCCGCGAATCAGTCTACCATCTACAACAAGACATCCTGCGACCATGCCTTTTGGTGATTTAAAGACATCTTTAACTTCAGCCTGACCCGTGTTTTCTTCAGTAAATTTCGGTGCCATCATACCCGTGAGCATACCAGTCATATCATCAAGTAATTGATAAATTATAGAATATGTTCTAATATCTACATTTCTTTGTTTTGCAAGTGCTTTTACTGAACCTGTAGGACGAACATTAAAACCGAGAAGTACACAATTTTCAGAATTACTTACTAATTCTACATCACTCTCTGTAATCCCACCAACACCACTTGAAATAACATCAATCTTGACTTCATCATTCCTTAGTTCAGTCAATGAACTTCTAATTGCCTCAAGCGAGCCATGAACATCAGTTTTAAGAACTACTTTAAGAGATTTCAATTTGCCTTCTGCAATCATTGATGTCATATCTTCTAATGTTGATTTTGTTGATTTTGAAAGTTCTTTATTTCTTTCATATTCATAACGCTTATGTGCATATTCTTTTGCTTCTTTATCACTATGCATTACCATCATGATTTCACCTGCAACAGGTACTTCATTTAGCCCGGCAACAACTGCTGTATGAGATGGTCCTACTTCTTTTATCTGTTTACCATTTTCATTAAGAAGTGCTTTTACACGCCCGTATGAACTTCCACAAACTACATTGTCACCAACTTTTAGTGTACCATTTTGTACTATAACAGTTGCTACAGGACCACGCCCTTTTTCTAAAGATGATTCAACAACAGCAGCTTTTGCCGCTGCTTCAGTATTTGCCTTGAGTTCCAGTACTTCAGCAGTCAGAAGAATATTTTCTAATAAGTCATCGATTCCCATATTTGTTTTTGCAGAAACAGGGACAAATTCTACATCCCCACCCCAATCAATAGGAGAAATACCATGTTCTGCCATTTGACCTTTTACTAAATCTGGGTTTGCCGTTTCTTTATCCATTTTATTGAGTGCCACAATCACAGGCGCACCCGACTCTTTTGCAATTTTAATAACTTCTAGTGTTTGTGGTTTTACACCATCATCAGCAGCAACAACAATTATAATAATATCGGTAATATCTGTACCGCGTTGACGCATAGAGCTAAAAGCTGCATGACCCGGAGTATCTATAAAAGTAATTGCTTTACCTTTTTGCTCAATTGTGTATGCACCAATGTGTTGTGTAATTCCACCGGCTTCGCCTTCAGTTACTTTGGCTTTTCTAATTGCATCAAGCAATGAGGTTTTACCATGATCAACATGTCCCATAATTGTTATGATTGGAGGTCTTTCAACTGCATTAGGGTCTTCTTCTTCCATTTCTGTAACATAATCAAATTCATCTTTAGGATCAATTATAGTCACTTCAACACCAAATTCTTCAGAAAGAATTTCAATCTCGTCTGTACCTAAAAAATCATTTTTTGTCATCATCATACCAAGATCAAAAAGAACCTTTATGATGTCAGACATAGGACGCTTTAGTTTTTCGGCAAACTCATAAACACGAATATCTTCAGGAATCTCTACATGTGTCACAACTTCATCTTCATGAGACACTTTAGCATATTTTTTTCTTTTATCACGAGAAACTTTTCTACCGCGTGGTGCTTGCTTTTTATTTGCATTTCTTCCAGCCGGCTTAGGAGTTCTAGGTTTTCTAGGCTCTTCGGGAGCTATTGGAGCGCGTTCAGTTGAGTTCAAATCTAAGAGTGTTACTTGATCATCCATATCCATAGACACATCCGTCATAGAACCACCAAAAATGTCAAGTCTTCTTCCTTGATCTTTTTTACTAGTCGGTGCCTGTTTAGAAGTAAATTTCTTTTTTCTCGAAAGTTCTTCAAGAACTTCAGCACTCATTTTTCCATATGAAGAGACTGAAGCTTGTTTTTGAGGCATACTATAACTTTCTTCAACTTTTGGTTTTTTCTTTTTAACAATCTTAAGACCTGATCTTTTAATAGCCGGTCGAATAGATGGCTGTACAACTTTTAATCTACTTTTGACAGGCTCTTTTTTAGCTACTTTATCAAGAGTAGGTTCTTCAGAAGTTTCTTCTTTTTTCGGCTGAGCTTCAGAAGTTTTCTCTTTTTCAGGTTCTGCCTCTTCTTTTTGAGGAGAAGTCTCTTCTTCCGTCGTTTTAGGCACTTCTTTTACTTCTACATCTATTTTTATTTCTTCAGGAGTATCATCGTTCACTTTTTTAGATGTCTTTTTTACAACTTTAGGTTTTTGCACTTGGGCACTCTCATCACCGTTCATTATGTAATTCGCTATGCTTTCTGCTTGTTCCATTGTTACTACACTTTGTGCAGATTTCACTTCAAGACCCATTTTTTTTGCTTTATCTAAAACATCTTTAGATGCTATTCCTAGCTCTTTTGCAATTTCGTGTACTCTAACTTTTTCTATCATCAGCGATGATCTCCTTTAGTTTATTCATAAGTTTATCTTTCTGTGAGCTTCTGCATTGACGCATTAAAACTCTGAAAAGTTTTTTATTATCAGACAGACAACTTTGACATAAATAAAAACTTCTGCCAATCCCGTCAAATGCTGTCAATTCTCCATTCAGACATTGCAGTCGAAATAGATTAGATTGCGGTTCTTTTGTTCTGCAAGAAACGCACATTCTAGTCGGTTGATGAAATTTTTTTGCCATTATATCTAAATCTTACTTTATTTAATAGTGCTTATCGCTCTATTATTAAGCCATCGTTATCAAAATCTAAAACTTTCACACTAAAATCCGGAAATTTCTGCTTCATTCTATTTGATATCATTGCTGAATCATCATCATAAACAAGTGAAAAGAAGGTAGAACCGCTCCCTGAAAGCGTACTCATTAAAGCACCGCTCTCATACGCAACTTTTTGAACACTAAAAAGCTCCGGTAACATTTTCATCCTAGCTTTTTGATGAAATCTGTCTTGAGCGGCAAGCTTAAGCATTTCCCAATCTTCATTAAAAAATGCTGCTACGGTTAAAGCCGTATGAGAAAGGTTATACACTGCATTTTCTTTTGAATATGATTTTGGCAAAACTGTTCTTGATTTAGAGGTATTCATCTGTTTGTTTGGAATAACTACGACAGCTTTAAGGTAATTTGGAAGATGTTTTTTTTGAGAAAACACTTTGTTCTTTTCAATAGTAGCGGCATTAAACCCACCCATTACAGCAGGCGTAATATTGTCAGGGTGTGATTCATACACAAGTGCATGATTGAGAATTCTTCGTTTACTCACACGAATCCCCGCTGCTTCATGTGCTGAGGCAATTGCTGAAACTATAACAGCAGAAGAACTTCCAAGCCCACGAGACATTGGAATTTGATTATAAAAAGTAAACTTGAAATTTTGCTTATTTTTTGTTAAACGAGAATAATGCTCATTGAAAATGCTAATAAAAAGGTTATTGCCTTTTAATCTTGGATTATTTTCACCCTCACCTTTTATACTTACGCTGAAAAATTTTGATGGATGAAATTCCACTCTATTTCTTAAATCTACTGCCAGACCCAAAGAGTCAAAACCCGGTCCTAGGTTTGCAGATGTTGCCGGTACACTTATTGTCACTGATTATCCTATCCAACTGCACCTATCATATAAAGGGGCGTTGTATTTGTACTAAACTCATTATAATCCAACACTTCAGGTAGCGTAAAATTTGCTTCTGGTGCTATTTGCAGTTTTTGAGTTTTTATATCTTGGTTCATTTTAACAAAGTATAGCTTTCCAATCGCTTTGATAGGTTGATTTTTATTAAAATAAAAAGCATCTGTCGCAAAAAGTGGTATTTTTTTTAAAATACTTAAAGATTTCAAAAAGATATAAGCTACTTTAATAGCCATAAAACTTCCCGGGCCATTTGCGTAAAACAGTTTTTCTACATTATATTTCTTTAAAATATCTTTGAAAATCAACGGCAGAACATCAGAACTTTTTTCCTGACTTTCTAAAGTTTCAATAAGTTTATTTTGTTCATAAATTCCGATTTTTATGGGTGAAGTGAGTGTTATGCATAAAACATTAACCTTACGCATAGGCTTTTTCTAACTCTCTTGTTTTTTCACCGACGAGTTCTACCACTTCATAATTGTCAGCATCTTTGAGTAGTTCAAGTGTCAATTTATGGTTTAAATCATGGCTTCCCGCCAATGCTTCATAATTTCCTATAAAATTCATACCAATCAAACTCATATCCCCAATGGCATCTAAAATTTTATGTCGTACAAATTCATCACTAAAGCGTAAACCCTCAGGATTCAATATCTTTTTATCGTCTAAAACTATTGCATTTTCCAGCGAACCCCCAAGAGCCAAACCTTTTGAACGCAAATACTGCACTTCATGTAAAAACCCAAATGTTCGTGCTCGTGATATCTCATTTTTATAGCTTTCTTTGGTAAATTTTAATACATAAGCCTGTTCTTGAATAACCGGATGAGGAAACTTAATCGTAAAATCATAATTCAAGTCAGGGGAAGGAGAAAGTTTGACATACTTTTCCCCCTCTTTTATTTCAACCTCTTTTTTAATAATCATCACTTTTTTAGGAATATCCAGCTCTTGTATGCCTGCTTCATCCAAAAGCATACAAAAACTTGCACTGCTACCATCCATTACCGGCACCTCATCCGCATCGACAATAACACGAAGATTATCAATTCCATACGCATACACGGCTGAAAGAAGATGCTCAATTGTAGAGATAACAAAGTCATCTTTACCTATAACCGTCGCCATTTTCGTATCAACAACATTCTCAGGAACTAAAGGAATAGAAACATCCACATCACTTCGGTAAAAGACAATACCGCTGTTTGATTCTAAAGGTTCTAATCTTAATCGTACAGGAGAACCCTTATGTAAGCCTATTCCAACAAGTTCTACACTTTTTTTAATTGTTGTTTGATACATCTGTTATCCTTTATTCGCCATCAATGATTTTTTTAGCACTTTTTATGATATTTCCAATATTTAATTTCATCCATTGTTTGTCCATCCACTCTTGTGGGCGTACTTCAATTCCTTGCACCAATACACCAAAATGGAGATGATCCCCCATAGCATATCCTGTTTTTCCCGTATTTGCAATTTTTTCTCCAGGATGTACTTCATCACCGACACCTACTTCAAAACTTGAGCAGTGTCCATAAAGCGTGTATAAACCAAGTCCATGTGAAATAATAAGATTATTACCATATAAACCATTATAATCTGCAAAGACTACTGTACCATAATTTCGTGTCATAATAGGAGCCATAGCATAACTTGCCATATCTATACCTAGGTGATAAGCTTCACTAATAAACTTGCCATGATAGTAATATTTTCTATGATCTCCAAAATGTGCAACAACTTGTCCATTTGTCAATGGATACATTTTTCTAATTTTAAAATTGCTAATCATCTCTTGTGGCACATTCGATGTTACTTTTTGAATCAGTTTTTCATTTTTTGCTCTTACATCTTCATTTATAATTTTAAATCGTTCCAATGGAGCGTCTACTCCTTGTGTCTCTTCAAATTGTTCTGCAAGTTCAGCAATTTT
>Ga0256840_1004569_pt1 | contig 10297 bp, 10 predicted proteins | sample 355202metaG_FD_185969 | JGI IMG/M metagenome (GOLD analysis project Ga0256840, IMG submission 185969) | Hydrothermal vent microbial communities from Mid Atlantic Ridge, Atlantic Ocean - 355-202 | ecosystem: Environmental > Aquatic > Marine > Hydrothermal vents | place: Atlantic Ocean: Mid...
ATAAAAGTATTCACTTCTACTTCTGAGCGAATTATTTGCAGTATTTTAGAATAGAAAGTTTTTTTTATATTAGTTTTACTATTTATCATACCAAAATCCAATACTGTAAATGATATTATTTCATGATTACGATTTTGAGACCAATGAAATCTTACTTAAGTGGAGGGAGGACGTCTTTCGTAATATACGTATTTCCCTTTTGTTTGGTGGCACGGTATCAATTATTCTAAATGCCTTTTTGCATTGGGAGGAAATGTCTGTTTATGTGAAAGTATTAGAAACCCTAATCTTTAGCACTATTTTGTTTATAAATATATTCAAAAGCACTCACTTTAATATTCGTTTATACCTTACTGTAGTCATGTTGTTTATAGCGGCGGGCACCTCGTTATATAACATAGGGCTTAACGGTATGTTTTGGATATGGCTACTTACTACCACGGTTATTTTATCCATTTTTAAGAAAGCATCTATTGTATTTGGTCTGCTCCTGTTTAATTTTATTCTAATTAATATTGTTGGACTACTCATTCATTTTGAAATTCTGATTGTTACACCTTTGACGAATTTTCATATACTTCAGTGGATGTTAAATTCATTTATGTTTATATGGATTAATGTTACGTTTTTAGTGATTATATTATTAGCACGGAATATTATTCTAGACAATTTTTTGAATGAAAAAGAAATTAGAATAAAAAGAGAGCAGGAAGCATTAATACTTTTAAAAACTAAAGCAAAACTAAAGCAAAGTGAAGCCTTTTATAAAGAAGCAGAAAACATTGCACATTTGGGTAATTGGAAGTTCGATTTGATTAAAGAGCAAGGCTATTGGTCTGAAGAGGTATATAATATATTTGGTAGAGATCAAGCATTAGGGGCACCTTCTTTAGGTGACTTTATAGCATATCTTCATCCAAATGATCGCGAAAAATATATTAAAATTTTTAACGAGGCAACTGGGGGTGTAGCCTCTGGAAAATATAATTTCAGAATAATACGAAATGATGGTAGCATTAAGTATGTGGAGGGTGTTGTGCGAAAGAAAACAGACGAAAATGACGAGGTTACTACCCTGTTTGGAACCTTGATGGATGTAACTGATAGGAAAACCAAAGAAATAAAGTTACAAGAAAGTGAGGATTTTTATAAAGATGCGGAGCGATTAGCGCATTTGGGAAGTTGGAAGTTAGACTTGCAGAATAATCAAGTGATTTGGTCTGATGAGATTTTTAGAATATTCAGGAGAGATCCGGCACTAGGGGCGCCACTGTTAAACCAATACCTTGAATATATTCATCCTAATGACAGAAAAAATTATTACCAAAGTCATCTAGAGACATTGAAAAATCCAGATGCACTAAATTTCCAATTCAGGATACTGCTAAAAGGAAATATTGTAAAGTATATCGAAGGGACAGCACAAAAGCGGGTGAATGATAATAATGAAGTAACGGAAATGTATGGTGTTTTGATGGATATCACTGACAGAAAGTTAAAAGAAATTGAATTAAAAGAAAGGGAAGCCTCCTATAGAGAAGCTCAAAAACAAGCAAAGCTAGGGCATTGGGAGTATGATGCACGGTCTAACAGTACTTATTGGTCTGAGGAGTTATATAGGATTCTAAATTGGGATGTTAAAAATCCTGCACCTGCGCCAAAGGAATATCTCAAGTATATTCATCCCGACGATATTGATGGATACAAGGAAAGGTTAAAAGTGTGGATGAGTAGTCCAGAGAAAGATTTTTTCGAGTTGCGATATATTACCGATAATGGTGAAATAAGGCATCTAGAAGCAATTACTAGGAAAAGACTGAATAGCTTTGGTGAAGTAGAATACTTATATGGTACCATGTTAGATATCACTGAGCGTGTACTAGTGAGAGATCAACTAGAAGAAAATATAGAAGCGTTGAATAAAAAGAACCAGGAACTTGATAAATTTTCCTACAGCACTTCTCATGAATTAAGAGCACCTATCACTTCAGCACTGGGATTAGCCAATCTGATGCGATTAGAATTTAGTGAGAATAGCGGGGTTTTAGAATATGTAGGAATGTTGGAAAAAAGCCTAAGGCGATTGGGTGATTTTATAACTGAAATAGCTGATTTTTCAAGAAATGAAAAGTATGATGTTCAAAAGACTGATATTGATATTGTAAGTATGATAAAGCTAATAGTCGCAGAGCTAAGTTTTATGGAAGGCGCAAATAGTATAAAGTATATCATTGTACCTTCAGCCAAGCTGATGATATATACTGATAAATTAAGACTGCAATTAGTTTTGTCTAATCTAATTTCCAATGCGATTAAATACCATGATTTAAGTAAACCTCATCCGCAAATTACGATTACTATAGGTAGTAGCCCGAAGCAATTCCAGATAATATGTGAGGATAATGGAATTGGTATTGATAAAGATCATCAAGATAGAGTGTTTGATATGTTTTTTACGACGGGTCATAAAGCTTATGGAACAGGCTTAGGATTATATATTTTACAGGAATCGGTGCATAAACTTCAAGGGAAGGTAAGTTTTGATTCAAAGAAAGGGGTTGGAACCACGTTTAAAGTAGAAATCCCAATCATAAAATAATGCTTGCCAATGCTACTGACTAAATTTTTTGATATTATATTTTCAAAAGTGGTATTCGCGCTTGGACTAATAATAATTCTATCTTCATCTGTTAACGCCCAAAATTCCAAAACATCCGATGAATTGGACACCTTGGTTATAAAAGCGCATACCTATGCTTATATTGATCAGCAACGACACTACTTTCATTTTGATACCGCATTAATACTGCCATATTGGAAGACTAGGAGATTGCAACCAGGTACTGGTGAAAGAGAATCTAAATTATATACTAATTTAGAGTACAGAATGGAAAAAACGAAAGTGGGAAGCGAACTGTTTGGTTTGCTTTTCTCAATTCCAAATTATGATAATACCAACCAGAAAAAGAAGGACATTCTTAAAAAGAAAGAAAATGCCTTTCAAAAATACTCAGGAAGACGTGTTAGAAACATTATTGTCAAAAGACTAGAATCTTTTGGGACTCATTTTCCGGATACTAATTATTATAATAATACTGGATTCAATAAATTAGGGAATGGTGTTCATGCGCTTACAAAACGGTGGGTGATTAAGAAAAATTTGTTGTTAAAAGAGGGTGATTTAATTGTCCCTCGTGAAGTATCAGAAAGTGAGCGTCTAGTCCGGCGATTGCCGTACATCCGTGATGCTAAGATATATTTTTTATCCATACCAAATAATGAGGAACAATATGACTTGCTCATTGTAACGAAGGATGTCTGGTCCATTGAGATTGATGGTGGGTATTCAAGTCCTACGAAATTCAATGTAATCATTGATGAGGAAAATCTTTTTGGATTGGGTAATGAGTTACGGAATAAGATACTTTATGATAAATCAAGGACACCAAAAGTAGGGTATGAGGGTCGGTATAAAATTGCCAATATCAAACATAGTTTTGTTGATGCAAATTTTGACTTTGCTACGAGCGCAACATATAAAACCGTTAGGGCTGACATAGGCCGAGGGTTTGTATCTTCAGAAATTAAAACGGCAGGAGGACTAAGTGTAGAACATACCGAACGAATAAATTTCAGATTGCTAGATTCTGGAGAAAATATTGAGTTTTTTACAAAGTACAATTTTGCGGATGCGTGGTTTGCCAAAGGTTTTGATATCTCAAGCACTGCAGCTTTTGATAAAAAACGTATGCTATTGGGCATAGGAGGTTCTGCCATTGATTATATTAAACGACCAGGAGTGAGTTTGGACACCAACCAGACTTTTTATAATAAAAAAATAATTTTGTTAAAGGCAGGATTTAACAAAAGAAATTATCAGAAAAGTGGATTGGTTTTGCAATATGGCGCTACCGAGGATATTCCAATTGGCTATCGGTTTGATGTTACATTTGGTAAAGAATTTAATGAGTACCACAATCGGTATTATTGGAATGTTAGCTTTAGTAAAGGTGGGTTTCTTTTTAGGAAGGGATATTTGAAATATGATTTTGCTATCGGGAGTTTTGTCAGAGATGGTGGGGGAGAGCAAGGGGTTTTGAAAACCGAGGTTCGCTTCTTTAGTAACCTGTATCGCCGAAGCAGATGGGCGTTTCGTCACTTCTTGAAGGTTGGATACACCCATGGCTTAAGAAGGTACGATGATGAATATATTCACCTACGAAATGAAAATGGTATACGTGGGTTAAATGACAGATTTTTCAGAGGTGATAAGCGAATCAACATAAAAGCAGAAAGTGTCGCTTTTTCCCCTTTTCATATTTTGGGATTCAAAACCGCCTTATTCGCCTTTGCAGATGTTGGTATTATTTCTGATCGGCGAAGTTTTTTGAAAAGCACATTGTATCATGGCTACGGCATAGGGGCGAGGTTGCATAATGATAATGTCATCTTTGATAATATATTAATTAGATTTGCTTTTTATCCTGCAACCCCGAATGGAAGTAATCAAAATGCATTGGATTTTGGAAGCAGAAGCCGATTGCGATTAGATGATTTTGATTTTTCTAGACCTGAGGTTTTGCTGTTTAGGTAGTGAGACAGTTTTGCGGATCTTCTGAAGATGTTAAATTCTGAATATCAAAGGATTAATGTTCATTTAAGGTTAACACGCAAGGAAACAAATGAAAGAGGATGTTAGAGGGGTATTCTGTGGAGACACAGATCACGGAGAAAGGAGAAAATCTTTTAATCCCACTAAGATAACGACTATTGAGGAGCACGGAGAAGATATGCATTTTCAGTAAATCCTAGTCTTGGTTAGGGTTGTAAAAAAACGTCATACTCACAAAAAAATGGTTGCTAAAAATAAGGTGGGTTTGGTTATATAAATAGCAGTTGTACGCCTTCTTGATCTGCACGATTATAAAAATCACCAATTGTTAAAATACCTTCTACCTGTTCTATGAGGTCTTCTTTTTCCAAATGGAACATATCTACTGCTAATTTGCAAGCCCATAATTTACAGCCTGAGTCTGAAAGTATTTCAAGAAATTCGCCCACTGGCGGTAGGTCTAAATTTTCCATTTCTTTTTTCATCATTTTTGTCGCTATTATTTCCATGCCAGGCAATCCACCAAGTAGTGTAGGAATATGCATGGCTGGATTGCCAACGGTTGCAACATGCAAATGTTCCAATTTTTTCTTTTGAATTGCCTCTAGACCAAAGAAGGTAAAGAAAATCTCTGCTTCAATGCCTTCCATTCTTGCGCCATTTGCCATTATGAAGGCGGCATAAACATTGTCAATTGTTGCTTTTGAGAGAATGAAAAGCATTTTTTTTACTTTAGTTGCCATAACTTAATATTTTAAATGTGCTACTGTTACTTTAATGGTTTCAATGTTGTCTTGGGATTATCAAAAATAATTTACGAAATAATATACAATCGATAATTTTCCGTACGTCAAACGCTATATTTCTTTAAATACAGCTTTTTGGTTTTGGAATGCCCGCAATTTTCGTGGCTTTTTTTAAAGGTCCCCCAGGGAAAAGTTCATAAAACTCCTTAATACCAATAACCCCGCTTTTCTTGATGCCTCTAATCGAAAGTGCTTCTTCTTTGTTGTGTTTCTCTTGCAGGTAATCGATGACTTTCCAATGGCGATCAGTCAAATTAATGCCTTCTTGTTGCGCTATTGATTCGGCTATCCCTTTGGTCCATTGCGAGAAATCTGTCAAATAACCATCTTCATTTACTGCTACTGTGTTGTTTGCAATTGTATTCTCCATAATTGTATAATAAAATGTTAATTTATATTCACTTAAACTTTTTCAAGATGCTTGCCTTTTTTGCTCATCGTTGCAGATACAAAAGGAATATGTATTCCTTTGATGAGCATATTCCAATAAATCCACTTGAATGCCATTTTTCCCATATGATTCATCCTACTTTCCTTCAAGAGGCGTAGCGGACCTATTCCAGGAAATGGAAACGTGCCTTCTACAGGTTCTTGTGTGTAGTTGAAATCAATTAATAATGCTTTACCGTTGCCAGTTTCTATGAAACAGTTCGCATGTCCGTCAAATTCTTCTTTTAAGGGCTGTCCATTAATGAATCTGGTAATATTTCCTGTAAGTATTTCTGCCTCAAAATGAGCCACTGAACCTGCTTTAGAGGCTGGTATATTTGTAGCATCACCAATCGCAAAAATGTTATCCTGTGCAAGGGTTTGTAATGTTGCCTTGTTGGTTGGTATAAAATTGGAATCATCTCCTAAACCAGAACGTTCGATAACACTATCTCCTAAATTTGGAGGAATCGTTACTAATAAATCATATGCTACTACAGCGCCACCATAATCAATAATTTTATTATGCTTATAATCGACTTGTTCTATATTGAAATTGCTTACTTCGGATATTCCCTTTTCTTCTAATAGATAGTGGAGTGCTTTGGTTGCTTTTGGTTTTGTAAAGGCACCATCAAGAGGTGTTACAAAAGTTATATCTACTTTTTCTCTTATTCCTTTGTTCTTAAAATAAGCGTCTGCCAAAAATGCAAATTCCAGCGGGGCGACAGGACATTTGATAGGCATTTCGGAGATATGAATTACCAATTTTCCACCATCCCATTTGCGCAGCTTGTTTCTTAATGCTTTTGCACCTTCAAACGTGTAAAAATCAAAAATGTTATCATGCCATTTTGGTCCTTTCATACCTTGTACCTCTTCAGGGGCAATTTTAGTACCTGTGGCGATAATTAGTATATCATATGGTAAAATTTCACCTTTTTCCAAATGAACAGTATTACTTTCAGCATCTATAAGATCAATTCTTTCTTGTATATATTTTACTCCTTTTGGAATAAACTTTTTACCCTTTTTTTTAACCTGTTTTGTACCGTAAATGTCAAAAGGTAAGAATAAAAAACCAGGTTGATAATAATGTGTTTTGAATTGATCAACGATGGTAATTTTCCAAACCTCTTTTGGCAGCTTTGAAACCATGTGATTTGCCATCATGGTACCAGAGGTGCCAGCTCCCAAAATGAGTAAGTTTTTCATAATTGTATGATTTCCCTTTTATTTTACTCAAATGAAGAAATATTTAGGAAATCATACAATGATGAATGTCACTTAACAAGCTAATTATTGTCATAAAAACGGAGGTAATTATTTTGCTCTCAATTCAATGTAAGCCCTCAAATCTTCCACTTGCTGTTGGCTCATTTTTTCAAGTGGGTAATTAGGCATATAGGGTCTGTGTCCAGGGATGGCATAGGTACCATAGGCGATTATCTGATACAGAGAAAAGTGCTTGTCACGAGGAATGTTTCTTTTTAATTCTTTGAAAGAAGCTTTAGAGTTGTCTAGTAAATATTTGGAAACCCCATTTTTTTTATGACAATGCAAACAGCTGATTTCGTATAGATCCTTTCCATTTTCAGGGTTACCAATAGTATTTTCAAACCCTTTTTTCTTATTGGGTGGCGCATTGGCAAAAGTAGCAGGAGAGGTTTGCTCATAATAGGATTTAATATGTGTTATCAATTTCTTATGATTTTTAACATTGGCTGATTGTTCGTTGAGGTCAGCAAGTTCGGCTTCCGTCATGCCCAAGTCACTCAATTTCAGTTGAAGTGACCAGAAATACGCAAGTACCGCATCTAATTCCCATGATTTCATTTCTCGGCCTTGCGAACAACCTACCGCACATAACTGTATTGCTTCCCGTAAGTCTTTATTAGCTGCTTCTACTTCATGTCCGTACTTTCTTACATAATCACCATTGTACCAGCTGTCTCTATTAACAATTCCAAAAAATGTGGAGCCTTGTAAAAATGGCAACCCCTTTTCCTTTACATAAGCCAATCTAGTATCTGGGTTGTGATGCCTTAAATCTGGGTCTTCTCGTTTTGTATTATGGCAACTAGTACACATATAATACTTGCTGATATAACGTGTTTTTTTACCGCTATTGTTGGTGGTTTTCCCTTCAAAAACAAATTCTTTACCTTGTCTTATTTGCTTTTCAGTGGGTACTAAATAATGATTTGGAGGCACTTCTCCTAAACCGTAAAGCACCTTGGCAACAGGTGTCTCTAGATTCCATTTAGTTACTGCTTTCTTAAAAGATTCACTTGTCAATAGCGTGACCAGTAAAACAGTGAAAATCATTATATACCTACTAGTTTTCATAATCAATACCTTCTTCCTTTAATTTTGAATATTCTGGTAATGTTGAACCCTAAGTGAATATCACCATCTTGAAAATTGCCACCATTTTCCACTATAAAATCCCGCTCTAACATGCCAGTAGAATTTGTAAAGTGGAACTGAAACGCATGACCTCCAGTATCAATTTCAAATCCTATGGCTAAAGAGTTATGATAGGTTTCAGGCAATTGATTAGGCAATACATAATAATACTCTATAGAAGTAGCAAAAGTTTTGGTTATTTTGTACCTTCCAGCTATTCCTAGTGACACCACCAGATTCTTTTCCGCTTTTGTAGGGACTAGATTCCTATGCACTACAGTAGGCATTAACTGCAAAGAGAGCCTTTCGGTGAATTTTCGGGCGATTAATATTTGATGCGAAAAAGATAGTCTTGATGAAAAGTAATTCTTTCTTGACGGATCTTGAAACTTCAAAGAATTAAGTGCAACTGAACTTAGTAAGGTAAGCGAAAAGGGAACCTCTTTTTCGCCAGATTGCTGCCGATAGAATCTTATCTTAGCAAACCCATCAAATGTCTTTTTGAATGAGCTTCTGCCTACGCCAACACTTGCCCAATTTTTTATACCATATTCTAATCCAAACCGAATGCTTGACTGATCGAGCCCGTATAAATTATAAGCCCCTCCATTGACTCTCCCAAATCTATGCTCAATCAAAAACTCTAATTCTCCTTCATTTTGGGCATTCACTGAATGTCCATTAACAATCCTAGTCCCTTTAAATAATTCTTCATAACTTTGAGATAACACACTGTTAATGAGAAGAATATGAAAAGCAAAAAGAAATAAAAATCTTTTATACATCATATATTTAATTGTTTGGTGCACCATCATCTATCCATTTTTGTAATTTACTAATATCACAAGCTGATAATGGTCCTGATACTGGCATATCTTTATCTGTAATAGTTCTTTTTTCTACACCATTTATTGCAGTTTTTATTTCGGCATAATTTGTCAACAAAACTCTCCCATTTCCAGCTACATGGCATCCTGTTGTGGCGCAACTATTGGCAATTAGGGGCGAGATTGTATTTGAGAATGTTACTTGATTTGTATCGCAATTAGTATTTGGATAGAGTTCTTCTTCATTGTCAAAATAGCAGCCATTTATCCCAAAGATTAAAAGAAAGTAAGCAACTATTAAAAGTGTTTTTATCGGCATATTTAATTATTTTGAGCACCATCATTCATCCATTTTTCTAATTGTTGTATATCACAATCAGGTAGTTTGCCTGAAGGTGGCATAATAGGATAGCCAGCTTTATCATTGATGGTTCCTGATAGGGTTCCGTTATCGGCTAGGGTTTTAACTTCAGTATAATTTGTTATTTTAACGCCACCAGCGGGGTTGCCACCACTATGGCAGCCGGTACACTTATTTTGAATGATGGGAGATATGGTATTGCTGTACGTTATATTATTCATATCACATTCGCCAGAGTTACAGGTTAAGTTTTTTGCCCCTTGCTCAATCCAATTATAGATAATATCTCTTTGCGCTGTGCTTAATGGTAGCATGGGTTTGGGTGGCATAAACTCATCGTCATTTGGGTTTTTTACCAGTACTTCATACATATCACTATCCTTAGCATTGCCAGGTTTAATGTCCTTAGCTATGGTTGTAGCATAGCTGCTATAGTCTAGCCCTTCTTCTTTTGTTATACTATCATGACATCCCGTTACTGAACAGTTAGAGGCCAATATAGGCAATACATCCTTTTCAAAATAGATGACATCAGGATCGCAGTCTCCCGTGTTCACAGGATTTTTATAAATATCTGCCAAATCAGGATAATGCTTGCAGGAGAAGGTAAGTAGCAATATTAAAAAAAATGTGAATGTTAAAATTTTCATATAATAATTATTTTATACTATAAATTTACTTTTCAACGAATGGTGATGCTTAAAAAATAAACACAAAGATATACAATTTGTAACTATTCAGGTACTAAAAAAGCAAAAATAATTTAAAAAAAAGTATCATCAAATTTGGACCGGAAAAAAATAGTTGTATTATTTGCTATGTCATTGATTATTCTAAACTAATATCGAATCAA
>Ga0256840_1004570_pt1 | contig 10297 bp, 9 predicted proteins | sample 355202metaG_FD_185969 | JGI IMG/M metagenome (GOLD analysis project Ga0256840, IMG submission 185969) | Hydrothermal vent microbial communities from Mid Atlantic Ridge, Atlantic Ocean - 355-202 | ecosystem: Environmental > Aquatic > Marine > Hydrothermal vents | place: Atlantic Ocean: Mid...
TGTGCTGGCCGGTATCCTGGCCGGGACCGTGATGACGCCCCTGCTGCTGCCCTGGATTCCCGGCCGCTTCTTCAGCGGCAAGGGCGTGTTGACAGGCCTGGTCTGTTTTGCCGGTATCTTCGGTTTCCTGCGGCACCGGTGGCCGGAACAGGGCGTGATGGAAAGCATGGCCCTGCTGCTGGTCACCCTGGCCATCGCCTCCTGGTTCGCCATGGCCTTCACCGGAGCCACGACCTACACTTCACCCGGTGGCGTCCGCAGGGAGATGCTGCGGGCCATTCCATTGCAGGCCGCGGCCCTGATCATCGGCCTCGGCCTGTGGCATGTGCGTGACCGTCTGTCCGCACCAGGTGTTTGCGCTGCAGCGGGGCAGGGCTGACATGGTGGCCAGGAACCACTGCATGGAATGCGGCGCCTGCATGCGCAACTGCCCGGCCGGCGCCATCACGGTCGAAGCCGACGAAGGGTGTCTGCGGGCCGTGATCAACGAGCTGCTCGGCATCGAGGGTCCCTGCTGCTGAGCGCCCGCCTCCCTCGCAACCGTTCACGGCCAGTGGAAACGAGTTTGAAATACCGGCATTTTTTGTGTAACCCCTCTCAGGGTTGGCAACTATGCGGTTTCACAACCTCAGAGCTGTAAGCGTTCACAGGTAGTGCATATCTGTGCAGGCGCGTTTGGTCGCAGGTAAGCGAGCGCAGCGAGACTCCTATAGCCCCTCTATGCGGACAAACGCGACCGTGCAAAGAGGTAAGCGGAGCGCAGCGGAGACTCCCTGCGCTGCCAGTGAGCGTTTACCTGCCGCTCCTCCTGACCTGCCCATTATCGCTGGACTGTTTCGGCGCTGCTGTTGCATCCTCATGGAGTACGATATCGAGGCTCTTGAGAATGATATAGGCGGTCCGCAACTGGTTGTCCCGGGCGAGCCGCTCCCGGATTTTTTTTGTTTTCTCCTCCGACTCCGCATCCCCGGTGTCCTTGCCGCCGTTTTTCACTGCACTGTCACCATCATTTCGGAAATGGTGGGGAAGATCCTTTTCCCGGATCGACCACTGCCTGGCTGTTTTCTCCGTTGCTGCCGGTTCCCGGAACGGCACCACGACATCCGGCCGGATGCCGGTCTCCTGGATGGATCTGCCGCTGGGCGTGTAGTAGCGGGCCGTGGTGAGACGGATACCGGCACCGTTGGGCATGGGGATAATGGTCTGCACCGAACCCTTGCCAAAGGTCTCGGTGCCGATGATGATCGCCCGCCGATGATCCTGAAGGGCACCGGCCACGATCTCCGAGGCGCTGGCCGAGCCGCCGTTGACAAGGACCACCATGGGGAAATGATACTTCCTGTTGCCTTTGTGTGCCTCAAAACTCATGTTCTGTTCCGGGTCGCGGCCCCTGGTGGAGACGATGGTGCCCTTGTCGATAAAGACGTCCGCCACCTTGACCGCCTGGTCGAGCAGGCCGCCGGGATTGTCGCGCAGGTCAAGGAGCAGGCCCTTGACCGGATGTTGTTTCCATGTCTTGTTCAGCGCCCTGACAAAATCGCGGGTGGTATTGGCCTGGAAATTGGTGATCCGGACATAGAGCAGGCCCGGTTCAAGCGGCATGGTCCGTACAGAGTGGAGCGGGATGACGTCACGGACAAGGACAAAATCCCTGGGTTCCGGCCAGCCCTGGCGATGGATGGTGATGGTGACCTTGGTGCCCTTTTTACCGCGCAGCTTCTTCACCGCATCCATGAGGGTCATGGACTTGGTCAGCTCGCCATTGATGCGGATGATCTGGTCACCGGCCTGGATGCCGGCCGCAAATGCCGGCGTGCCCTCGATGGGCGAGACCGCTGTCAGCACGCCGTCGCGGATGGTGATCTCGATACCGATGCCGCTGAAACTGCCCTTGGTTTCCTCCTGCAGTTCCTTGAAGTCCTCGGGCGGCATGTAGGCCGAATGGGGATCGAGTGAGGTGAGCATGCCGTTGATGGCACCGATGATCACCTTCCGGGCATCGATCTCGTCGACATAGTGCTGCTGCAGAAGCGTCAGCACATTGGCAAAGGTCTCCAGGTTGCGGTAGATCGTCTGCTGCTGTTGTTCACTGCTGTCTGCGGCAGTTTTCTCAGCCCGCACCGGGATGGTGGAGAGAACCAGGAGAAGAGAACAGAGAAAGATAAGCTGTTTCATGGCAGGATTCTCGGCGCTGAAATCAGGAGACAGGGGGCAGGCACCAGGTACCAGGTGACAGGGCAGTCTCCTGCCTGTGGCCTGATGGTATCTGTCTGATTTTCAATGTTTTTATGGTGTATTTTGGCTGCGACAAAAAAATCATGGTCCGGCCAGGCTGGGTTTACGCGAAGACAGCAACTCACTCCTGTTCCCCTTCCGGTCCGGTGGCCGGTGCAGAGGCAGGCCGGCTGTAGGCCCCGGGCACCAGCCACTTCAGCGGATCCAGGGATTTTGCCCCATGCCGGATTTCGAAATAGATACCCGGTTCGAACAAGGTGGCGATATCCCCGGCCAGGCCGATCACTTCACCGGCTTCGACCTGCTCGCCCTCATTTTTGAGCCGTTTTTCCAGCCTGGCCGTGATGGTGAAGTAGCGGAGGCCATGGTCGATGATGATCATGTTGCCATAGCCCCGCATGTAACCGGAAAAAAGTATCCTGCCGGGATAGATCGCCCGTACAGGAGTATTGTCGGGAGCATCGATGATGATGCCGTTGGTCAGGGCGGCGTTCCCGTCTCTGCGGCCGAACCCGCGCACCAGCCTTCCCTGTACCGGCGGCATCAGTCGGCCCCGGTTGAGGAGAAAACCGCGCTGCCGGCTCTTCTCCTTTCTTCTCAGGGTGGTCAGGGTGCTGGCCAGTTCGGTCTCTGCCTTCCGCATCTCCCGGACCGCCAGTGTGTAGAGGCCCTTTCTGGTCCTGATGCGCTGCAGCAGTTCCTCCTTATCCCGCCGGGCCGCGGCCAGCTTCTCCTTTTCTTCATCGGCCTGGCGGATGAAATCCTCAAGTACGGATTTTTCAAGTTCCTGGGCGGCCATGGCCCTGTGCAGCCGGGCAATGGCGGTACGGTATGAGTCGATGGCGGCCCGGTCATGCTTGAGCAGGAGCCGGAAGGAGTCATCGAAGAGCACCAGCTCGGGCAGGCTGTGCCGGGAGAAGACAACATTGAGAAACCCTGTGGGGCCCATGAGGTAGAATGCCCTGAGCCGTGTCTGCAGGTGAAGGCGGACCTTTTCCTCCTCTGCCCGCACCTGGTCGAGAACCCTGGTCTTTTTCGCCAGGATCTCTTCCTGGACCTGCAACCGCTCCTGCAGGGCATGGATCTTTTCTTTTTCCTCCGCGATTCTATGGTCGATCCCCTGGATTTCGTCAAGCAGGGAGAGCTCCCGGGCGCCGCTGCGCCGGATCTTCTCCTGGTGGCTGCGGATCTCGCTGCGCAGCCTGCCGATGGAGATCCGGTAACGGGTAGCGGGTTGTTCCTGCTCAGGGACGGGTGTCGCTGCGAGCGTGCTCAGGCCACAGATGAGGAGCAGAAACAGCGGGAGTGGTGAAAACCTGGCCGGGTTCATAGTCTTGTGATACGCCTGGTGGAAAAGAAACTGCCGCCGGCGCAGAGGAGGGTGGCCACCGTGATGATGGTCAGCACCACCGGTATCGGAAAAAAGGTGAACGGGAACAGGTTGAGCACCGCCGTACCGGCAAAACGCAGCCTGAACCAGTCAAAGAAGACATAGAGAGCAGCCAGGCCGCAGATTGACCCCACCAGTCCCTGCAGGGCGCCTTCCAGAAAGAAGGGCGCCCGGATATACTGGTTGGAGGCCCCGAGCAGCCGCAGCAGCTCCAGCTCGCGCTCACGGGAACAGAGGGTCAGTCGGATGGTATGGGCGACCATGAAGGTGGTGGTCAGGAGGAGCAGCAGGCCGGAGAGGATGACCACCACCCGCATCAGCTTGACAAAGGAGTAGAAACGGTCGATCCATTCCCTGCCATACTGAACCTTGAGCACACCGGGCAGGGTCTGCAGGTAGTCGGAAAACCGTTTGATCCTGGTCAGGGTGGCCAGGGAACGGATGGGATAGACCTCGATGGATGGAGGCAGGAAGTTCCGGGGCATGCCCTCGAGTACGTCCTGATCCTGACCGAGCTGTTTGCGGAACCGCTCATAGGCCTGGCGGGAAGAGACAAATTCTATCTTTTCCACCCGGTCGAACTTGAGGATCTTGCGCCGGTATTCCTCCTGCAACGGTTTGCTGGGTTCTTCGTCCAGATAGACGATGAGGCGCAGGTTGTCACCCAGGTGCCTTCCCGCATTGATCATATTGGTATAAACGAGGAAGAAAAAGGAGAAGATCAGCACCGACAGGGTGATGGTCAGCAGGGTCAGGGCCTGGGAACTCCAGGTCTGGCGCAGGTTGCGCAGGGTCTGGCCGATGATGGCGCGCAGGAAGTTCACTGGTCTGCCTCCTCGCTCTGCAGAGATGCATCCCCGGAGCCTGTGTCCTCCCCGTCCTCCGGTGCCAGCAGTCGTCCGTCCCGCAGTTCGACCACCCTGTGGCCACCATCATCAAAGAGCTCCCGGTCGTGGGTGGCAATGATGAGAGTGGCGCCCTGCTCCTCATGCTCACGAAAGAGTTCCATCACCAGGGTGCTGGTCTCCCGGTCCAGGTTGCCGGTGGGCTCGTCGGCCAGGACCAGGTCCGGTCTGTTGGCCAGGGCGCGGGCAATGGCGATGCGCTGCTGTTCGCCACGCGAGAGCTCGCCGGCCGGGGTGTTGTACTTGTCGGCCATGCGCAGTCTCTCCAGCAGTTCCCGGGTCCGTTTGCGGATAAAGGAGGGCTTCCGGTAGGCCACCTCCATGGCCAGGGCGATATTTTGCGCCACAGTATGGCGGGGCAGCAGCCGGAAATCCTGGTAGGCCATGCCGATCCTGCGCCTGAGCTGCTGCAGACCGCTGCCGGAGATCCGCTCCAGGTCCTGGCCGGCCACCTCGACCAGTCCCTTGTCCGGGACCTCGCTCCGGCAGAGCAGCCGCAGGAGGGTGGTTTTGCCGGCGCCGCTTTTGCCGGTGAGAAAAAGCATCTCGCCGCTGCGCACACTTAAAGAGACATCCTGCAGGGCGTGCACACTGGGCGGATAGGTCTTGCTGACCTTGATCAGCTCCACCATGACCCGGGGGCTGTTTGCTGTCATCGCATAATTTCCTGCTGAAGACGGGAGATTGCTCAGGCAAAGATGGCATCAAAGATGGCCGTGGAGCGCCGGACCACCGGGCTTTCCTCCGGCAGGCGCAGGTAGGACTCGCCACGCAGTTCCTGGTTGACCAGTTCGTCGCTGGCCGGGATGATGCCGGCCAGGGGCAGGTCGGCCTCGCGCACCGCGGCATCGATCTTCTCCTGCAGGGCCGGGGGGACGGGGTCGGGTGCCCGGTTGACGATCAGCCAGCGCTTTTTGACCTCCAGTTGCAGGGGGCCGGTGATATCGGCGATGCGGCGCGCCGTGAGGATGCCCCGGGCCGAGGGATCGGAGACGATGAGCAGGTGATCGATGGAGCGCAGGTTCATCCTGCTCAGATGCTCCATGCCGGCCTCGTTGTCAACGATGATGAACCTGTAGTTTTCCGCCAGCTTGTCCATGGTCATGGCCAGGTACTGGTTGGCGGCGCAGTAGCAGCCCGGTCCGTCGGGCTGGCCCATGACCATCAGGTCAAAGCCCGACTTCTCCACCAGGGCCTGGTGGATCTTCATCTCCATGAACTGGTCCCGGGTCATGCCCGGCGGGATCTCTCCCTTGATCTGCCGCCGGATCTCGCCCAGGGTGGTATGGACATCGAGATCGAGGAGCTCGTTGAGATTGGCGTTGGCGTCGGCATCGACGGCCAGGACCGGGGTCATGCCCCGGTTGGTCAGGTACCTGATGAGCAGGGCGGAAAGGGTGGTCTTGCCGGTGCCACCCTTGCCGGCCATGGCGATTACTTTGGTCATGATGCACTATCCCGAATGTGAGGAATGAAGGTTGAGGAACCAGGGAAATATATATCAAAAACAGCCTGTCTCCAAGCCAAACGGTGACCTGAAAGCAAATAAGGGAAATTCTGCTTCTCTCAGAGCTCTTTTTTCCGTGTAAGCCATGTTTGATGGCGTCGCAAAAAGTCCGATCTACTGCGTTGTATCGGGTACGGCCAATGCTCGACGTACCACATGTACGCCTCCGCTTGGCCGACACCGCTACGCCTTGTATATCGAACTTTTATGCTTAGCCATCTTTAGAGTGTGATGGACTTTTTACGAGTCCATCATGTTTTCACTGGACGACTGTCGCCTTGTGCCTTACCATTTGTGCCACCTGCCGTGATCTTTTACCACCAACCTTCGAGTTTGACACACCACAAGGAGCGTCCATGCATTTTCAGGCCGCCATATTCGATCTCGACGGAACCCTGCTCGACACCCTGGACGACCTGGCAGACTCGGCCAACCGGGTTCTGCGCTCCCTGGGACTGCCCGAACATCCAAAGGACGCCTATCGCTATTTTGTCGGCGAGGGCATGGTGCGGCTGATCGAGCGGATCCTGCCCCCGCAGCAGCGCGATCCGGCCACGCTGGCCCGTGCCGTGGAGGCCTTCCGGGAGGACTATGGCCGCAACTGGAAGAACCGGTCCGGCATGTACGACGGTATTGCGGCCATGCTTGACGGCCTGGCCGGGGCAGGCCTGCGACTGTCCATTCTCTCCAACAAACCCCATGAATTCACCCTGGTCTGTGTGCGTGACCTGCTGCCCGGCGATATGTTCGCGCCGGTCTTCGGCAAGCGGCCCGGGGTACCGGCCAAGCCCGACCCCACCGCGGCCCTTGAAATCGCCTCCATCCTGAAATGCCCGCCGGCGGAGATCCTCTACCTGGGAGACACGGCCACCGACATGGAGACCGCGGTCCGGGCCGGGATGTTCGCCGTCGGCGCTCTGTGGGGGTTCAGGGACAGGGAAGAGCTTGAACAAAGCGGCGCCCGCGTCGTGGCCGACAGGCCGGAGGATGTCCTGAATCTGGTCCGGCCCGGCGGCGCATCCGCCTGAACAACCACTGCAGACACTTTCCATGATCCCTGTCAGCACACTCCTTGCCTGTGGCGGTCCGCCGGTCATTGGCGCCTTTATCGGCTACCTGACCAACAAGATCGCCATCCGCATGCTCTTCCGGCCGCTCAGGCCGTGGTACGTCTTCGGTGTCCGTGTTCCCATGACCCCGGGGGTCATCCCGTCCCGACGGGCACTGCTGGCAGAGAACATCGGCGAGATGGTGGGCAGCCACCTCCTGACCTCCCGGGATATCGGCGCGGCCCTGTCCGAGGAGCCGTTCCAGGAACACCTGCACGGGATCATCGATGCCCGGGTGCGGGAGATCCTGAGCCGGGACTACGGGCCGGTGATCACCATGCTGCCGCGCCGTTTCCAGGCCTACTTCAAGATCGGGGTGCGGACGGTCAAGTACCGGCTGCGGGAGGGGGTCCATCGCTATATTGCCGGCAGAGACTTCGGGCAGGCCGTCTCGGCCCTGGTCACGGACCAGATCGGCAGCATGGGGCAGCACCGGCTCAACGAACTGGTCCCGGTGGAGGAGCGGCAGCAGGTTTACGATTTCGTCGACCGGCTGATCATGGACCTGCTCCATGGTCCGGGCGCCGAGAAATGGCTGACCGCCTACCTGGCCCGACGTTTCGATCAGGCTGCGCAGGAGGGCCGTACCCTGGCCGATCACCTGCCGGAACCCTTCATCGGGTTCATCATCGCCTCCATCGAGCAGCAGTCGCCGCGGATCCTGCAAAAGCTCTCGGCCATGCTCTCCGAGCCGGCGGTGCGGGAGCGGATCATCCACGCGGTCCGGGACGGGGTCAATCACTTCCTGGACAGCCTCGGTCCGGTGGGGGCCATGGCCCGCGGTTTTCTGGATATGGAGACCATGGAGGCCAGGATCCGTGAATACCTGCTCGACAAGGAAGAGGAAATCATCGGCTGGCTGCAGGAACCCGAGCTCCAGGAAAGGCTGGCCGTGGTCCTGGTCGAACAGGCCGAGCGCCTTCTCCATACACCCCTGGCCCGGTTCCGGGCCAGGGTGGACGATGACCAGTACCGGATGATCTGCCGGCAGGTGGCGATACAGATCCTCGGTGTCCTCCGCTCCCGGGGGGTTGCCGAGACCCTTTCCACCATGATCCGCAACAGCATGGAGGAGATGCTCGACCACGGGGAGCGGGAGCTGGCCGACATTGCCGCGCAACTCTTTCCCGGCCGGGACGGCCACCGGCTCCACGACTTCATCACCAGCGAGGCCGTGGCCCTGGTCCGCTCCCGCAAGGTGGTCCGTCTCCTGGACCGGATGGTCAATACCATGGTGGACTCCCTGGTCAACCGTCCGGTGGGCGTGCTCCACCGGCTCATGCCGGCGGGAATCCGCACGGGCATCACCGATTACATCGTCCTCACCGCCAACCGGATGCTGCTCAAGGAGGTGCCCGGCCTGGTGGAATCCCTCAATATCCGGCGGGTGGTCGCCGACAAGGTCAATTCCCTCGATCTGCTCCAGCTCGAGCGGCTCCTGCTCTCCATCATGGAAGAACAGTTCCGCTACATCAATCTGTTCGGTGCCCTCCTGGGGTTCCTGATCGGCCTGGTCAACCTGCTGCTCCTCCAGCTCTGATGCGCGGCGACAGCGGGACGCTGCACCGGTTCAGCAGCAGGCCGTAGTTGCCGTCAGCGGTGAGCAATTACAGAATCGAGCCTGTCTCCAGAGCCTGCAGCAGCTCGTCGAGTTCCTCCAGTGTGGCGCAGGCCATGATCCTCTGCCGGATAGTGCCGGCTCCGGGCAGGCCGGCCAGGTAACGGACGGCGTGGTTCTTCATCCTGAAGGGCGCCTGCCGCCCGGGCAGGTGGCGCCGGGCCAGCTCCAGGTGGCGCCGCAGGGCGGGCAGCCGGCCGGCCAGGGTGTCCGGCCGGCCGTCCCGACAAAACGCCCAGGGATTTCCCAGGGCACCGCGGCCGATCATGACAGCGTCACAACCGGTTGCCGCCATCATCCGCTCACCATCCTCCTGGCAGAGCACATCGCCGTTGCCGATAACCGGAATGGTGACCGCCTGCCGCACCCTGGCAATGACCTCCCAGTCCGCCCGGCCGCCAAATCCCTGGGCCCAGGTGCGCGCATGCACCGTCACCGCGGCGGCACCCGCCTCCTGCGCCATCTGCGCGAACTCCGGCGCGGTGATGGTCTCGCTGGACCAGCCGCTGCGGATCTTGACGGTCACCGGCAGGGTGGTGTTGTCACACACGGCCCTGATGATGGCCCGCGCCCGCTCCGGGTCCTTCATCAGGGCGGCGCCGGCCCCCTTGCGCACCACCTTGCGCACCGGGCAGCCCATGTTGATGTCGATCAACTCCGCGGCACCGGCATCCACAAGGCCGGCTGCCCGCCCCATCACCTCGATATCACTTCCGAAAAGCTGGACCGCCAGGGGATGGTCCCGTTCATGGCTGCGCAGCAGCTCCAGGGTCTTGCCCTGGCCAAAGCAGAGACCATGGCAACTGACCATCTCTGAAAAGCAGAGCGCAGCCCCATGTTCGCGGCAGAGGAGCCGGAAGGGGAGGTCCGTGTATCCGGCCAGGGGGGCCAGTAACAGGGTGCCATCCACTGTAACCTGTCCTATTTTCATCGTTCTCGCTGATGTTGCCCAAGAGGGACGGTGGCGATTTTTCCTGTTGTCATTCTGCATCAGTGTATTATAACGCAGTAAAAATTCAGCAGCACGCCATCTGCACGCGCTCGCGGCTGGCCGCATAGCGCGGACTATAGCGGCCAGCCGCGATCACGCACAGCTGACGCACTGCTGAACTTTTACCAAAAGTATTGCTCTTTTTCAGGTAGTTGCTCATCGCGGTGAACTATTACATAACGCAGCACAGGCTGCGGCGGCAGACCACTGCGGCACTGTTATCTGGTTTCCGGCCTTCCGGTTTCTGAAAAACGGAGTAGACAAATGACGTTCAAACTTGATATCAACGCGGAAGAACTGAACAGCGGAGAGCTCTCCACCCTGCAGGAGATGCGCCGCCGGTGCGCGCGGCGGATCCTGCTGTCGACCACCCTGGCGGCATCCGGCCATCCGGGCGGGTCGCTGTCCTCTCTCGACATGCTGCTCGTCACCTACGGCATGATCAGGCATGACCCGGCCAACCCCCACATGGAGGATCGTGACCGGGTGGTGGAGAGTATAGGACATATCTCTCCGGGTGTCTATTCCGTGCTCGCCGAATA
>Ga0256840_1004571_pt1 | contig 10294 bp, 10 predicted proteins | sample 355202metaG_FD_185969 | JGI IMG/M metagenome (GOLD analysis project Ga0256840, IMG submission 185969) | Hydrothermal vent microbial communities from Mid Atlantic Ridge, Atlantic Ocean - 355-202 | ecosystem: Environmental > Aquatic > Marine > Hydrothermal vents | place: Atlantic Ocean: Mid...
AGCCTGGAGCGTTGATAGGGTTTGCAGGACAAAGGGTTATCAAGCAAACAGTTGGGGTTGACCTTCCAGAAGGGTTTCAGCGTTCAGAGTTTTTACTAGAGCATGGTCTCATAGACATGATAGTAGACCGTGCTGACATGCATCAAACTTTGTGTGATTTGTTTAAACTCTTTGACAAGAAGGCGAGTTAATGGCAGCACGCCTTTATGCCTTAGTGGACATGGATACACTTAGAGAAAAAGGTATCACTTTAGATGCCCATCTCGAACATATCCTTATGGAAAACGTAGTAACCATTATGCAATACAGAAACAAAAATGGCACCTTTGATGAAAAAAAAGGCGACCTCATACGTATCCGTAGATTTTACAATGGACTGCTTATGTTAAATGACGATATAGACCTCATAGAATTTGCAGATGGCTTACACTTAGGACAAGAAGACTTAGCATCATTTTCTGAAGATTTTACCGAAGCTGTGAAACTAGTACGTGAAAAGATAGAAGGCAGACTTTTAGGTCTCTCTACACATAACAAAGAAGAGATACTCGTAGCCAATACACTTGATGTGGACTACGTAGGACTTGGTGCGTACAGAGCTACCAACACAAAGACTGAAGCAAATGTAGGTGGAGAAGCACTCATAGAAGTAGCAAGCCATTCTACAAAACCTGTAGCTATGATAGGTGGTGTGACTCTTGAAGATGACTTTAAAGAGCCTATACGCTACAAAGTTGTAGGCTCAGGACTCTTTTAGCCATGAACTGGCTAGCTCATGTTTTTCTCTCTGAAAATCATATAGAGCATCAACTCGGAAACTTACTTACTGACCCTCTTAAAGCAAAGGCATGGGAGGGAGCAAGTCCACACATACTCTCTGGCATAGAAACACATAAACACATAGACAGATTTACAGACTCTCATCCCTTGGTGTCTGAAAGTAAAGTACGTTTAGCCAAACGAGGCCCTTTAAAAGGTGTGGCTCTTGACATTTTGTATGACTATTATTTGAGTATACATTGGGAAAAATTTGCTAAGGTTGAGCGTGTTTCTTTTTTAGAGACTTTTCGTACTCAAGCCCCACTTGCCATAACCAACTACCCAGACAGAGCCCAAGAAGTTATAGCCCGTGTGGTCATAAACAGACAACTTTCTAGTTATGTGCATATGCAAGGTGTAGCAGATGCCTTTGGACGCATAGACAAACGCCTTACTGAACGTACGCGTGCTAAAGACACCACTACAAGATATCTGCCTATTATAGAAAAAGAAAATAGCTACTTAGAAGGTGCTTTTTTAGAGTTTTTCCCTGAACTTATGGGTGAGATTTCTAAAGGGTTAAAAGCTAATACTATAGTACATTGGAAAATATAGGATGAAAAAATACCTAGAGTCCTCAGAAATCATAGACTATCACAACAAAGACATCCAGCACTTAGCTAAAAATCTTGCAAAGGATTGTAGTGCAGATATAGCTATAGCCAAAAGGTGTTACGAGTGGGTACGTGATAAGATACGTCATTCTGGTGACCATAAAGATGACATTACTACGTGTAAAGCCTCAGATGTACTCAAATACAAAACAGGTTGGTGTTATGCAAAAGCACATCTTTTGGCAGCTCTTTTACGTGCAAATGGTATACCCACAGGATTTTGTTATCAACGATTGAGCTGTTCGGAGTACCTGCCAGATATCTATTGTCTACATGGACTCAATTGGATTTACCTGAAAGAACATGGTTGGTATAGAGTAGATGCAAGAGGGAACAAAGAAGGTGTCAATGCACAGTTTACACCACCACATGAACAGCTAGCTTTTAGACCTCAAGAAAATGAATATGACTTAAATGATAACTTGACAGAGCCACTTGATGTTGTGGTACAGACACTTAAGAAGTATCAGAGCTATGATGAGATGATATGTCATTTTCCAGATGTAGTAGTTTATTAAAACTAATATCGAAGATATGCATAGCATAGGAGAAAAATATGGATGATGTGCAATACGTAGGGTTTTGGGCTAGATTTTGGGCAACTATGGTCGACATAGTTCTTTTATTAATGTTGATTTACCCTCTGTTTTATTTACTATATGGGAGTGCCTTTTTAGAACGTTCTTGTGAGTTTAGTTTGGTCAACAGTGTCATCAATTTTATTTTGCCATTTCTTGCAGTGATGTTTTTATGGAAAAGTAAAGGTGCTACTCCAGGTAAAATGCTGATCAAAGCAACCATCGTCGATGAAAAGACACTTCAATCTCCAAGTACAAAACAACTGTTTATTCGTTACTGGGCGTATTTGCTTTCCGCATTGCCTTTGATGTTGGGTTACTTTTGGGCAGGATGGGACAAGAAAAAACAAACATGGCATGACAAGTTAGCTCACACAGTAGTCATACAACCCAAAAAAGCCTACAAAAAGAAAAGTGTTGGCTCCTACGTTGCCATAGGGTTTGGCATTTTTGCTATTGTGTTATTTTCTGCACTAATGGTGATAGGTTTCATGTTACAAAGCGAGGTCATACCTGATGGTGATTTGTATACAAAAGATAAACTCCCTCAGTCTGTACTACGTGAACTTAGAAATAAAAATCTACTCCATGAAGATGAAAACCTCACCTACTATCAGCCTGAGAGTTTGTTTTCATATGTTGATAGTGCTACAGTGTTTACACAAAAGGGCATACGCTATTTTGAGAGTGATGAACAAGCAGAGGTGATAGTCTGGGACTTTCCCTTTGAAGAGATAGGACAACTGAAACTAGAAAGTGAAAGTATAGCTTTAGGTATAGAACTTGTCACAATGAAAATTTACGACAATGATGGTATGTTTGAATTTGCTAATGCCTTGAGTCTAAGAAGTGGACAAGCAGAAGCCTTTATGAAAGATGTACAAAGAACATGGGAAAAAAATAAGAGGAATTAAATCATACTTTGTGCATCAACCCTATCATACTCATAAACCGACCGCTACAGCCTTTTTCTTTTCTATAGGAAAAAAACTTCTCGTTATGACAGGCAGTACAGATGTTTGACATCTCTATATTTTCTTCTTTTACTCCAAAGTCTAGGAGTTGTTTTTTGTTTAGGTAGGGTAGGTCTAACATATATTTGTCTTTTACTTTTCTAAACCCCTTAGGCGTATCAAAAAAATGTTTCGCAACATCTTCTCCTACTTCATAGCAGCATTTACCTATAGATGGTGCTATGCCAGCTAAGATGTCTTCTGGGTTTAAGGTAAATGTTTTTTGCATCTCTTCAAGGGTTTTTCTCACTATCTCTTGCTGTGTCCCCTTCCATCCTGCATGTATAGCAGCTATGACATCTCGTTTGGTATCGTAAAGAAGCACAGGTACGCAGTCTGCTGTTAAGATGCTCAAGACTACATGAGGTACATTTGTTATGAGTGCATCACAGTTTTCTATGGCATCATCTAGATGCTCCCATCCTTTTGTGTTCTGTTTGCTAATGATACTGATGTTGTCACTATGTGTTTGCTTGGCTACTATGAAGTGTAATGGGGTACTAGATTCTAGTTGCTCTGCTAAGATATTTCTGTTTTGTATGATGGATTTTTCATCTTCACCTGTGTGAAGTGCGAGACTAAACATGTAAGAGTAGAGACTTGACTTAGTACTTACAAGATGTAGAACAGAGGGGTGTTTCTTCAGGTGTTCAAATCTATAAAAATCAAGCATGAAAATCCTTAATACCTTTTGGATATAATATCTAAAAAAAGAGGAAAATACATGGAATCATGGTTTGATTTTGATAAACGTATTTTTAAACATTTTTCTTACATACTCATGTTTCAAGTTGTACCACTTTTTGTTATTTCCTCATATTTAGTTAATGAGATAAATCCTTATCTTTTTCAAAAACAGATGATTTATTATATTATCGCTTCTTTTGCTTTTGCTGTGTCTGCATTTATCCCATGGCGACAAATTATATGGTGGTTTGTACCTATCTTTTATCTGGGTAACTTAGCTTTACTTGTGGCTGTAGAGTTCATAGGAAAGTCCATACTAGGTGCTCAAAGATGGATAGAAATACCAGGAGTGGGGGTCACCATACAACCCTCAGAGTTCATAAAAGTATCCGTCATCATGATGTTAGGCTATCTCATAGGGCGTAGACCACCTCCTGAAAATGGCTATGGCTTATTTCATTTTATTAAACTGTCTATTGTGATTATTATTCCTTTTTTACTTATAGCTAAAGAGCCAGACTTAGGTACGGCTCTTGTGTTGCTCATCACAGGGTATGGCATACTGTTTGTTGTAGGGATAAACTGGAAAATTTGGGTTTCTATTTTTGTTATCTTGGGGCTGTCTGCTCCTGTACTGTATGGACAGCTCAAACCTTACCAAAAAAAGCGTGTTACTGACTTTATAGGCAAACCCAGTTACCATGTAAAACAAGCTCTCATCGCCATAGGTTCAGGTGGGCTAGAAGGTAAAGCCAAAGAAGATGCAACCCAAACACAGTTAAAGTTTTTACCTGTGTCATCTACAGACTTTATCTTTGCATACTTAGGAGAGAGACTTGGCTTTAAAGGTATGATGATTGTCATAGGACTCTACATCTTGCTCATCTTTAACCTACTCTATATCTCTGCGAAGTATGCCAACGACTATCTCATAAAAGCATTCGCTTCAGGCTTGGCTTTCCTCATCTTTGTCTACATGGGTGTGAACATTTACATGGTCATAGGTTTAGCTCCTGTGGTGGGTCTTCCTCTGCCACTCTTTAGCCATGGGGGTACCTCTTTTATCATCTTTGCAGTTATTTTTGGAATTTTACAAAATCTCATTGCTTTTAAAGATTACAGTCGCTATAATTCTGACTCAAAAGTAACGATGCAGACGAAAGATTTTCATTAATACTTTAGATTCTAATCAGGGTTCTTAGCTCAGCTGGTTAGAGCACTCGGCTCATAACCGAGTGGTCCGGGGTTCGAGTCCCCGAGAACCCACCACTTAAACCCCTAAAACACGTACTCTACGATATACTGTAAGCTGATTTGTCAGTAAATAAATTCAAACTATTATTTTTTTGTTTTTTTTATACCTATCTGCAATGGACGATGCTTTTGGTTACATGCTTTGTCATTTACCTTAGCAACGACAAAGCTCTTGATGTATCTGAGTAAAGAGAGGACGTGTAGCATTGACTTTACTTAGGCAAGCATTTTTTATGTGAGTCAAGGTAGCGTGAAGTTGAGGGTTTGTCTGGTCATCTTGGCTAAGACTTAGAAGTTCTTCTACTAAACACCCAAAAGCTCTCACCTCTAAACGCTCTAAGACATTACGGGTTTGCACTTGTGAAGGCTCAAAATAACTAGCCCCTCCAAAATCCCCCAGTATAGGGTTCGCCTCATCGTCTATCATGATGTTGTGAGCATAAAAGTCTCCATGCATGATGCCCTGTGTGTGCATGTGCATGGCTGCATCTGCTACGCCTTGTAGTATCTTGAGTGTTTTGTCAAGTGTAAGGCTAAAACCTTCAGGGTAGACATCACGTGAGCATGTCTGAAGTGTAGGGGGTAAGCCTAAGTTGTAAAAATGCGGGGGGATAAGCTCTAACATCAGTACATCTTTACCCTCAGGGTGTCCTGTGACTCGTGCTAGTACATCTATGAGGTTTTTGTGTTGTCCTAGTGAGATGTTGATATCCATCTCTTCTTGGGGTAGACCATCAGAGGTGATGTCACCCTTAAAGACCTTTAGGGCAACTTCTTTACCCTCTACTATCGCTTTATATATAAGCCCAGAAGCCCCTTCTCCTAGTATCTGTTTTATCTCCAAGTCTTCCCACTGTACAACATTTAGTGCCGTGTCACAGTTAGGGTGTTTGGCACAAAAAGGGTTGCCACTGTACGCAAGCCATGAGAGCTTAGGAAGTTCAAGTAAAAAAGAGGGCAATACTTCAAGCTCGTTGATCGCTATGCGTAACAGCTCTAAGTTATGACACTTAGACATACTTTGGGGGAGAGAGCTAAGTGTATTGCCTGAGAGCATACATTTTTGAAGTAGAGCTAAGTCACCCATAGACTCTGGGAGTATTTTTAGGTTGTTGTCCGTGAGTATGAGCCAACGCGTAGTTAAAGGTAGGCTATTTTCAGGCACACTTTTTATTTGGTTATTTCTAAACCCTATCATCGAAAGTTTAGGACACTTGGCTAGTACTGAAGGTAGCTCTGTGAAGTTGTTGTTTGATAAAAACAAGATTTTTAAGTTTTTTAGCTTTCCAAAGTCATCGGGTAAGCTAGAGAGTTTGTTGTTTGTCATGTCTAAACGCTCTAGCGTGTCTGCTAGGGTATAGATCTCTTTAGGAAAGCTTGTGAGTCCCTCTGTGATGGTAAGTTCTGTTGCACCTGTGAGTGTGCCTGCTTTTAGTTCTTTTACTGTGTTCAATACTTCACTCCCAAGCCTATGTCATCTGAAAGTGTAATGGTACTCTCCTCAAACTTTATACTCGTTGTCACAGGATGTGAAGCCAGCAATGCTACTGCATCCAAATCAAGCATGGTAATGATGTCAGCCTTGGCTGAAGCCACATGTATCCCTGCAGCTACGCTTATGGGGCCTTCTAACATACAGCCTATCATACACTTGACACCAAAACTTTTTGAGAGGTCAGCGAGTTGTAGTGCTTGTGAAATACCTGCAGTTTTAGCCAGTTTTATATTGACATAGTCTATGGCTTGCATCTCTAGGAGTCTGCGTGCATCTTTGAGTTCAAAGATGCTCTCATCAGCAAGTAGGGGGGTTTGTACTCTCTGCTTGATGTATTTTAACCCTTCTATGTCATCAGCAGCAACAGGCTGTTCTATAAACTCAGCGATGATGTCTTGCCTTTCTAAGGCATGCAGTAGTTTTACAGACTCTTTTGCTGTCCAGCCTTGGTTGGCATCGAGTCTTAGTTTTATCTTTTTGTCCAGTGCATCATGTATGGCTTTTACACGTGCTACATCTTTTTTAGGGTTGTCACCTATTTTTATCTTGAGTGTGTCATAGCCAAGAGCTACAGCGTTGTGACAGTCTGCTATCATCTTGTCTATCTCACCCATACTTATGGTGATGTCTGTACTAAATTTGGTTTGTGACCCACCTAACATACGAAAAAGAGGGAGCTTTTCAGACTTTGCTTTTAAGTCATATAGGGCTATCTCAAGGGCAGACTTAGCAGAACTGTTTTTAACGATGAGCGAATGTATATTATTTAATATCACATCAAACGCTTCTATCTCTCTACCTATGATATGTGGCTTTAGGTAGTCTATAGTAGCCACCATAGACCCCATAGTCTCCCCTGTTATCTGAGGAGTAGGTGCTGCTTCACCATAGCCCACAGTACCGTCATCACACTCTATGATGACCATAAGGTCTTCTAGAGCATCTACACGACGCAATGAGGTTACAAAAGGGTTTTTTAGTGGTGCATTGAGGGTTTTAGTATGGATGTTTGTGATTTTCATAGGGTATTGTAGCAAAAAACTAGTCATATTGAAAAAAATAAACTTTTCAATATGCCCTTACGTAACAAGTTACAAAAGAGATAAAATAGTAACAGTTAAGCATAAAGTACTTTTAGACCCTGTCACTTGTGTTTCTGGACAAGGTGGCTAGTGGCAGGACCTAAGGGGTATTAGTTACAGTTGGAGATAGTTCTCCCGCTAGGGTAAGTCATTGCGTTCTACTTAATTGTTATAGTTTATACCTTGTTACCTTCTGGTTCATAGAGCCCAATTAAAGTTTGCTCCATTATTAGTGCTTTTCTTGTTGGTGATAATTGCATAGGACCTGGATTCACCATCATATCGAGATCCTCTAAATCCAATAAGTAAACTTTTATTGGTTTAGTTTGTGCTTCAAGAAGTTGATATAAGTGGGAATTAGAAGATGCTGATTTTTGAAATTCTCTACGTAACCTTTCTCCAAAGTTGCCCCATCTTCCTGTTGTTGCTTTTCCAATATAGATAATTTTTCCATTTGTATGGTGGATATAAACTCCACTTTTATCTGCATAATCCCCAAGCTGTGATTTATTCCAGGATACTTTTTCGCCAGATACAGAAACTTCAAAACCACCATTTATAATGTCAGCTTTAATTGGAATGTTGATTGTTAATTGCATTATATCCCCTTATGCTATAACTATTTATTTAACGAACATTATATCACATAAGATTCAAATAGGAAAAATAAACGAACATGGAAAATGTGATTTATGCCTTTTGTATCAAACACTCATCCCCTCCAAAACCTTACCAACCATCAAGCCACCAAAGGTACCGAGTATATACCCCATCATCGCCATGAGTACACCTATGGGGATGAGGGCTTTTGAGTAGGCAGAAGCTAAGATGGGGGCTGAGGCTACGCCTCCTATGTTGGCTAGTGAGGCGACACCTAGGCTAAAGAGGTCAAGCTTGAAGAGCTTAGCGAAGATGACCATGATAGTCACGTGTATAGCGATGATGACAAACCCTGCAAAGATGTAAAGAGGAGCCTCAGTGAGTTCTGCAAAGTTGGCACGGCTTGCTATGAGGGCTACTATGAGGTAGAGCATGATGTTGGCTAGTTCTGAGGAACCTGAGATTTTCGCTAGAGGTGTCATGGCAAAGAGTATGCCTGCAAGGGTGGCGAGTATGACTACCCATGTGGTGGTTGTGAGGAAGTCTGTCGTGGGTAAAAAACTTGCTCCATACTGTGCCAGAGCAGAGACAAAGAGGGCAGTACCTAGTAAGAAGAAGAGACCATCAAAGCGTATGGGTTTTTTGTCTGCTTCTTTTAGGGCTAGGCGTTTGCCTACTTCATCGATGACAGAGGTATCTGCTTTTGTCCATCTGTTAAAACGTTTAGCAAAGGGTACGAGGGCTAGGAGTATCATGACCCAGATGGCGTAGTCTATGGAGTCTATGAGTAGGGTGTAGCCCATGGCAGAGTCAGGAAGGTCTAAAGCTCCTTGTATGGCTACCATGTTTGCTGTGCCTCCCATCCATGAGCCAGAAAGTGCTGCAAAGGCTTTCCACGACTGAACACCAAAAGAGCTATGGAAGAGGGCAAACATCCCTATGAATCCTAAGGCGATGCTTGTAGATGCTAGCAGAAAAGTAAGAAGCATTTTTCGTCCGAGTTTGACTATCTCCCTCATGTCTGCAAGTAGGAGCATGAGAAATATCATGGCGGGCAAAAGGTTTGACTTTACGCTCTTGTAGGTAGCAGTAACTGACTCTGTTTTTTCCCACAGTCCAAAGGTAGAAGCGAGCATCACAACAAAGTAGATGATGACAATGGCAGGCAAGTACTCAAAGAGTTTATGTTGAGTCTTCTTTTCGGTGCAGACGATACTTGAGGCGATGAGCATGAGTACTGCAAGGTAGGTAAAGCCATTTTCTATCATGTGATATCCTCTTTTATATTTATTAATATTTTAATCAGGTAGCCCAAGCCCTAAAGCACGTATCTCTTTGTGTTTATGAAAGGCAAAAGTGTTGTAGTCTTTTGTCTCAGGCTCTATGAGTATGATGTTTTTATCTGCATTTTGCACATGGGTTTTACTTTGGTTTGCTATGAGCAGTCGCATGGACTTTTCAAACATTTGCATGACATTGGCAGTTTTGAAAAAGTTGTCTGGAAGTTCTTTTTCAAAGGAGTTAGAACCCAAGACGTCTACAGCCAGTACATCATCAAAGCTGGCTTCGTTGACCCCTAGGTTTTCACACAAAAAGCCATCACCATAGATGTCACCCTCTATGATATGCTCATCAAAGACACCAGGTATCGCCATAGTCGCAAGTACTGCATCTTTGATGTAGATATCATCTTTTTCTGTAAAGACGCGTTTATGCCCGTTTAAAAGGTTTGTGGCTATGAGTTTGAGGGGGATGATGGTCTCTTTCATCTTTTTTCTTCCAAAGAGTTGGGTAAAGATGGCTTCTATCTTGCTGTTGTCCACAATGGCATTGCCCGAAAATGAGAACTTTACCCACTTTGTAAGAGCAGTAAATGCTTGTATCTCTTTATATATCTGAGCTTCATCTAAACCTATGGACACACATGCAGCAACGATGCCACCCATACTCGTACCCACAAGTTCAGCAGGCACAAGACATTTTTGCTCCAAATCATGTAGCACACCCAAATGAGCGATGCCCAAAGCACCCCCACCAGAGAGTACAAGTGTAAAGTCTTTTGTTTTGAGGTTTTTTATCATAGCTTTATTATATACTAAAAGTCTTATCGGTAGTTTGCTATACTTATAGGCATTGTAGATTTGCTCGTTTG
>Ga0256840_1004572_pt1 | contig 10292 bp, 8 predicted proteins | sample 355202metaG_FD_185969 | JGI IMG/M metagenome (GOLD analysis project Ga0256840, IMG submission 185969) | Hydrothermal vent microbial communities from Mid Atlantic Ridge, Atlantic Ocean - 355-202 | ecosystem: Environmental > Aquatic > Marine > Hydrothermal vents | place: Atlantic Ocean: Mid...
ATTTATATCTGCATTATGTTTGAGTCTTGCAAAATAATCACCCAAAACCTGCTCGCGTTTTTCTGCCATAATCGAGTTTACTATCTGTGCTCTAACACTTGAGAATCCACCCTCTTTTGCTGACTCTATCTCTTTTATATAAAAGCTCATAAAACCACCTTTACCATTTGGTATGACATTTGTAAAACTATTAAGTGCAGTTCTCTCAAGAAGTGAAGCCAGTTCAGGAGATATTTTGTCATAAGGCAAAAGTTGCTCATTTGTTCTAATTTTAGGTGAATAGAACATAGGGTTGTCTACTTTTGTTTGTAGCTCATTTTTATCATCCCCGTCATATATGATAACTGTAAATGAAGCTGGGTGCTTGTATGTGTCTTTATGCATCTCGTAGTAATCTTCGCACTCTAAATCACTAGGCTCACTTAAAGATGAGTATGCGATTGCTTGATAGAGCTTTTGAGAGAGTAGCTTCTGCTTTGTTTTAGCTTTTAGCTCCATAGAACCCATACCATTTGACTCTCTTACAGCATCATAAAAGTCACTCGTACTCATGTTGTTTCTCGCTGCTAGTTTTTTGATGTCATCATACACTTCACTAGAAGTTACTTTTATCTTTCTGTTATCTATCTCCACTTCTTCAAGTTTTTGACGGATTAACACGTCTACTGCTCTATCAGCACTTAGTTTTGAGATTTCCATTTCATGTTTTATGTCTAAAAGTGTTATGGCCTTATCTTTAACAACAATAGCAATTGCATTATAAACCTCTGCGTTTAAAAAAGCACTTAGGAGTAGAAGAAGGAGAGTTTTGTACATGTCTGTTCCAATATTAAAATTATTAAGCTTATTTTATCTTTTTTTACCAAACAGTTAGATAAGTTATCTAGATATGCTTAAACCAAAGCCTATTTTATTTACCTTTTGGTCATAATCGATCAAGGAACTCCCATACCCGCTAAAAGCTTTTAGGTAAAAATATACATCTTCACTTACATATGTTGGATAACTTACACTTATTTGTGCTGATGCTATTCCCTTTGTTATACTTGGATTTACTTGAATGTCAAGAAGAAGCTTTTCATTAATATATGCAACTTTGATAGAACCCTGACCATAGTACTCTTCTATATCAGGATTATCATCACTTTCTTCACTCTCCGATAGTCTATGCCATACTTCAACTTCAGAAAAAAAGTTATTCCACTGAAAAAATGCTTTTGTATACACTCTATTCCAAGAGCGAGAACGTGAACCTATAACTGGTCCAGAGGGACGAGTTCTATTTCCATCTGTTACTGGTTGACCATTTGAAGAGTGCTTATATCCAAAAACTATACCTTTAAGATTCACCATATCTGCATTATGAACAAAAGGTAAGGTGACAAAAAGTTCAGGTTTATAGTTTGTCTCACGAAAGGGTGCAGAATCTGTAAACACTTGCCAAAAAGATGTCTGAGTATATGCCCCAGACCAAATCTGAGGAAATCCAAACCAGTTTGTTACATAATCAGCTCTGAGCGATATCTGATACTGCACTTCCGTTTGAATATATGTCTCATTATTTGCTTCCCCTTTAGGAATTACATCTGAATAAGAGACTAAAAGATAGTTAGGCTTATGTGCACGAAGGGCAAAATTTCCACTTATGTATTTTACTGCTGTGTTTGTTGATGTGCTATCACTAAGGGGATCCATATTACTAAAAATAGTTTCATAAAGATTAGTACGATTTGTCTCTCTTACTTGCCAATCAGCAGCTTTTTTATACCACTGTGCAGACTTCGACAAGTCAAGAGGAACCCCTTTAGCATTTTGATACATCCAACCTAGTTTATAGGCTGCTTCTGGTTTCTTAGACTTCTTCGTACACTGCAAAAAAATCGGAAATGCCTTCTCATACTCTCCATTATTAAAATAGGTCTCTCCTTCAATAAAATGGTCGGCATATAAGGATAAAGATATAAATAGTAAAAAAAGTAGTTTCAATATAGTTTCCTAGTTAGTATTTTCGTATAATATCATAATGCCTATACTTTTACCTTTTTTACTCCCTTTTAACAAAGATTTAAATACAATTGCAAAATATTATTAAAAGGCTTTTTTATGGTTGTTACACGCTTCGCACCTTCTCCAACTGGATACCTTCACATCGGTGGTCTTCGGACTGCACTTTTTTCTTACCTTTGGGCTAAAAATCGTGGTGGAAAGTTTGTACTTCGCATAGAAGACACAGATAAGGCTAGAAACTCAGAGGAAGCAACTCAGGCTATTTTAAAAGCTTTTGAGTGGTTAGGTTTAGAAGCTGATGGTGAGATAACCTATCAGAGCCAACGCGATGAGATATATGCTAAGTACATCAAACAACTTTTAGATGAAGGAAAAGCTTACAAGTGTTACATGAGCAAAGAAGACCTAACAGAACTTCGTGAGACACAGATGGCGAATAAAGAACGAACTATGTATGATGGTCGCTACCGTGACTTTGATGGTACTCCTCCAGAGGGTGTAGAACCTGTTATCCGTATTAAAGCTCCTTTAACCGGTGAGATTTTAGTCAAAGATGGTGTTAAAGGGACTATTAGTTTTCAAGCAGAAGACATCTTAGATGACTTTGTAATTGCCCGTGCTGATGGTGCTCCTACTTACAACTTTGTTGTGGCGATAGATGACTACCTTATGGGTATAAACGAAGTTATCCGTGGAGATGACCACCTCTCTAACACTCCAAAACAGATAGTAGTTTATGAGGCCTTAGGATTTGATATTCCTGCATTTTATCATGTCCCTATGATTCATAATAGTGCTGGGAAAAAGCTCTCTAAACGCGATGGTGCTACTGATGTTATGGCTTATAAGGAGATGGGTTATACACCTCAAGCACTCCTTAACTTTCTTGTGCGTTTAGGCTGGAGTCATGGAGATCAAGAGATATTTTCGTTTGAAGAGATGATAGAGCTGTTTAATCCAAAAGACATTAACAAGTCAGCAAGTATTTACAATACTGAAAAACTTGACTGGTTAAACTCGCACTACATCAAAAACACTTCAAATACAGAGTTAGCAGAGTTACTTGAAGCCTATGACATTCACCTTACATCTCATGATAAAAAAGAGATACTTCTTGATGCACTTAAAGAGAGAGCAAAAACACTTAAAGAGTTAGCTTCCCTTGTCACAGAGATAGTTACAACACCAATAGAATTTGAAGCAAAAGCTATCAAAAAAGCTTTTAAAGACAATGCATTTGAAGTACTAAAAGCTTACAGCGAAAAACTTACTGCAAATGAGCCACATCTACCAAGTGACTACCACTCTTTAATGGAAGAAGTAGTGAGTGAGATGGAGATAGGTTTTGGTAAGATAGGAATGCCACTTCGTGTTGCACTTTTAGGAAAGATGGGTGGACCAAACATAGATGTCATCATGGCAGTTATTGGTAAAGAAGAGACACTTTTACGTATCACTCAAGCGATAGAAAAAAACTCTTAAGTTAAGTAAAAGAGATGCACCCCTTACTTTTCACTTTAGTACTTTTAGGAGCTTTTTCACTCCTAAACATGTACATTTCAAAACGGTTTATCTCGCGTTTATCTATCTCTAATCGCTATAAGTTTTACTTCAAAATCTTTCTACTCATAAATCTTTTTGGAATTTTTCTCTATGCCTTAGGTCGTTACTACATAGACTTCCCTAACTGGCTCTATTTTCTTTTCTCTTTGCCTATTGGAGTGCTTTTTTTACTTTTTTGTACAGCAGTTCTTTATGATATATCTCATTTTCTTTTATCACTCACACCCTTAGAAGAAAAACGCAGAGCCTTTTTTAAACGCTCACTTGACATAGGAGCAGTTGTAACTGCTACAGCTATCACTTCTCGCTCTATCTATGAGGCAAGAACTGTTGTCCTAGAAAAACAAGAGATAAAGATAAAAAACTTAGAAAAATCATACAAAATACTTCAACTCAGCGACATTCACATAGGTGGTTTAATCGATGCTGCATTTATCAGAGGCATTGTTAAAAGAGTAAATGCCTGTTCTCCTGACCTTGTAGTCATCACCGGTGATTTAGTTGATATCGACTTAGTAAAAGCTCATGATATACTCGAAGAGTTTAAGGGTTTAGAGTCAAAATATGGTACTTACTATATAGTCGGGAATCATGAGTACTTTCACGGTATAGAAGCTATTATCAAAAGAGTAAAAGAGTTAGGTATACGAGTACTTGAAAATGAAAATGTATATATTGGAGAGAGGGGTCAAGGTTTTAACCTTGCGGGTGTTTACGACATCTTTGGCTACAGAGCTTCAAAGTTTATGCCTGACATAAACAAGGCACTAACTCACAAAGATGAAGATTCCCCTACTGTTTTACTAGCACATCAGCCCAAATTTTTACAAGAGATATATGATTTTCAAAAAATAGACCTAGTTCTAAGTGGACATACACATGGAGGGCAACTTTACCCCTTTCGTTTTCTAGTAAGCTTGCAACAACCCTATATATCTGGTCTACACCAACACACTCCCATTACTCAAATCTATGTTAACAAAGGCACAGGATTTTGGGGTCCACCTATGCGTTTAGGGGCAAATGCTGAGATAACAGAGATACTATTAAACTCTTAAACACAGACTCTATCTCTGCCATTTGCTTTTGCCTCATAGAGCTTTATATCAGCTCTAGAGATTAACTGCTCAATACTTTCATCTTCACTACTAAGTTCTGCGACACCTATACTTACAGTTACTTGGATTAACTTATCATCGCCTATGCTTACCCTGAGCTCTCTTACATCATCACAAATTCTTTGTGCAAAAACTTTTGCATCTTCTAAAGAGGTTTTTGGTAAAAGTAAAACAAACTCTTCCCCTCCATAACGTGCCACTATATCAGCATCCCGTGAAAGCTTTCGTAACTTTTGAGATACAGTAACTAGAGCATCATCACCAGTTCCATGACCATAGTTATCATTCACCCTCTTAAAGTAATCAAGATCTAACATTAAAATTGAAAGTTCTTGCTCGTATCTATTTGCGATATTAAAACTCTTTTTTGCTATGTTTGAGAAATATCTTCTGTTGTACAGTTCTGTTAAAGGGTCTCTATTGGCTTGAATTTTGAGTTGTTCTTGCAAAATCTCTAGCTCTTTTGTTCTATCTTTTACCATCTCTTCAAGTTCACGAGCATTTATATTTTTTTGCTCAAGTAACTCATCTTTGATTTTAATAGCTTGCAGACTCGACTCATTGATTCTGTTTGCCAAGATAAGTGAGAAAAAACTCATCTCTATAAAAGAAACATATAAAAAGGCATACATATTTATATCTGTATTTGGTACGGTACCATTAAAGATACCAGTCATCAAACCAAGAGAAATCACATATATTATCATAAGTATCAAGTAGTATTTTGCTTTTTTAAAACCAAGTAGGCTTATCTTTACTGCTGCATATAAAAGTGTTAAAAAAGCAACTGTACTTAATGCACTCATTACCTGATACCAAGGTTCAACATCTATCCATATAAGAATAAAAAGAAAGAAAAACAGTAGATTTAAAGAGAGTAAAAATTTATATGTTTTTGGTAAGTGCTTTTTTATATCGAGTAGAGCACTTGAAAAAAGTATGAGAAAAGAGACAGCTAATGAGACAAAGGCATGGAGTTGGTCATACAAAGAGTAAAATCCAAAGTCAATAATTAGTCCACTAAAGATAGAGATAAAAATACCAAAAAGCACTATATAACCTGCATAATATCCATACACTTTCTCTTTTAACGAAAGGAATAAAAAGCTGTTTATTAACAGTGCCATAACTAAACCACCAAAATAAAACATATACAAAAAGAGTTCTATTTCTCGTTCTTCATGCAATTTTTTTACAGCACTAAAGATTTGAAATGTTCCTGCATTTCCTAGTCTAGATACTGTTTTGATATAGAGTATTTTACTCTCTTGAGGTTTTATCTCAAAGCTAAAGATAGGATCGCTTACCTGCACACCTATTTTGTCTTTAAATGTTTCTAAACCAAACCTATGTTCTTTATAACCTTTGCCATCATCTATGTATATTTTAAATTCATCAGCATAAAGTTTTTTGTAGTAGAGGGTAAATTCTTCGATGCTGCTCTCATTCTTAAGCACAAGCTTGAACCAAATTATTTTAGAAAAGTAACCCAAAGTATATTTATTAGATATATCTTGATTAAAATCTCTTTTTTGTACACTCTGTATATCTAAAGTATTGTTTACATCATGTAGGTACTCTAAGGAAAAATTATCATAAATTTGAACATCATTTTTGAGAGTAAGTTCTGCAAATAAAGATGTGAAGAAAAGGAGAAGAAGAAAAACATGTTTCATTGAATTACATCTTTTTACCACTATGCTATCATAATTATCCATATAAAATCTTAAATATACTAGGTTTATTAGCTTAAAACTTGTTATCATACCCTCATAAAAATATAAGGAAAACAAATGAAGTCTTTATTTACCAAGCTTTTTATACTACTTTCTCTCTTAGCTAGTCTACAAGCAAATGACCAATACAGTGTTGATGCTAAACATTCAACTGTTTACTACAAATCGCTTGCCGATGTTCTCTTTTTTATAGACAACTCTATCTTAGGAGTCAATCAAAAGATACAAGGTCAAATAAATGTTGCAGATAACAAACTTATCAACGGGAAAATTATCATTGACATAAAAGGTTTTGATACTGATAATAGCTTTAGAGATTCTGATGTTATGAGTATTCTCGGTTATGAAACAGAGCAACATATCATCTTTACTATCAATAAAACTGAGCTAAGAGATGGACAACTTTACCTTCTTGGAGACCTTGAAGTAAAGGGTGTAGTAAAAAATATTGCTATGCCAGTTGTAAAAACTTTTATAGATGACTCTATCACTTATAGTGGAAAGCTTGATGTTAAGTACAGCGACTTTGGTATGACTCCACCAACACTTGCAGGTTTTATCAAAAAAGCGAAAGAGAGTTTAGAGATAGGTGCTACAATTGCATTTGTAAAAGATAATTAATTTGTAAAAACAAAATAAGAGATATAATTCTCTTATGCAAAACAAGATTACAATAAAAACTATATTTCAACTTATTTTAGAGAAAAAGAAAATCCTCATTTATGGACAGATTATCACACTCTTTGCTATCTTAGTGAGTGTGCCTATCCCTTTAATGCTTCCTGTGATGGTAGATGAAGTCCTCTTAAATAAACCAGGACTTTTTGTAGAGACTATAAACTCTCTACTTGGTTCAACCTCTGCGTTTAACTACATACTTATCGTTGCTTTAGCCGTGATATTTCTGCGTTTTATCTACTATATCTTTACCGTTGTTTTAACGAAAATATTTACTCATATATCTAAGTATGTTACTTATATGATTCGCCAAAGACTCATCAAGCACCTCCAAATCACCTCTATGAATGAGTACGAAACCATAGGAAGTGGTGCTATAACTTCTAACCTTGTCACAGATGTCAACACTCTCGATAGTTTTATCATCACCGCTGTAAGTAAAGTCGTTGCTTCTGTTTTAACACTTCTAGCTATTGCTATAGTTATGCTCAGTATTGACCCTATTTTAGGTTTAATGATACTTGTAATTCAGCCTCTCATCATGCTACTGAGTAAAAAAATGTCTAAAAAAGTGGGTGGACTTAAAAAACAAGAGAACAGTGCAATCGCAGAGTTTCAAGAAGATGTAGGGGAAACATTAGAGCTTTTTGGACAGATAAAAGCAAGTAACCAAGAACATTTTTTCTTCTCACGAGCTATAAAACTAGCAGATAAAATTCAGACAACTTCAAATGAATATGGTTATAAAAATGTAGCCTATGAGCGACTCTCATACACTATTTTTCTTATCATGTTTGAGATTTTACGTGCAAGTGGGCTACTTCTAGTGGTTTATAGTGACCTCAGTATAGGAATGATGTTTGCCATGTTTGGCTACATCTGGTTCATCATGACACCTGTCCAAGACCTTTTGAGTTTTCAGTATGCCTACTCTTCAGCGATGTCAGCACTCGAGCGAATTAACACTATTTTAGCCCTCAAAACAGAAGTGAGTGGTACTCAAAAACTCACAACTTCTTCTGTAAACATCTCCTTAGAAAATGTTGATTTCTCCTATGCAAGTGGTAAAAATATACTCGAAGGTATCTCTCTGAGTATCCCACAAAGCTGTAAAATAGCACTCATTGGGGCAAGTGGAAGTGGAAAAACGACACTTGCACAAGTCATATCAGGATTTTATGAGAAATGCCGTGGTGAGATTTATTACAACGATATTTCCACACACGAATTAGATAAAAGTTCTTTAAGAGAAAAAATATACCTCGTTTTACAAATGCCAATACTTTTTAACTCAAGTCTGCGTTTTAATATCACTATGGGTGATGAAAGTATTAACGATGAGCAGATACATCAAGCACTCAAAACAGCACAACTTTATGAGATGATAGAAAAAATGGAAGATGGACTTGATACCATAGTCGGGCATCACGGAGTTAGACTCTCAGGCGGTCAAAGACAACGTTTGAGCATCGCTCGAATGATCATCGCCAATCCTAGTGTCGTTATATTTGATGAGTCAACTTCTGCCCTTGATGTTCACACCGAGATGAAGTTACAACTTGCCCTTGAAGGTATACTCAAAGATAAAACAGTCATCACTATCGCTCACAGACTCTCAACTGTAAAAAATGCAGATAAAATTTATGTTTTAGAAGAGGGGAAAATTGTGCAAGATGGTACACATAAAGAGCTTGAAAATGAAGAGGGACACTACAAAGAGTTTGTAAAAAAACAGCTTATTTAGTACAATGAGAATAAAGGATTGTAAATGGCTAAACAGTACAAAGTATTAAAACAAAAAGATATAGATTTCATACAAGAACAGAAACTTTTTTATCTTGCATCTTGCTCAGGAAGTGAAGTAAATCTCTCTCCTAAAGGTTATGATTCTATTCGTGTTTTAGATGAGAGCACCCTTCTTTTTATGCAGTATCCAGGAAGTGGTAACCGAACTTATAGAGATACAAAAGAAGGTGGTGAAGTCACCCTTGTCTTTAATGCTTTTGTAGGTAAGCCTCAGATACTAAGGCTTTTTTGTAAGTCTGAGATAGTTGAGAGAGATGATGAGAATTTTGATGAGTATGCTAAGATGTTTGGTGAGATAAAGAACATCGTGCGCAACTTTTTTCTCTTTAGAATCTATGCAGTAGAGACGACTTGTGGTGAAGTTGTTCCTATTATGGAGTATAAAGAAGATCGTGAAGAGTACCGTGAGTGGGCTATAAAACTCGATAAAAAGGGAAAGCTAGAGCAGTACAATGCAGATACTTTTACCCCTGTTGATTTAAGCAAGGTAGATGCTTAATGCAGGTAGTCACAGAGGAACTTCTCACATTAGGAGTTGATAAAAAAGATGAAATAAACGAAGAACAGCTCATCTTGCTTGGACTTGAACTCTCAAATAAAGAGAATTTTATAGCGCTATCTCTTGGCAAAGAACTCTCCGATGCACGAGCAGAACTATTTGTTCTATTACGAGATATAAAAGCAAAAACATCTCGTAAAACTATCATCGCTAACTATAAAGCTCTTCAAAAATTTCGTAAAAATGAGAGTGTGCAGATTTTAGAAACTAAAGTAGTTCCCATAGAAGCACCTACTACTGCAAACAATGGAGACATAACAATCTACTGTGATGGTGGATGTACTCCAAACCCTGGTAAAGCAGGCTCAGGTGTTGCCATATACAGAGGTGAGAATGTAAGTGAACTTTGGTATGGACTCTATGAGCCTATGGGAACAAACAACACAGCAGAACTCGGGGCTTTGTATGAGTCATTACTCATAGCTCAAAGAGAAGTAAATGCAGGAAACAGAGTTAGCATCAAGTGTGACTCCATGTACTCTATAGACTGCATCAGTAAGTGGGCTATCTCCTGGGAGAAAAAGAACTGGACAAAAAAAGGTGGCGAGATAAAAAATCTTGACATCATCAAAAAAGCATACTATCTTTACAATGAGCTAAAGTCAGATGTAAAACTCTCTCACATAAAAGCCCATGCAGGATATGAGGGTAATGAGTTAGCAGACAGAATGACAATGTATGCAATACAAGAAAAAAGTGTCGCATTTGTGAAGTATAATGAGAAGCTAGACATTCCTGCACTTCTTAAAATGAGATCTGGTTAAACGCCACCCTATCCGATGACTGAAGATGATTTTGAAGAAGACTTTGAACCTACTTGGCTCA
>Ga0256840_1004573_pt1 | contig 10291 bp, 4 predicted proteins | sample 355202metaG_FD_185969 | JGI IMG/M metagenome (GOLD analysis project Ga0256840, IMG submission 185969) | Hydrothermal vent microbial communities from Mid Atlantic Ridge, Atlantic Ocean - 355-202 | ecosystem: Environmental > Aquatic > Marine > Hydrothermal vents | place: Atlantic Ocean: Mid...
TTGATTTGGAAGATAATAGTGAGATAAGAGTGAATGTTCCTGAAAGCGGTAGAAATACCCTCATTCCTAATGGAGAGTTGCCAAATGGTTCACTTTATACTGTTTCGTATAATCCGGACAATGGACACAAAGGTCTATTTAGATTGGACTTGCAGGTGATGGCTGGAAATGGCAAGCTTGACTCCACAGGCTTTATGGGTACTGCTGCAAAGGAAGAGATAAAAGAAGCAACGAATTATATTCAGGCAAATCTCCATCGAGCCTCTATAAATGCAAAATATAAAGAGTTTGATTATCACTTAAAGGCAAGTGATTTAAATGGCATTGGCAAATCCAAAGATATGGAACTAGCTATATTTGTTTCCTTGTGCAGTGGTGTTCTTGAAAAACCTTTACTGTCTCAAATGGTAGTTCTTGGAAGTATGAGTATAGGCGGAACAATTATAGGAACTGAAAGTCTACCTGATGCACTACAAATTGCAAATGACAGTGGAGCTAAAAAAATACTCCTTCCTGCGCTTGATATGGCTCAAATGGCAAAAGTTCCACCAGAACTTATGAGTAAATTTCAACTAATTATATATGCTGATCCAATTGATGCAGTCTTTAAAGCTGTTGGAGTAGAATGAAATGGTGAAATCTAGATAAATTTTGCATTTATACTATTTATTAGATTTAATGTGATAAAATAAGAACAATTTCAGCGATTACTATATAGTAAATTATATAGTAACAATAATAAGGTTGCAAATGCTACAAGCATTCATGGGTAAGGTATTTGGTACTGCAAATGACCGAGAATTAAAAAAATATACGAAAAAAGTTAAAAAGATTAATGATCTTGAGAGTAAATATGAAGTTTTAAGTGATGATGAACTCAAAAATGCTTTTGAAGATTTGAAAAAAAGTGTGCGCAGTGGTGAAAAGAGTCTGGATGATGTCATGTATGACTCTTTTGCTATTACAAGAGAGGCTTCGAAGCGTGTACTCAATATGCGCCATTTTGATGTTCAGCTTATAGGTGGTATGGTTTTACATGAGGGCAGAATTGCCGAAATGAAAACCGGTGAGGGAAAAACCCTTGTAGCTACACTGGCTATTACACTTAATGCTATGACAGGCAAGGGTGTGCATCTTGTGACGGTGAATGATTATCTGGCATCCCGTGATGCAAAAGAGATGGGCGTATTGTATAACTTTTTGGGTTATAGTGTAGGGACTATTTTGGAAGATATGCATGACCCGGTTGAGAAAAAAGCTGCCTATGACGCAGATATTACTTACGGTACAAACAATGAGTTCGGCTTCGACTATTTGCGTGACAATATGAGCTATTCAAAAGACCAGATGGTACAGCGTGGACATAATTTCGTCATTGTTGATGAAGTGGATTCTATCTTGATTGATGAGGCGAGAACGCCTTTGATTATTTCAGGTCCTACAAACAGAAATATGCAGGATTATCTTAAAGCAAACAGAGTTGCTTTGGAACTTAAAAAAGATGAGCATTTTACTGTTGATGAAAAAGACAAAGTGATATTAATTACAGAAGAGGGTATTACAAAAGCGGAAGAGCTTTTTGGTGTTGAAAATCTTTACAGTGCCGAGAATGCTTCTTTGCCACATATGCTTGATCAGGCGTTAAAAGCAAACTATCTGTTTGAAAAAGATGTAGATTATGTTGTTAATGACGGTGAAGTAGTCATTGTTGATGAGTTTACGGGTCGTTTAAGTGAAGGTCGTCGTTTTTCCGAGGGTCTGCATCAGGCACTTGAGGCAAAAGAGGGTGTGGAGATAAAAGAAGAGACACAGACTCTTGCAGACATTACCTTCCAAAATTACTTTAGAATGTATGACAAACTTGCCGGAATGACAGGTACTGCCGAAACAGAGGCAACAGAATTTGCACAAATTTACAATCTTGATGTTGTTTCCATTCCTACAAATATTCCAATTGCGAGAAAAGATTTAAATGATTTAATTTACAAAACAGAAGAAGAAAAGTTTACAGCGGTTATTGAAACCATTAAAAAACTGAGTAAATCAGGACAGCCTATTTTAATAGGTACGGCTTCTATTGAAAAATCTGAAGTTTTACATGAAATTCTGAAGAAGGAAAAAATTGCCCATACTGTTTTGAATGCAAAAAACCATGCACAAGAGAGTGAAATCATCAAACATGCCGGAGCGAAAGGTGCTGTAACAATTGCAACAAATATGGCAGGACGCGGTGTTGATATTAAAGTAAGTGATGAAGTAAAAGAGCTCGGTGGTTTGTATATTATAGGAACAGAAAGACATGAAAACCGTCGTATAGACAATCAGTTACGAGGTCGTTCGGGACGACAGGGTGATCCGGGAACCACACAATTTTATCTTTCACTTGAAGACAATCTTTTACGAATATTCGGCAGTGACAAAATCAAGTCTATCATGGAGCGACTCGGTGTTGAAGATGGTGAGTATATAGAATCAAGAATGGTAACACGTGCAGTTGAAAAAGCACAGAAAAAAGTTGAAAACATGCACTATGAAGGACGCAAGCAGATTGTTGAGTATGATGATGTTGCAAATGAGCAAAGAAAAATCGTTTATAAATTCAGAAACCAGCTTTTAAGTGATGATTACGACATTGCTGCAAAAATTGATGAAATCAGAGAAGAGTATGTTGCAGATCTTTTAGCCCGCTCAGATATATTTGCCGGTGCAGACAAGGAAGATTTTAACCTTGAAAAACTTTCACAGCTTCTTAAAGAAGAGATGAATTTTGATTTGGACGTTGAGCAGCTTAAAGATTTGGAATATGAAGAGTTGTATGCAAAAGTAGTTGAGTTATTAAAAACTGCTTATGATGAAAAGATGGGTGTGTTGGATGAGCATACAAGACAAGATATAGAAAAAGAGTTCTATCTTAAAGAATTGGATAATGCATGGAGAGAACATCTTTATGCAATGGACAATATGAAAACCGGTATCCGTCTGCGTGCATACAATCAAAAAGACCCTCTTGTTGAGTATAAAAAAGAGAGTTTTGGTCTCTTTAGCGAATTGATTAATGATATTAAATTCAATACCATCAAAACCTTGCAGATTATTCAGTTTCAGATGGAATCTCCGGAAGAAGAGGCTGCCAGAATTTCCAAACAGCTAGAAGAAGAGAAAAAAGCACAAGAAGCATTGATGCGCCTCAATCATCATGACAATGTGGACATTGATGCAGAAGATGATTTTGTTGTGAGTAAAAAAATAGCAAGAAATGACCCCTGTCCGTGTGGAAGCGGAAAAAAATATAAACAATGCTGCGGAAAAAGCGGTCCGAAAAAAGGTGTTTTTGCTTCTTGAAAAAATCAATAGTTTCCTACCTTGTTAAAAGATTTTTACGCTTTGACAAGGACCAGCCTTTCATCTTTATATCTGCACTCTTAGCCTTTATCGGCATTACGCTTGGTGTCATGGTACTTCTTATTGCCATGGCCCTTATGAATGGTTTTGACAAAGAGTTTAAAGACAAACTAACTGTTATGAACTATCCTTTAACAATCATTCCTAAATTTTACGGTGCTGTAAACAGTAATCTGCTTATGGATTTGGAAGAAAAATTTCCTCATTTGCAGTTTAGCCCTTACATTCAGTCTTCTGTGATGGCCAGAAGCGGTTCAAGACTTGAAGGCGGCTATCTCTTTGGTGTCAATCTTGATGATGAAGCAAAGGTGAATTCGGTACTTGCCAAAGCAATTACTGGACATACCTTTAAAAAATTTGATGTTGTTGTAGGAAAAACTCTCAAAGATGAGTTTAATCTACATGTAAATGATAAACTGATGTATATTTTTACAAATGTAGAACCGGGTGGACTCTCTGTTACTCCAAAAATAAAGCGTTTCAAAGTTAAGTCGTTTTTTGATTCAGGGCTTTCTGCTTATGACAAAGCATACTCCTATACAACGCTCGAAGCGATGCAGACTATAGAGCATATGGCTGCAAATGAGTATGACGGTATTCATATATACTCCAAATATCCACGAAAAGATATCCAAAAGATAAAAAAAGTGCTGCCAATCAGCGTAACAATAAAAGGCTGGTGGGAAGATAATATGAATTTCTTCGCTGCTTTGGAAATGGAAAAAACATCGCTTTTTATTGTATTGATGCTTATTATTCTTATTGCTTCAATAAATATAATATCTTCTCTTTTAATGACTGTAATGAACAGAAGAGGAGAAATTGCCCTTTTACTCTCTTTGGGTGCGACGACATCTGAAATTAAAAAGGTATTTTTATATCTGGGAATTGTTATAGGAATTACCGGTATTTTGGCCGGTATTGCTTTTGGATTGAGCGGTATATGGCTACTCAGTACTTTTGACATTGTCTCTTTGCCAAAAGATGTATATCCTACTTCAAGACTTCCTTTGGATCTGACACTGCATGATTTTATTTTTATTGTCGTAGGTGCTTTTGGTATTGTTGTAGCTTCATCTTATTATCCTGCAAAAAAAGCGAGTGAAGTAGATATACTTACTGTTCTTCGAAATGAATAATTTTTAAAAGAGTTTTTGAAGCACTTTAAAAGGAAAGGTAAGTGTTCGCTTGATGATATTGAGCGGTGCTACAATAATATCCTTGGCGACCATGGTGTTTATAGTAGGATCACTGAGCTTACCTGTTACTTTAAGTGTAGTTGATATACTTTTCCCATCAAAAATAATATAACCGACAAGTGGTACTTTTGAGAGATTACTTCCCAAATCTGTTTTTAGATTTAATACTAAATTGATGCTGTTTTTGTTGATGTCTGCATTCCCTTTTCCAAGTATTGTCAGCTCTTTGGATTCAAGATAAATATCTGAAATATCAAAAACACCTTTTTTGGCATGAAATTTCACATAGGCATTCTTTACATGTAAACCTTTTTTACTGTAACCCGGCAGTGAAAAAGTAACAAGTGAGGGAATGGTGTTGACAAAAGCCAGGACATTATTTAAAAGTTTATAATCAATCATTGTGGTATCGTGCATATAAAAAACACCCTTGTAGTCATCAAGTGTTCCATTCATAGAAAAATCCAAACTTCCGCCACTGAATTTAGATGGTGCAAAGAGTTTTTCCATAAATTTGTCATTAAAGTTTTCTCCGTAAAGATGAAAAGTGTTGTTTTCAAGTTTAAATCCTGCATTTCCTTTTTTGTGAGTGAGTTGAGCTGTTAAAATGTCATTGTAATATTGTAAATGCATCATATCTGAAACAGCGTATCGGTTGTTCCCAAGATAAAGGTAGGAGTTTATTGCATCTACGGAAAGTTTAAAGTTGCTTTTTTTTGAATTTGACTGTGTTATTTGTTTTGTAAACTTGACAATAGCATCAACATTCAGACCGGCATCATGTATTTTGATTGCAATATCTTTATCTATTTTAATGTGCATCTTTTTATTTACATTGAGATAAATTTTTTGCTTTTTTGTAATTTCTCCTTCTATTGCATATGTACTGATTTCTTTATTTTTGTTGACAAGCAAATGGTAAGGGTAGTGTAAAGTTGCCCTGAACTGAGTATAGGGAGCATCGCTTTTTTTATAAAAACTGATTTTTCCTTCATTCAGTTTATATTTTTGTAAAAAAAGTGATTTTTTTGCAAGAATTTCAATAGCGTTGAGTGTTAACTTCCATTGTGTGGCATTGGAAATAAAAGAAGCATCAAGTTCGCGTGAATCTATAGTAATGTTCTCACCGTCAATATAACCGCCGAGCATGATTTTATTGTTTTTATAGAGTATGGCATCTGTTTTTGGGTTTTTCAATACAAAATCATTTAAGCTTATATGTGCTTTTTTTGAATCAAAATCATAATAGGCATAGACTTTTGTGCTGATATAATCACTAATTTGCAAAAGTGTATGTTTCAAATATATACTTTGTTTGTCAAAGTTTATATAAAAATTACTTGCTTTGTATTGTGATCCGTTAACATTGAAAAATATATCTTCCTGTGAAGAAATAGATAAAACCTTGTCATATTGTACTTGTAGCGGTGTTACTGTTTGTGTGAGTTCTACACCGCTGTACTGTAGTTTTAAGAGATCAACATCAAGGTTCATTATAGATTCTTTGAGATCTATTGTGCCATTTACATATCCATTTGTTATTTTCCAAATATTAAAATATGTTGCCGGTATATTTGCCTGCAGTTTTTTCAGATCAAAATCCGCTGAAAGCTTGTCAAGTGTTACTATTTTATTTTTATATTGCCATTTTGAAGAATCTATATCTATTGTGTCCTGCTTAGGATTAATGCGGCAGGCAACATGCAACGGTCCTTTTTGCGTATCGAGAGAGAGCCCTTGAGTATCTATTTTGTTAAAGTTTAAGTTTATTGTTCCTGTTGATTTTTTTGCATTAAATCTTACATATACATTTGCCGTAGCAATCTCTTTATATTTTGCCTGCATTTTATCTATCAGCACAGCATAGTTATCAAGATGTATATGTGTATTGAAAATATCTATATTTAGTCCAAGATAGTCAAAATTTGCTTTTTTGGTATAAAAGTCTCCTTTAGCATCTACAGCAATTGTGTGCAGATTGACCTTTATCACTAAATCTGTATTGACTGTTCCATTTCTCTGCAAAAAAGGCAGTTTTATTTTGTAGGTGTTCAATACATGTAACATATCTTTGTTGAGCATGCCTTCAAACAGCAAATGCAGTGTTAAAAGTTCTTCTTTTTTATTGAAGTCAATTTTAAGCCAGCTTTTTCCTAAATTCATTCCATAAGAGAAGGCATTTTGAGGTTTTATATATAAAACTCCTTTTCTAAATTCAAGATTTGTCTGTTTGCTTGTTACAGCATCGAGTTCTGGGTTGTATGTATAAATGAGTTTTTTTGCAACTGCCTGAATGTATATGTTTTTATAAGCATTATGCAAATCATCATAATCAATAAAACCATAAAACTTTTCAATATCAAGATATTGCATTTTAATGGCTGTATATGCCCAGTATATTACTTCTTTTGGCAAATGTGCGATTTTGATCAGATAGGAAATATCCGTTATTTTTTTGTTACTGACAACATTGTAAATGAGTTGTTTGGCATCTGCAATTGCATAAACAGTAAGGTTCGCATCATTATGAATACCAAGATCAATTTTTGTATATACTTTTTGTGTCTGTGTATCAAAAATAACACTGCCTTTTATATTGACAGCTCTTTTTTTGTCTTGAAACTTCTTTATTGATACTGTAAGCAGATCTGCTTTTGCATAAATATTCGATTCAAAATCAAAAGCCGGAGATTTAAAAATAAAAAAACCCTGCTCGCTACTTGTGTAGTTAAAAGAGCCTGTAGCATTGCCAAACTCTATGTTGCTGACAACAAGAGAGTGAAACCAATGTGTTGTTTGCGTAATAATTTTAAGATATTTGCTGAATTCTTTAAAACTGATACTGTTTTCTGTTTTGTTTTTCTGTTTGTCGATTTTTAATGTTTCAACAGAAACAGTAAGTCTGTCGTCCCATTTAATATAAACACTTTTTGCATGAATATTTGATATAGAAACAGTATCAAGATATAATCCATTTTGTAAAACTATAAATAAACCAATAAGAAGAAGAAACATGAAAGTAAAAAAAAGAACTATACTCGCGTATGTTTTCGCAATAATTTTTGTGATTGCATTATCTTTCATGTACTACCTTAATAAACCTATTTATACGCCCAAAGTCCTCTATATTCCTGCAGGCTCAATTAATAAAATTATAACACAATTGCAGTCTAAAAATTATGATGTATGTAAAATTGACTCTTTTCTTCTAAGGATGATTGGCTCCCCTCAAAGTGGATGGATAGATATGCAGACAAATGCCAATACGAAGGCAGATTTTTTATATAAGCTGACAACATCAAAAGCCGCTTTACAAAATGTTACACTTATCCCGGGAGAAACCACCTATGTATTTTTAAATCAACTGGCAAACAATTTGCATTTGAGCAGACAAAAACTGCAAAATGAATTTGACAAACATGCACCTGTGAAAGAGGGTGTTTTTATTCCTGACACATACAGACTTCCGATCGGTATCACGGAAAAAGAGCTTATAAAAGTGTTACTAAACAGCTCACATAAGAAAATGAAAGAGCTCTCTTTAAAGTTTTTTGGGAATTATAATGAAAAAAAATGGTTTCGTTATGTAGCAATAGCCTCTATAATACAAAAAGAATCTGCAAATAAAGAGGAGATGCCTTTAGTAAGTTCTGTTATATACAACAGAATAAACAAAGGAATGAAACTGCAAATGGACGGAACACTTAATTATGGAAAATATTCGCATCAAAAGGTCACACCCTCCCGAATTAAAAATGATACTACTACATATAATACATACAGGCATACGGGGCTTCCAAGTACTCCGGTCTGCAATGTAAGTGTTGATGCCATACGAGCTGCTGTATTTCCTAAAAAAACCAATTATCTTTATTTTATGAAATCCAAAAAGGGAACACATGACTTTACATGTAACTATTCTACACATTTACGCAACATAAGGCGTGCTACAAAATGAAACAAAAAAGAAATATAATGGGAACTTTTTCTTGTCAATGCATGGTTTGTTTCTCTTAAGTGTTATTATTTAATTTGTAAAGTTCATAAATATATAAATTATGGATAAATATTAATCATAAGGACAGAACATGTCAAAAATTATTTGGTCAAAAATTGATGAAGCTCCGGCTTTAGCAACATATTCTTTATTGCCAATCGTAAATGCTTTTACAAAAGAAGCAGGTGTAGAAGTTGTAACTAGTGATATTTCACTTGCAGGGAGAGTTTTAGCAGCAATGGGTCTAGCTGAAGATGAATTATCTAAGTTAGGTGAACTTGTGCAAAAGCCAGAAGCGAACATTATTAAGCTTCCAAATATTTCTGCTTCAGTTGGTCAATTAAAAGATTGTATTGCTGAACTTCAGTCTCAAGGGTATGATATTCCAAACTATCCGGAAAATCCTGCAAATGCTGAAGAAGAAGCTATTCAAGCCAAATACAGTACTTGTCTTGGTTCTGCGGTTAATCCTGTACTTCGTGAAGGAAACTCTGACAGACGTGCAGCACACGCTGTTAAAAAATATGCACAAAACCATCCACACAGATTAAAACCATTTGCTGAAAATTCAAAAGCATATGTTGCACATATGAATGGTGATGGTGATTTTTATGCAAATGAGCAGTCTGTAACTATGGATAAAGCACAAAAAGTAACAATTGCATTAAACGGTAAAGAGTTAAAAACTATTGATGCACTTGAGAAAGAGATTCTTGATGGCACATTTATGTCAGTGAAAAAATTAAGAGCATTTATTCAAAAAAGTATTGATGAAGCAAAAGAAAAAGGTGTTATCTGGTCTATTCACCTTAAAGCTACAATGATGAAGATTTCTGATCCTATTATGTTTGGTCATGCATTTGAAGTTTTCTTTAAAGAAGTTTTTGACAAGTATGCGGATCTTTTTGCAGAGTTAGGTGTAAACCCAAATCTTGGAATGAGTGATTTAGAGAAAAAAATTGCTGGTCATGCTAAAGAAGCAGAAATAAAAGCTGCATTCCAGGCAGTAGTTGATGCTGATGCACCAAGAATTGCTATGGTTGATTCTGACAAAGGTACAACAAACTTCAATGCTTCTAATGATGTAATTATTGATGCTTCTATGCCAGTTGTTGTTCGTGAAGGTGGTAAACAATGGGACAGAACAGGTGCAGCTGATGAGTGTGTTGCAGTTATTCCTGATAGCACATACGCAATGTTTCACCAAGAGATGGTAGCTGACTGTGTGAAAAATGGACAGTATGATGTAACAACTATGGGTAATGTTTCAAATGTTGGTCTTATGGCACAAAAAGCTGAAGAGTATGGTTCTCACCCAACAACTTTTGAACTTACAGAGTCTGGTACAGTAACAGTAACAGCTGAAGATGGTACTGAACTTATGAGCTTTGAGTGTGAAAAAGGTGATATCTGGAGAATGTCTCGCGTGAAAGATATTCCGATTCAAGACTGGGTCCGTTTAGCAGTTGAGCGTGCAAAAATCACAGGTAATCCTGCGGTATTCTGGCTTGATGAAGATCGTGCGCATGATGCACAGATGATTAAAAAAGTAAACAAATATCTAAATGACCATGATACTACAGGTTTAGATATTAAAATCATGGATGTTGCATCTGCTACAAGATTTACAAACGAAAGAGTAAGAGCCGGTAAAGATACAATTTCTGTAACTGGTAATGTTCTTCGTGATCAC
>Ga0256840_1004574_pt1 | contig 10291 bp, 5 predicted proteins | sample 355202metaG_FD_185969 | JGI IMG/M metagenome (GOLD analysis project Ga0256840, IMG submission 185969) | Hydrothermal vent microbial communities from Mid Atlantic Ridge, Atlantic Ocean - 355-202 | ecosystem: Environmental > Aquatic > Marine > Hydrothermal vents | place: Atlantic Ocean: Mid...
TCAGACTCTTGAACCCATATCTTTGGAAAGAGAGTGGCCATAACCCTATAGAGATGCTCAAGAGATTACCGAAAAAGGAGCTAGAAAATCTATCTTCCAACGAGAGTTTCATGCGTGAATACCGCTATGTCTATGCCCTTTTCAAAGAGTACATGTCCGATAGAACGGTATATACCGAAGAGGAGCCGCTGCCCATAGCCTACTTCTGTGCAGAATATGGCCTTCACCACTCCGTACCCATATATTCGGGGGGTCTTGGCTTTCTTGCCGGAGATATATTGAAAGAGTCGAGCGATATGGGGTTGCCGATGGTCGGTATAGGGTTTATGTACCCGCAGGGGTATGTGCGTCAGATAATAGGAAGCGACGGTTGGCAAAACGGTACCAACGAACCGATAAACCGCGATATCGCCCCTATCGAGAGGGTATTGGACAAAAATGGTGACCATTTCACTATACAGGTCCCTTTTATAGACCCTCCAGTCTATGCCTCCGTCTGGAAGATAAATGTGGGAAGGGTGACACTCTACCTTCTGGATACGGATATAAAGAGGAACGATCCGTGGGATAGAGAGATATCCTCCAGACTCTACACTCCGGACATGAATCAGCGTCTAAGACAGCAGATAATCCTGGGAATCGGAGGCTACAGAGTGCTTGAAGAGCTCGGCATCGAATACTCCATTTTGCATCTTAACGAAGGTCATCCCGCTTTCGCCCTTTTTGAAAGGGTGCGCGCCTTTATAGAAAACGAAGGTATGACTCTCGATGAAGCGGTGGAGGCTGTCCGTAAGAGCTCCATATTTACTACCCATACGCCTCTGCAGGCCGGCACCGACGTTTATGGATTCGATATGATGAGTCACTATTTCGAAGATTACTGGAAACGGCTCGGTATGGACAAGGAGCGGTTTATGGAGTTCGGGATGAATCCGGACAAACCGAAGTCTGGCTTCAATATGACGGTACTTGGTCTGAAGATGTGTGGATTTAGGAATGCGGTCAGCAAAAAGCACAAAGATGTCACAAGAGATATTTGGAGATCTGTTTTCGACCATGACTCTGCTTCCAAAGTACCCATAGACTACATAACAAACGGTGTTCACATCCCCACCTGGGTCGGTGACGAGCTTTTCGAAGAGCTTGACAGAACTCTCGGTGAGAATTGGCTCCATATGCAGGATAACGATGATGTGTGGACAAGGCTGTATGAACTGGATGATCGCACAATTTGGGAGATACACTATATCTACAAGGTAAGAATGGTCAACTTCATACGTGAAAGAGTGAGGCGAAAATGGGCCGATGAAGGGATAGACCCTCTTGTGGCTATGGCCGAGGGTGTAATGCTCGACCCGGATGTTCTAACGATAGGTTTCGCAAGACGTATGACCGAGTACAAACGCCCCGACCTGATTTTGCACGATCTGGATAGACTCGAAAAGATCGTCAACAACTTCGCAAGGCCTGTACAGATCATCTTTTCGGGTAAAGCGCACCCCTCCGACAACCCTGGAAAGAGGATTTTGCAGCATATCTTCAAGACGGCTCAGGATCCACGTTTTAGAGGGCGTATAGCCTTTGTGGAGGATTATGGAGAGAGTGTGGCCAAATATCTGGTAAGAGGCTGCGACGTTTGGCTCAACAATCCGCTCATACCGATGGAGGCTTGCGGAACGAGCGGCATGAAAGCCGCTATGAACGGAACGATACACTGCTCTTCGCTCGATGGCTGGTGGCCGGAGGGGTATAACGGCAAGAACGGCTGGGCTTTCGGAGGCGAAGTTTCCGACAACGATGCGGATGCAGCCGCTCTCTACGATACGATAGAGCAGAAGATCGTACCACTCTTTTACGATCTGGATGAAAGAAGCGTTCCGGCCGCCTGGGTCAAGATGATGAAGGAGTCGATGATCGGCATCGCTCCCCGTTTCAGTGCAAGAAGAATGATGAAAGAGTACCTTAAAAAGTTCTATATTCCCATTTCGAAAGAGATTCGCTCTTTGAACGGCGAAGTTCAATATAAGATATTAAAATAAATACTGAAATGGTGATATGTTTGATGTATTGATGTTTTCAAGTCTGAGGATCATCCTTTTTTTAGTTGAAGGGAGATAAAATATATATCTGTATTAAACAGTGATTTTTATAAGGATTTATTTGCATTTAAAGAGTTATATTTACCTACCGGAAATTGGCTGGAGTGAAGAGCCTGACGCAACGCTCGATTCGGAAAATACGGTTGTTATCATCTTTGCCGATTCGGACAAAAGAGTGGTTTACGAACCGATTTCTCAACTTTTTGGACTTTTTGAGAAAGCACATATAGTAGGATGCTCAACTGCGGGTGAGATTTTTGAAGATGAACTTCACATAGGTTCCGTTGTGGCGACGGTGATGAAGATGGAGTGCTCCAAAATAAGAGTCGCTTCACGCAAGGTTGATAAGGGGTCCGATGTTTTCGAAATCGGTTCAAGCCTGATGGATGAGCTCTGTAGCGGAGAGGATTTGCCAAAAGGGGTATTCACTCTTAGCGACGGTTTGAATATAAACGGTTCGGAGCTTACAAGGGGTTTGAACAGCTCTATTTCAGAAGCTTCAAATATCGTTGTTACAGGCGCATTGGCAGGCGATGACGACCGCTTCGAATCGACCTGGGTCATAGTCGACGGAGAACTTAGAGAAAACTGCGTAACCGCCGTAGGTTTTTACGGTGAATCGCTTCAGATAGGTTTTGGCTCCCAGGGTGGATGGGACCGCTTCGGTATCGACAGAGTCGTAACCAAATCCAAAGGGAATGTCCTCTATACGCTCGATGGAAAACCGGCTTTGGATCTATACAAGAAGTATTTGGGAGAGTATGCAAAAGAGTTGCCCGCTTCCGGGCTCCTCTTTCCTCTTCAGGTAAAAGAGGGCGAAAGCGAACCGAAAGTAAGAACCATTCTCTCCGTAAACGAAGATGAAAGCTCCATAACCTTCGCGGGAGATATTGTAGAAGGGAGCAGAGCCTCTTTTATGAAGGCGAACCTCGATAATCTGATAACCGGAGCCGAGTCGGCCGCTTTTAAGATAGAGCAGGATGGATATGAAGGGGAAGATGCTCTGCTTATAGCCGTCAGCTGTGTCGGAAGAAGGTTGATACTCGGACCAAGAAGCGAGGATGAGCTTGAGGTCGTCAGAGAGGTCTTTCCCAAAAGTGTCAAAATGGTGGGCTTCTACTCGTACGGTGAAATATCTACCCAAAAGAGCGGAAGATGCGATCTTTTGAACCAGACTATGACCTTGACTTGGATCTGGGAGAAATGCATATGACGAAAAACAGACTTCTTGCCAGACAGCTTAAAAAGTGCAAAATCGAGTCTGCGGAGTCGATTACGCCACAGAAGTTTCAGGAGTTCTTGAAACTTGTGGAATCCTCCTATGAAGGGTACGACAAAAGTTTGAAACTTCTGGATAGATCGCTGGAGATCGCCTCCGAAGAGATGAGAGAGGCTCTTAGAAAAAACGAGGAGCAGTCGAAACGTATGATAGAGCAGTCGAGACTGGCGACGATGGGGGAGATGACCAGTATGATCGCACATCAGTGGAGACAGCCGCTAAATGTCATCAGTCTGACTGCAACCGATTTGAAGTTGAAGCTTCTAATGGGCGATGGTGACAAAAAAATAGTTGCTGAAGGGCTTGACAAGATCGTATCCTACGTTAAGCACCTGAGTGAAACCGTGGAAGATTTCAGGACCTTTTTCAAAAGCGCTAAAAAGAGAGAGATCACATCTTTCAAAGAGATTGTAGAGAGTATCGAAGGGATCATAGAGACATCGACAAAGAACCGTTCTATAGATATAACCTACACTTTTAACGGCGTATGCAGATTTAAAAGCTATCCGAACGAGTTGAAACAGGTGGTTTTGAATCTCGTTAAAAATGCGGAGGATGTCTTGAGTGAAAGAGGTGTCGAAAATCCTTGCATAGAGATAGTCTCATGGTGCGACAAGAGTGGCAGGTACCTTGAAGTAAGGGACAATGGAGGGGGAGTTTCGCCCGATATCCTGGAAAAGATTTTCGAACCGGATTTCTCTACGAAAGAAGAAGATGGAACAGGTATAGGCCTCTATATGAGCAAGGTTATCATAGAGGAGCATTGCGGAGGTAAATTGAAGGTGCGTAACGGCGAGAAGGGGGCTATATTTACCATAGAGTTGAATGGGTGAAAACTGTTTTTGGAGTTTTTGCCCAGGATTCTTTGCAGAGAACCTCTAAGAGAGACGCAATATGAAGTGGTCTCTGTCCGGTTTCGATAGCTATATCGCCTCCTTGGCGGATAGTTGCCGAAGTCCCGCTCTTACCGATCTTATGTTTTGGATAACATATCTTGGAAAGTGGCAGAGCCTGACCATATTCTTCATAGCGGCGATTGCACTATTTTTACGGCACAAAGAGAGGTTCGAGGCTCTATTTCTCTCTTTCTCCTTTGTCGGCTCTCTGCTTATCGTATATCTTCTAAAAACTCTGTTTAAGCGCCAAAGACCTGATATGGCCGTCTATATCGAAAGCGGCTACTCCTTTCCGAGTGCCCATGCCGTAGTGGCGATTACCCTCTACGCTCTTTTGTTCTATCTTTTGGCACGCAGGATCGAGGGTCGGTTTTTAAAAGGTATAGTTTTTATGGCAGGAGCGGTTTTGGTCCTGTTTATCGGCATAAGCCGCATATATCTGGGAGTACATTACGCAAGCGACGTTTTGGCAGGATTCGCTTTGGGGTTGGGGTGGGTTCTGGTTGTCAACCATGTTTTGAAAAGATTTTGCCGAAGCGTACCCCTCTTTGAGGGCAGAGGTTTTCGCTTCGACCCTTTTGATGCTATAACGCTGCTTTCGGCATTGACCATCTTCTTTATCTACTGGTCCATCATGGGTGTTTGAACCCTTTTTGCGCGCCTCTCTTTTCTCTGCCGCTCTCATCCTCAGAGTTGAAGGAGATGGGCACTTTAACCTCTTTTGAGCCTCTTAGAACCGTTACTGTCGCATCTTTTGGCGCAAAGAAGAGTTCCAGTTTAAGATCGGGGATGGAGTTGACTCTATTGCCGTCTACCGCAACGATAACATCACCCTTTTTTATGCCGCCTTTTACTGCAGGCGAGTTCTCTACAAGTTTGACGACTTTAAGCTCGTCGTCTCCCTCGAGATATACTCCGATCTTCTTCTCTTTTTCGGTCTCGATAGGTTCAGGATAGAGCAGATAGTCTGCGATACCTGGCTTCGGCTTCATAGAGTTTATGACGATCTTATAATCTTTTATACCTCGTCTCTTTACTCTGTCGGGTATGCCGTATCCAAACATAACGTGACCGTTTCCTGCCAGTACAACCATAGTGCGGTCAGGATTTTTTTTCAGGTACTTTACGACATTCTTCGCCATAGTCTCATCCCAAAGAAGCTGCGCATAGAAAAACTCGTCGAAATTTTTGAACATTTGCGATTGATGGCTAGAAAAGATCATTCTAAGTTCATCTTTGTACTCTTCGTTTGAGAAGTCAATGGAGTCCGGTACTCTGCTTCTCTCTCTTCTATTCAAAGAGTCGATCCCTTCACGTACCACCTTTTGGGTTATCTCTCTTTCGATATTGAGTGCGACTATGGGGAGCTTCTGCTTTTTTGCATAGAGTATGATAGGCCTGTAGAGGTGGTAGTTGTATTTCCACCTTTTGAAATACTCCGTTTTTCTCAGCATCTCCTTTTCATCTATTTTTCCCTCGATGAATTGGTCAAGATACTCCTGGTAAGGCTCCTGGAACATCTCCATCCCTATGGCCACTTTTTTGCCCGATTCGACCAGAGCCTTTATGATTTTGAGCTGGTTTAGATGGTTCGAAAATTTGGTATGCTGCTCCCCTACGAAGACAACTTTTTGATTCAAAAGCGCGGGATATATCGAACTAAGCGGATCAAGTGTCGGTTTCAAAGCGTACGAGCCGCTGCGCACTTTGAATACCGCCCCTTTTTGGGAGGGTTTCGTTATCTTTTCGATGATTTTGCCATTTTTCATGACAACGGTGGAGTATTTTCCAAGATGTCTAAGTTTGAAAAATATAGCTCTTGAGAGTTTACGACTCTCGAAGACCGCTACCACTTTCGATCTGTTGAAGGGGTTTTTGAAAACTTCTACTTTCGTGTCACCCGCCATCTCGAAATCTAGGGCTATCTGCTTTAGAAAGCTGTTGTTTGCACCGAGTATAAGAATATCCTCTTTTTTGAGGGTATCGTACTTCACTTCGTCTGCATATACGATCTTTTTGAATACTCTCAACATTTTTGAAAAGCGCTTTTTGTCTGCACGATCTACGACGACGGTAACGTCCCCTTCAAGTATGCGTGCGATGACGGGAGGAACTTCGGCGGGCTGAAGACGCCTGAAAATTTCGTAGTTTTCATCTACGACGATCTTTTTAGGCTCTATGTCGAGTTCGAGTCTCTGCCTCTTTTTGGAAAGATCTATCGTCTCCCACAGACACTCATCTTCGGAACAGACTTTTATAGGCAGGCGTGTAAGCTTACCGTTGCTGTGGATGTCGAAAGTGAGTATATATCTGTCATCTACGAAGCTAAGTTTCGTGTTGTAAATGGTGAAGTCGAAAGCCCCTTTACGGTAAACCCATGTTTTGAAAAATTCGAGCAACTTCTTGCCGGAAGCCTCCTCGAAGACTCTTCTTAAATCTTTATAGCTCGCGGTTTTGAAGGGGTACTCTTTCAAGAGCTTTTTCACACCTCTTTCGAAAGCCTCTTTGCCGATCTTTCTCTCCAGCATATAGAAGAAAAATGCGGACTTTCCGTAACCGATCGCATTTTTACTCTCTTTTGTTTTGGAGGTGAACTCTATGAGAGCTATCTCGTTTTCAGAGTTTACGTATGAGTCGTACTTTATGAGCAGCTCTTTTCTGTACCTGGCACCTTCGCCGGCCTCTTTGGCGTAGAGGTAGTCGGAGTAGAATGTAGTAAGCCCCTCTACCCAGTTTCCTCTATATGGTGCGTAAACGTAGTTTCCGAACCACTGGTGGACGATCTCATGCCCCAAAGAGGAGTCGAAAACGAAAGGCTTGTCTATAATCTGCTTCCCTATAAGAGTGAAGGTCGGCATGGAGTATCCGGCAGGGAACGGAGCTTCCGCCACTCTGAAACTATCGAACGGTAAAAACCCGAACATTTTTTTATATTTCTTGAAATATTGGGCGCTTTTTTGAAGATACTTTTGTGAAAGCGGTGCATCTTCGGGGTAGAGATAGGTAGAGAGTTTCATACCGCTTTCTGTATCTATCGAAGATATCTTGTATTTTGTGGAGGCGACTATATGAAGCGCATCCAGCGGATGTTCGAAGCTGTAAAGCGTGCCCTTGTCGCTCTTTTTAACGGAAGTGGCTTCGGTTACGACTTTCAAATTGCTATCTTTTATCAGAGTATCGTAACTGCACATCAACTCTATAGCGGGGTACCACCCTTCAAGAAGCAAAAGGTCGCCGCTTTTGAGTCCAAAACCGTAGAGAAAGGAGAGCTCTATCGGCTCTTTTTTCCCCTCTCTCAGAAGTACGGGAAGGTTGTTTTTCACGATGAGTCTGCCATTTTTTATCGAGGTTATGTTGGCCGATGTATCAAGAAGCGTCACGGAGTCGTGATCGGTGTTTATTTTTACGCTGCCTTTCAGAACTCCTGCGTTCATATCGAAGGATAGCTCCATTTTGTAGTTACACTCGTGGGCCCAGACGGTTGAAAAGAGGATCGAAAGGATAAGTACCATTTTCTTCAAAAGTCACTCCTTAAAGCAGTATGAGGGTCGCAAGACCGAGAAAGCTGAAAAAGCCTACGACATCCGTAACCGTCGTAAGCAGCACGGTTGAACCGACAGCCGGGTCGATACCGAGACCTTTTAGCACCAGAGGGATGATGGCGCCGAAAAAACCTGCCGCAAGAAGGTTTATCAGCATCGAAAGAGCTATTACTACGCCCAGCATCGGCATGTCGAACCAGAAGTAGGCTATAAGCCCCATTACGACGGCGTATATGAGCCCGTTACCGAGCGAGAGCAGCACCTCTTTGGTGATAACCTCTTTTGCCTCTTTCGGGTCGATGTCACCGAGTGCGAGCTGCCTGACCGTAACGGTAAGCGACTGCGTACCTGCGTTGCCGCCCATCGAGGCGACTATCGGCATCAAAACCGCAAGCGCTACGATAGATTGAATGGTGGAGTCGAAAAGGCCGATGACTACGGATGCCGCTATGGCGGTGAGTAGATTGATCCCAAGCCAGAAAGCGCGTGTCTTACCCGCTTCTATGATATTTTCGCTCTCCTCCGACTCCTCCTGGACACCGGCCATACCGTAGATCTGGTCGGTTGCCTGTTTCTCCATAAGGTCGTAGATGTCGTCGGCCGTGATTCGGCCAAGAAGTATTCCGAACTCGTCGACTACGGGAATGACGTTCATGTTATAGTTACCTGCGATCTCTATAACTTTGTCTATAGGATCTTTATGGTTGACCGCAACCGTAAGCGCACCCTCCTTCTCTATGACGTTTCTGTAAATTTCGCCGGGGCCCTGAAGAACCAGATCCTCCATAGGCATCATTCCCAAAAATCTATCGGTGTTGTCGACTATGAAAACATGGTACGCGTTGTCAAGTCCCCCTTTGGCTTTCATCTCTTTCAGGCGCTTTACCGACTCTCCTATAGTCTCATCTATGTAGGCTTTGAAGAGCTCGGTCTGCATATGTGCACCCGCTTCGTCCTCATCGTAGCTGATAAGTTCGCGAATGACCTTGCTCTCATCTTTGTCTATCTCGCCCAGTACCTCTTCCGCTTTTACTTCGTCTATCTCTTCGATCTGTTGGACGATATCGGCGGCATCGTCGGTATCCATCTCTTCGATGATGTCTGCAAGCTCTTTGACATCTATCGCTTCGAGTGCATCCTCCTGCGCACTTTTGGAGAGTTCGGAGAGGACATCGGCTTTCAAATCTTCTGGGAAAGATTTTAGAAGCTCAAGAAAACGTTTTTTCTCCTGCTCCCTTACCTGCTCGAGAAGTTCCGCTATCTCGTAGGCTTGAGCGTTTTCATCCATACCTTCCGAAAAGAGTCTGATACGGCGTTCTATCTCGGCGGTCAGCTCTTCGATATTCCGTTCCATTGCTCTCTCCTTCGGTACTTTATAACATTTATAAAATAATTAGTCCGGATTTTACAAAAGGGGACCTCTCAAACCGCTGAACTTTAGCAGCTGGTTACGAAAGAGAAAAAAAGGTGAAAGGAAAAAAATTATTCACACTCTTTTCATCATGTGAAAAACTTTCGTTTACTTTTGGCATGCTACAATCTTTGTAAAGAAAACGAAAGGTAGAATCGGTATGAAAATAGCTTTTTTCGAAATCAAGCCTGAGGAGAGAGAGTTCTTCGCATCGAAACTGAAAACTCATGAAGTGGACTTTTACGAAGAGACGATAAACGAAGCACTTAAAAAGAGCGCTGATTATGAAGCAATCAGTCTCTTTATACATTCAAAGCTGGATGAAGAGGTGCTGGACAAACTGCCGAAACTACGCTATGTCCAGACAAGATCCACAGGGTATGAGCATATAGTCTGCAAATCACTTTACGAAAGAGGTATTTTAGCCTCCAACGTTACAGAGTACGGCGGACCGGCAGTGGCGGAATTTGCATTTTCTCTTCTGTTGAATGCAACGAGAAAAACATATATCGCGATAGATAGGGCTAAAGAGGGGCGTTTTGAATATCACGACCTTAAGGGTATGGAGCTGTTCGGAAAAAGAGTCGGCATACTGGGCCTTGGTACGATAGGCTCGCAGATGGCTCGTATAGCCAAGGGTATAGGTATGGAGATTTCGGTATGGTCCCGCACGAGAAGAGATATCGTCGATGAACTCGGTATAGAGTTTCTTACGGACCTTGAAGAGCTTTTGCAAAAGAGCGACGTTATAATGGTGGCTCTGCCTCTAACTCCCTCTACCAGAAACCTGATAAACAAAAAAAATATATCAAAGGTCAAAAAAGATAGTATCATCGTAAATGTGGCTCGTGCAGAGATAATAGAGAAGGAGCTTTACAAAGAGGTTGAAAACACTTTGTGCCTTGACGTTATTTCGGATCTAAAACAGGTAGCCAGACACAATATATTATATACGCCGCATATGGCCTACTACACGAAAGAGGCGCTTGAGAGAATAATGGAGATTTCACTTGAAAACATGGAGGCTTTTCTTGAGGGAAAACCGCTTCCAAATTGTCTTAAAA